>TARA_R110002126_G_scaffold84502_7_pt1 | contig 15210 bp, 23 predicted proteins | sample TARA_R110002126 | Tara Oceans TARA_R110002126 (sample SAMEA4397536) | marine metagenome | biome: Polar Biome; feature: [DCM] deep chlorophyll maximum layer (ENVO:01000326); material: water (ENVO:00002006), including particulate matter (ENVO:01000060) such as... | depth 30 m
CGCCCATCAATGCACCTCGACCGACATCACCACCCGTAACCTTAGCAGTTACAGCACCAAGACCAGCACCCACAATCGCAGAGCCAATCACAGCACCAGCCGTGGTACTTAGAGCCGCAGTAACAAACGGTAGTGAAGCAGCAATCGCCGTACTAGAAGCCAGTGCACCCACAATCGCAGGTGCAGCAAATGGAATAGCAATAGCAGCAGCAACACCAATTATGGCTTTAAGCCCGCCACCGCCGCCACCTTGGGGTCTGATACCCATTGCTCGGACTAAAGCCCTTCGTTGCATTGGGGGTAAGTCACCACCAAAAGCTTCTTCAGGTAATTCAGGAATACCCATCATTAGCATTTGTTTGCTAGTGGGCATACGGACAAATTTAGTTGCGTTCATTTAATAGCCTCCGTTAATTCAAGTCGCATGTGTACGTACACAGGCTTAAAACCATAACGAGAAATCACCCGTTCCATTGCTGGGGAAACCCATCCCTCAATAAAACGGACACTGTTCATATAAGCCCAACCGCAAAGCATCTTCCAATACTTAGCATGTAGGGCATCTAAATCAGTACCGCCAAGAGCTACGATGTTCATCGCACGCATCTGAGGGTACGGGACAATCTCAAGTACAAGAGCTAACTTCACGCTTTTCGTAATTGTTTTATCACACTTCACAACAAAGATATACATCTTGCCTTGTAGCGCAGCGTTATAAATATCTTGGATAGACATCTCGCCGTGCATAGCCCGCTTGACACACTTCTCCAACAAGGGTTTGGTTGATGCCCAATACGCATCGAAATGCTCCTTCGTAGACAAGAGCAACGGCTCAAAGTCGTCTAAAGGTAATGGGTCGTACCCTGCTGGTAAAGTGCTCATGCGTCTTTATATTTTTTCAACAGTGAATCAAAAAAGTCTTTGCCTTTTGCTTGTACCACTTTAGCAGGGATAACGTACTCACCTGCGGATACACGGATAGGGATGCTGTCACTTGTTCCGCTACCGGGGCCAACAACCTTACCGCCTTTTGCAGCATGGTCACCCATTGAAACATACCCACCATCAGCCATGCTCATCATTGGTTGTGGAGGTGCACCAGTTTGTGTGCCCATACCGCCTACTGCACCCATACCGCCGGTCTGTTGTTGAACAGAGCGCACAGCAAGCAGTAGTACAAAGATTAGACCTTCGTCATAGGTAGGAGACAAGTCCTGCTCAGTAGCAATACCCTGTTGGATAGCGTACTTGCGAACGTACTGGTACATCTCAGGATTCTGTAGCGCAGTCATTGCTAACTGGTTCGCCATGTTGAGTTCGTCAGGAGTAATCTCACCTGCCTGAAAGCCAGCCATAACAGCCTGAGCAATCTGCTGTACTTGCTCTGGGTTCTTTCTCATAAAGTCTTGAAGCTGCATCTCCAACATCTGTGGAGCCATAGGAGCTTGTCCTTGACCACCCGTACCAGCAGGAGCCATTGGCATACCATTTTGCCCAACCATGCCACCGTCAGCGTATGTAGGCTGTAAACGGAAATCAAGCGCAGGAGCATTAGGGTTCGATGCAACTGTGCCAGTCTGGGTAAATTGCTGAGACTGTTGTGCCAAGAGTGGCTCGTTGACAGCAACTTGCGGAGACCCCGCGCCTAGCAAACCTTGCAGCGAAGCAGGCAAGTCAAGCGACGTAGTAGACGCAGGTAAGTCAGCACCAGCACCCGGCCCAGTTGGGGTCATAGTAGGTGCAGGTGTCGCAGTTAAGTTAACTGCTGTCGGGCCTTGAACCGTAGGCTGTGCTGCCTGTGGCATAGAGGCCGGAGCCTTTTGGGGCATGTTTAAAATAGACAGAACTGGGTTCGGTGCAGCCATGATTTATCCTTTCAGTTGGGCAATGAGGGCATTGACGGTATTCCGCAAAGTTGCCACATCGTTTGCAAGAAGTTGAACATCGTTGATTAACTTTCCGTAGTCGTCCAAATCCGGTACATTCTGCCCACTAATAGTATACCCCTTACCTGTCGCAGAGACACGAGAAAATGTTGGGGTAGCCGCTTGAGTGACTCGGACTTGACTCTTGGTAACTGCTTTACTTGCCCCGTCTGCTTCGCCCCGAATACCAGCAAGAAGCTCCACGTTCTCTTTTAGGGCACGTAGGATTTGACCTTGCCACTCGGTAACATTACCAGTGGGTACAGAAGGGACGGCAGTAAATCGGCTCATTAGGCAGTCCTCAATCCGAAGGGGGTTTCCCCAAAGTGGATAGCCCGTATCCGTGCAGAGCCAGACACACCCACCTCAAACGTATCAGAGCGGTAGCCTGTAGGCAGGCGGAACACGTCGTCGGTAGTTACAGTAGCTTGGAAATACAGTTCCTTGTCTACCCACAACCGGAACGTAATGGGCAGTAAACCTTGGATTGTTTTAAACGTGAGTGTATAGTTGTCGCCGTTAATCACAGTAGAGTTCAGCGTACCAAAATTGGTGATGCGGTTACCTTGGTCGTCAATGCGGTCATAAGGGCCATTCATGTCCCCCAAACCTTTGAGGCACTCAATAATTCCATTGCCGTCGGAGGTAGTTGCTACGTCACCACCCGTGTCAGGGTAAGTAAATGTCGTGTCATTGATTACAGTAACGATGGCTGCGGAGTCGTTGAATGTTGCACCTACTCCAGAGATAAACCCTGTAATACTGACACGACTACCTGTCACTAACTTGTGTGCAGCGGTTGTAACGATTGTCGCCACATTGGAAGTACGGGCATAAGACACCGATACTGCCGTAGTGTTGTAGTCATTCCATGCGCTCAGATTGTAGGCGGGCACGCCAGCGTTGTAGGCCGCAATCGCTTCTGTCTCAGCATCAGGGGTAGCATAGTCAGCAACAATGCGAGCCGCGCCAAGGTTGAGGTAATCCTTGGTCACAATGGTTTTAGACTTCCATTCGCAAGCAGACAAAGGCTGAGTGGTCTTATCCCATTCGTAGAGATTGCCTAGGTTGTCCGCAATGTAGTAGAAGTTGTTTGACCTTGGGTCGTACCATGCAGCAGTAAATTTGTAGTTGATTTGTACAAAATAGCCACCGATGCGGTCGTCCCGCTCAAAGATAAATGAGGCTGTACCATCTGAGCCAAAGTACTTGCCGTTGTAAAAACGACCAGTTACGTTAACCAAATCAACGGCTTCGGGCCATGTATCCCAGTCGTGGACGTACTTAGTAATCAAGTCCATACCACCCGCTGGGTTGTAAACAGCCAAGCCACCATACGTTACGTAGGCTACGCCATACCCCATGTTCACAATAGAGCGTTTGGATAGGCAAGGGTAGAGGGTATCAATACGGGCATACGCCATAGTCGCAGGGTTGTTACCTGAAACTTGATATGGATACTCCTCAGTCAAGACAAGAATGTAGCCGCCGACAGAAGCAATGCCTACGATGTCATATTCAAAGGTCAGCGCATATTTGGCAGGCCAAGCATGTGGAACATTTGGTTCGGAAAAATATAACCGATTGCCATCAAAGCCAACCAGAATATTATTTTGTGCTGCAATAATCCCTGTAAGGTTTGAAGGAGGAGGGTCATATTCGTAGGTATCCAAAATATCAAACAAGTTACGACCATCGAAGTCATCCGTAAAGGCATAGCTTCCATCGCCCCAGTAACGTGCTGTGTTATCAAGAGTCTCTGCAACATCGTGATACGCAGTACCAGCAGTCTCAGCTTTATCTGCTACGTTGCCTGCGGTTTGCGCATACTCAAATGTGTAGTCGTCGATGAGGTTAGTTACAATACCGTCAGTAATGTTAAAAGACGTATCGGTACAGCCGCTCAGTTTAAAGCGGTCATCGAATCCAAAATTGTGGTGGTTACTTAGCGTTACCCGAGAGACATTACCTGTACGGCTAACACGGGCTGTAGTTGTTGGGAACCACAAAGTTCCTAGGCGGAAGTATTCAGTGCCCGAAGCTGATGCAAGCGTGCGATACAATTGCACACCACGTACAAAGTTATCGCCAGTTGGTTTAGCCGTAGGAAGATTGGTAACTGTGACAGTCTGACCTTCTTTGATATACAAGTTGTCTGATGGTTTAGACGCAATAGATTCTTCTTCCCACGGGGTATACCATGTGTAAACATAGCTGCGTGGGACAGTATTACCAGCAATAGACATACGTCCAGCGGTATCAGCAGTAGTAGCAACCTGCTCACCGGGGCTGAAGTACGTGAAAGTTGTATCGTTAACTACAGTTACTTCAGCGTTGGTTGCATTAAACGTAGCCACCGTAGTGGTTGCCACAGGGAATCCACTGATGGTAATAATCATGCCCGTGCGCATGGTATGCGCAACCGATGTAACCACCGTGGCATAGTTACCAGCGTCACGAGTACGGTTTATAGACTCTTTTTGTGAGAACGATGTAGCGACTGTAGTCAGTACTGTCTCAGGCAGTTCAAGCCCAAGTTCGTAATAGTTGTTGGGGTAGGGTACACCCGTAGCAGTAGCAAGCGCATAGTTGCTTACCTTAGGTACACCATCGCCTGTATAGTAGAACCGCTGCTCGTTATCGTCAGACGCAGAGGCTGTAATGATGTCAACGTCAGTTGCCCATGTCAGATATTTCAGTGTGCCAGTGCCGGGTTCACGCAAAGCATGTAGCGTCTTAATCGTACCCACACGGTCTACGTGACCAGAAAGGTAGGGTAAACGATAGGGAATCAAATCACCTGAGTACAACTTGACGTTAAAGGCAATCTGCGCCGCAGCGTCAGGCAGCAACTCCGAAGCAATCTTCGGGGCTTCTCCAAGGAACTTGACGATTTTTACCGCTGCCATATTAGGCTACCAATCCGGGTAAGTACACAGTCTTGCCGTCTTGTTTGATGGCAGTCAGTGTTTGTTTCTTTAGATTCGCAGGGTCATACGACACATGCACCCAGCCAGAATCAGGAATCCCCCTAGTATAGAACTCTAAGATGACTTGCGTGAACGAGAAGTTTTTTGCGATGTACTCCGCGATTTCCGCGTTGGGGACACCGGGGATTTCGATGTCCGCTGCTTGGCCTTTGCAGTGGTCTGAGGTTTTGGAGCCACCGACTTTGGCGTTGACATCGGGGTGTCGGTAACCGGAGTTGACTTTAACTCCTTTGCCGTAGTGTTCCCGAACAGGTTGAAGAACTTGCTCACATAATATTTTAAGATTTTCAATTTCACTCTCCCCCGGCGTATTGTCCATGTTGTGACGCAACGCTGTCTCAGATTTAACCATCTCGGTTAAAGAAAAATTATTTGTCAACTGCATTTTTCTTTTCCTTCATGTCCATAATCTTCTCAAGGGTACGTCCCCCAAAGTAGAACGACATGATAAGCATACCCCATTGCCCGAGCAACTCAACATATTTTTCGTTTGTATCAATACCGTACGCAGACATCATTGCAAAGGTTGTATACGCAAGAAGGATAAAGATAAGTGTCATTGGGCGAATGTTTTTAGACAGCCAAGAATCGCTGTTCATATCAGCTTGCGCCCGCTTGGTCACTTCTTGCGCTTCAATGTTGTCAGCATTAAGCTCAGCCAGTCGGCCCTCTTGCTGCATTTTTAGAAGCTCTTGCTGCGCCTTGGCTTTAGCCTCAGGGTCAGGAATAAATTTGTCTAGGATTTTCATCCCAACATCTACTAATGCCGTAATTGGAAACATTATTTACCCCCTTTGAAAACCACACTTGCCGCCGCATTGCTGCACGGCTTCATAAATTAACCAGCCCATACCCCCCAGCAAAATCGCTAACAAGGATACAGCTAGGACAATAGTAACTACTTCGTCAATCTCCTCTTTACGCCGCTTCTCAGCTTCTTTTTCACGGCGTGCATCATGGGCAGACTCTACATCCATCGCCGCTGCTCTGGACTTAATTTTGTTCCAGACATCTACCTTGCCGGACTGCATAAACAAGAGTTGCAACTCATCTTCAAAACGCTTGGCTTGGTCAAGCGCCATTTCAATTTGGATAGCCGCACCCATGCTAGACTTGGACTTCTTGGCTTGGGTAACTGCCTTGACGGCAGTGGACTTCGCGTCAAAGTACTTGCCAAGAACAGGGCCAAGCGAAGAAACATCGTCAACAGTCTTGCTGACTTTTTTAATCAGCGCAACCGCTGCCTGAATCCCTGCTAGGGCGGTAAGTGGGTCAATCATTTTTTCACCCACTCCAAACAAGTAACAACCCTGTTATACACATCGCCCGTCCAAGTCCAACGCACACACTTGTAGACAATAACAAGTGGGGGCGGAGGTGGAGGCGGCGGTGGTAGGGCGTCTATCATTCCGGCTCTGGCTGAGTTACTTTGCTTTTTTCATTGCAGGACTTTTTTTCATATCCGAATCTTTCATCTTCTTACCGCCGGGCATCATGTGCATTTTACCTTTGACCATGCCACCGTCTTTGTAGCCCATAGCTTTACCGGAGGCTGTTTTCATAGCAGGTTTTTTGTTCATCATGATTAAAGTCCTCTAAAAAGAATAGCCACAAGAAGTCCTGTCATGCCGACTATCAGAGCACCTGCGGTTTTAATGATTAGCGTCTCCAAGCGGTCAACCCGTTGGATAAATGTTTGGTAACGCTCAGCACAGACTGCTTCATGTGAAGTTATCTGCACTTCAAGTTCATGCAATGTTGACACTCTCGGCCTCCTTAACGGCTTGTGTTTGGTCGATAACCGCAGGGAAGTCGCTCTCCTTTGGTTCTTCAGGTTCAATTACAAGAACGCAGTCCTCAGGTACAGCTTCACAGCGCATCAATGCGCCGTTCGGAAACATAACAAGAGGGAGTCTGCGTCCGTCAAACATTCGTGTTTGTCTCGTCTTGGCCTAGTCGTGCAGCATCTGCGGCTTCTGCTTCAGCTTGACGCTGTGCAGCGGTCTTAACCCAACCTTGTTCAAAGGCTAGGTCTACCATTGCGTCCTTGCTGCCCGGAATCGCTGTGTTGGTCTCAAGGCATTTCTGCACTGTGAGTGCTACGATTTCTTCGATAGCAGTGCGGCAGCGTTCGTGGACAGAGTTTTGAACCCAGCTATCTTGTGAGAAAGCAGCGTAGGACAAAGCCTTATCTTCGGCAGTAGTAAGTGTGATTGTGTAGTTTGCCATTTTTATTCCTCTAAGTTATCCAACAAGTCGGATTGAAAAAGCGCTATGTCCGCCGTGCATCCCGCCGGGGCCGTGATAGTAATATTCTATGAAATCGCTTGCAGCGCATTGTATGTAATACGTCCCACTGGGGTAATCGTACGTAGCACCTTCAGATGCCCTTACTCGAGCACCTGTATATGTTGAACCGTTTTTATAAATGTCAAGGTGACATGCTGGGGTTGCGTTAGCGTCTTTCATGTAATGCGCATGAACTTGATAAACCCCCGCAATCGGGCACGTAAATCTTGTTCCGTTCCAATGTGAGCCAACGTTTAATATTGTGGTCATCGCATTGTATAAAGTAGAGGAAGTTGTGTTAACCCCGTAACCTTGGCTGTTGTTAACACCAGTAAATAGTGGTTGTCTCGGATTCGTAACACGTCCGTCTTGGTCAAGTCCAAGAACTCTACCTATACCAGCGCCGTCGCTCCAAAACTCTAGCTGCCCGTTTCCGTTAGGACGCAACTGTATTGTCTGTGTAGTAAGTGGAAATTTAGCGTAGATGTCCGAAGTCGAACTAGAGTTCTTAAAATTTATACGCGCATCCGAAGTAAGAGAACCGGGCATCCTAATTGCACCGGAACTAAAAATAAGGTCGCCAGTCATCGTACCGCCAGCTAGGGGGAGATACTCGTTAGCGTTTGCTTTCTCGTTGAACAGTGCAGCCGTTGGGCGTAGCTCGAACCTGTCGTTGGTGCTGTATGCACGGGCAATCGTGTTGTCCTGAGCACGGACGATTGTCATGGTGTCAGTGCTACGTGCAGTGACTTTCACAATCTCCAGATTGTTCGAGGTATCAATCAGTGTGGCGTAGAAATAGTCGCCCCCAGCAAGAGTAGGGAAAAGAGCACCTTGCCCCGCCGCCAGAACAACCGTAGTTACACTGCTATTGATACCAGCGTTCAGTGTGCCAAAGGCATTGTTGGTTACTTTTAGTCCCATGATTACTGTCCTTGAGTCTCAGGAACTACAACCCAGTTGCCTGCGTCATCATCCCATGTATAAAACTGGTTATCGTTAGGCATTTGTACTGGTGCATCCCACAAACATGTTTGCTCATCTAGCACCCACTTGCTATATGGTTTGGGTGGAATGAACGCATCTTTTGCGCGGTCGTAGGTATACCCAACGCCTGCATAGTTCTTACGCAGAGGCGTACCGCCGTTAGCATGGACACCGCCATGAGTGTTGTAGCTTGTCTGAATCCATTCGCCGGGAGATGAATCCACAAATGTTGCAAAAAACTCAGGCTCAGCAACAATAACTTGCGTTACCAAACCGTCAACAACTTTTGCAAAATGTGACATTCAATTTCTCCTTAGATTACGTAGCGAATAATAACGATGCCGGAACCACCATTACCACTTACTCCAACACCTGACTCTGTAGCGGAACCCCCGCCACCGCCGGTATTTGCAGTACCTGATACCGCATTATTGGTGACGCCAGCGGTTGCACCATTACCGCCGCCGCCGTTTCCGCCTTGACCAACTGTGGATGCAGCGGTATAGGCACCGCCACCGCCGCCACCGCCTCTGTATACCGCAGAACCAGTGATAGATGACTGAACTCCTACGCCGCCATTACCGCCGCCACTTGACCCTGTGGTTCCAACACCGCCAGCACCGCCGCCGCCGCCACCTCGCTCTGGAGATGCGACTGAGTTTCCTGCTGCTCCAGCGTAGCCTTGTCCAGATGTGCCAGAACCTCCAGCACCTTGTGTGCCGTTACTTGGGTATGCGCCACCGCCGCCGCCGCCTGAACCGCCAGATAATCCAACTCCAGTTGCGCCTACTCCTTGACCAGCGCCGCCGCCACCGCCGCCTAATGATGTGATACTTGAAAAAACTGAATTTTGACCGCTTGTTCCCCGTGGGACACTCCCGTTAGGAGTGTTGGAACTTCCAGCGCCGCCAGCACCAACAGTTACTGTGTAACCGCCAGCACCTAAAGTTAACTGGCTTTCAGCACTTGCTCCTCCACCAGAGGACTCTCCGGTTACGCTAGACCTATAGCCACCAGCACCGCCGCCACCGCCAGAATCGCCACCGCCACCAGCACCGCCAGCAACAACAAGGTACTCTACGGCCTTAGTACCGGAAAGAACAGTAAATGTGCCAGATGATGTAAACGTGTGGATTTTGTACGAACCACTCGTAGTAACAGTACCGCCTTCAGCCGTAAATACATTTGACAATGCTTGCCATACACCATCTCGGTATTCTTCAGTGTAGTTTAAAGTAGTGTTAAACCGAATCATACCCACGGCAGGCGAAGCGGGACGTTGGGCGGTTGTGCCACTAGGTAAATCAAAGTAGCCTGTAGAAGTATTGTTTTGGTCAGAAACTGCGGTAGGTGTTGGGGCTGTAATAATCCCCCACGAAACATTAGTACCATCGGTAGTAAGATACTTTCCGGAGTTACCAGTTTGACTAGGTATCTCAGTAATTGCGTCTATAAACGTCTGGGCTGTTATACGAATTTCAATTCGGTCGCCAGTGCTATACGCACGAGCAGTCGTTGTTTCTTGCGCACGTACAACAGTCAGCACATCAGTTGAGCGAGCCGTACACTTGACAATCTCAAGGTTGTTTGATGTGTCTACCAGTGTGGCGTAGAAGTAATCTCCACCCGCTAAAGTTGGGAAGCGAGCACCCTGCCCCGATGTCAATGTGATGCTTGTTGCAGACGAGTTGATACCCGCTGCAAGCGTAGCAAAAGCATTGTTTGTGAGTTTGATACCCATTCCCGAACTCCTTAGTTAACAGTCACAGTCCAAGTAATGCCGAGTGTGTCTGCTGCACCTTTGTTGATAACTGAGAACACTGTACGGCAAAGCAGCGTACCAGCGGACACAGCGTTGAACAAACCAGCTTCAGTAACAGCACCAGTGCCAGTACCTGCTGGGAATGTAGCAACATACGCCACGTTGTTTGTAGTCACAGTAGTCGATGTCAAAGCTACACGACCAAGTTCAGTCTCTAGAGTAGTGTCGCCGTTTGCAGCGGCAGTAGTGCCAGAACCAATCGCCATGTGTGTCATAGCTGTTGCTGTCGCATCTTTCATGCGCGAAGCAATGTAGTTTTTACCGACAGTCACAACAAGGTTCTTGATTTCTTGTTCGTGTTTGATTTGACCATTTGCATCCGTGAGGACAATCTTTAGGTCGCCAGTCATTTTAATGGTATCGTGAATCATGGTTACTCCTTAGTTGAGTTGGTTTTCGTTGAGGCCGTATCCAGCGAACATATAACTGTACGACTCCGTGCGTATTGTATAAACAATACCAGCATTGGGGTCAGTTGTCAGCACAAATTCGCCGTTTATAAGCGGTTGATGAATCAGATGGGCGTTCAGTGTTCCCGGAACTGGGAAGTACGTAAACTTGTCATCTGACATAAATGCAAAGTCATAGAGCGGAGAAGACTGCCCAAGGGTCAGTATCAGGTTAATGACATCCGCCATTGTCGCAGTGTCTGTAAGGGTCTTGTTCAGAGCCTTCGTATTGATAGCATCAGAACCAGTCACGGCATCCGTAACCACCTTACCAAAAACAAGCGCCACAAGGTCTGTAGCACCCGCTGTTGCGTCTGTAAGTACCTTACTTGTAGCAAGTACCGCCGCATCTGTTGCAGCTACAGACTCAGAACGTGGCGTGTCAAAAGACTTCGCATCTGAATCAGCAGTTGTAACAGCATCGGTTCTTGGGGTGTCTACCTGTAGGGCAGGGCTATCTGCAATAGATGCAGCGTCTGTAATGTTTGGACGAGTAAAGTCTTTCGCCATTACCTCGGACACAGTTACTGGGTCTGGGTCAGCGTCCGCATCTACAATGTCAAAGTCAAAGTTGTAGCCCGGAGTCTTGGCAATAAAGTCTGTTATTGACACAGAGTCTGCAAGTACAGTCGTGACATCAAATTTGTTAACTGCATCACTAGCAGCTACAGCATCACTAGGGTTTACACCTATATCAAAACTGTTGAGTTCATCTGCCGTAGTCACCGAGTCGGTCTTACCCAGCCCCGGCGAACGGAATGAATCATCTGCCGTAGTCACTGAATCAGCAACATTAGGCCGAGTAAGTTCTTTCGTTAGTCCTTCGGTAGCTGACACACTATCAGCAACAACTTTATCTGTGTTGAATGTACTGATGTTGTCTGCTGCTGTAGCAGCATCAGCCAATGACTTGCCAACATCTTTAGTATTGATTGCATCGGCAGAAGTAACTGAGTCTGTTGCTACCTTACCGGGAGTCTTTGCTGGGCTATCCGTTGCTGTAGCTATGTCTGTAAGGGTTTTCCCTATATCCTTAGCATCCGTGTCCGCCATAACAATAGGGTCTGGGTCAGCATCAGGGTCTGATGGGTCAAAGTCAATGTTGCCATAGAACATCCGATTGACTGCATCAGTCATCGTTACAGAGTCTGTGAACGACGTATCGAATGAAATAGCTACGTCATCCGTAGCAATAGCCACATCAATGCTGACTTGCTCAATAAAGAACTGCCGGAAGTCAGACATCTGTACAGTCTGATTCTCCAACGTGGTAGTAGGTACAACAAACGCAGATGCCCGAATAACTGTATTTGGCTGAGCCGTAGCCGTAACCCCACCCGCAGCAGCAATACCGATAGAGACTGCTGAGACAGCAGCTACCAGTAAAGTTGTTGCAGCAGCAGAGGAGATACGGACGTTAGACATTAGAAGCTCTCTCTAACCGTAAAGCGTAAGGTGTCATACACAGTCTGTACTTCACCGTTGTAGTCAATCACAATCTCGCCTTCGTACATGCCGGGGTCTACATCGAGCACACCGCCAGCAAAGTTAAATTGTACCTGCCCAGTTGTACCGCCGCTCAGCTTCGAGCATGGGATAATGGACAACAGTGTAGTTGTACCAGCTTCACGAAACTTAATTGTGACAACCGTTGTGTACAATGATAAATCAATAGGTGTACCAGTTAAGTCGTCAGTCAACGTAACAACAATGACTGGCTTCTCATCACCTTCTACTAAACGAATGACATCAGCAGCCATATTGTCCTCACGCTAAAGGGCGCATCTGCACGCTCATCGAGGCACGGGCTGCACCTAGATTAGCTCTTGCTCTGCGCTCGGTTATTTTTGAAAGATACTGCTTCGCATGATACGTAGCCAACTCACGGTCACTCCAATTTTTGTTGGGCATGACTAGGAGATGCTGCAACGCACCGTGCATGATGACATTCTCTAGGTCATCAAAGATTGTCTTGTCCATGCCTGTAGACGTACGTAAGGGCTTTAGAACCGCAATCATCCTGAGGTCGTAAGCTACAGAGTCATCAGGTAGAGGGGCAAGAACAAAGCTGTCAGGGTCTAACTGGCAAATATACTGTGGGTTAGACCGTTGTCCTACATCTAAACTAGGCCACTGGGGGTAGGCATCATACAACTGCTCAAGCGTCAAAGGCGCGAGCGGTGTACCATTTACTGTGGCTGTCAGGAAGGCGTGGACTTCAGTCTGAGTTGGGTTGTTGTACGGATACTCGTACACGCCCGGGGTCAAACGGATTGAAGGTTGCTGATAGCGCCATGCGAGCGTGCGTTCGCACGTCTCAATCGCTGAATCACGAATATGTTGCTCTAAGATTGGCTGCGGACAGCCCGGTACACTTGCCGCAAGGCGTGTAGCCAACGAAAGAAATGTACGAGTACTCATGAGGCGACTACCTGTTCTTTAGCTAGACCCGCTTCTTCCGTGTCAGTCAGTGACCTTGCTTGTGCGCTCACACCAAGGGCTTGGGTAAATGCTTGCTGGAACACCTGCGCACGGTTAGAGTTTACATGTTCATTATCAACGGACTCAGCTAAAAAGATAGTACCGTCAACCACAACAGGGAGGAAAGCATCAGGCAGCAATGCTATGGTATCTCCGCCAGCATAGTTTGGCGGTGTTTGTGCGTATTCCCCGATAAGGATTAGACCTGCGGGAGCTTTGGGGTAGATGAAGAACTTGTTGGGGTTACGCACATGGCGCATCCAGTTGACCGTTGGGCCAGCAGCGTCATTCATCCAGTTGGGGTAGGTTTCGTTAAGGGCGTTGCGGTCAGCTTCTGTTACCCCAGAACCGTCCTTAACTTGGAATATTTCTATGACACGAATCGAATCAATCGGAGGAGACTGGATGACAGTCCCAGTCGTGCAGGGAATATCCCCAATATAGGCAAAGAGGTCAGGGCGCAATACAGACATACGCTTGAGCGTTTGATTGGCAAAGCCCAGCAACACCGCATCGCTATAGCGTTGGGGTGCACTGATGTCTTGTAGAAGGCGACGAGCCTCGGTGACTACATCATTGAGTGTCATTCGGGTAATCCCTTAGAAGCATCAGCGTTGAGTTCGTGGTTTTCAACAGGAGGCTCAACTGGGATTTCTTCCTCAGGAGTCTCTAGCTTCAAGCCTGTCTTACGACCAGTTTGTTTCTTTGGAATGAACTTCTCAGGGAACGCTTCTTCCTCGGTCACTTCTTCAACCAGTGGGTTTTCAGCCAACAACACTGTGTAGTCGTAGATAAAGCCGTCTTGCTTGTTTCGTAGAAAGCGTGCCATACGATGCTCCTATTTTTTTGCTACGTTCATATTATCAATCAAGTTGGGGTATTTACGCCCAGCTTTTTTAGCTGCTGCTTTTGCCTTTGCTTTTTGCTCAGGCGACAAAGGCTTCGATTTACCGAGTCCTTTGGGTCTTGGTTTGTCCCAAACTTGTTTCACCATTTCACCTTATCCGCCCAGTAAGCCGCAGACATTTTGCCTTTGGCTATGTTCTTTGCATGACGTGCTTCAAAACTTTTCTTACGGGCTTTCTCGCTATCAGTTGTAGGATTTGCTCCTGCACCTTTTACGCCTTGCTGCCCAAAACGAATTGTCTTTACCTCAGTACCAGACTTTGCCACAACTACGTGACTCTTAGTCGGGTGGTCAGGAGTCTTCTTGGGCTGATTAAAGCCCGATACTCCAGCACGCGCTAACCGAGAATCTTTAGTAGCCATAGTGTCCTCACCTTTGAGAAAGGGGGCCGAAGCCCCCCGTCTTTTAGTTGATGTCTGTCAACAATGCAAAGACACGCACAACAGCAGCGGCTGGTACAGCAGTACCAAGCGTGATGTCGATAGTATCAGCAGCAGCGTACACCTTACCACCACTCAAAGTGGGAGCAAATGCACCAGACGCCAACACAGGAACACCACCGGAAGTACCAGCAGCGTTCGCTGAAGTAGCAGCCAAGTAACCAGCAGCGGCAGAGCCGTCACCGATAGAGATGGTGCTAGTGACGCCAGCGGCAGTAGTAACCACCATACCTACGTTAGACACGATAGTGCCAGCAGGTACAGGGATTATTTCCATCACATCAGCAGCAGCCAGTGCAGTAGCACCAGCAGCAGCACGAGCAGCAATAATTGCTGGGAAGTCAAGCGTAATTTCCAAGCGAACGCTTTTGTTCAAAGAATCCGCAGGATAAGCAGCCGAGCCTTTATTAAAGCCCAGAGAGTCAGTATATGTGGCCATTTTAAATCTCCAAAAAAGTTAAGAACGGGGGGCCGAAGCCCCCCAGTTGGTTACGCCAAAGTAACGATACCCTGAGACAATGCCTCAGGCTTAATCACTTGGTAGCCGTAAACTTGCAGACCACGAATGACGTTACCGAAAGTAGACTCTGCACGCAAAGACTCCATCTCAGTCATCTGTGAAGCGAAAGTAAAGCCCATCTTGTGACCAGAAATGATGCTGAACTTGCCAGAAGTCACAGATAGGTTGTGGCTTACATAGACAGTAAAGCGGTCAATCATGCCCAAGCGACCGTTACGCAACACAGAAACGCTGTCACCAGTGATAGAAGCATCCTTCAGGTCTGACTTCTTAATGAAACCAGCCATCTTGGCAGGAACAATCAAGAAACGCTCAGACTCAGGGCAGTTTGCTTCGTCAAGAACAGTACCCATGTCTACGATGTAGTCAAGGACGTTAGTCTTGGTAATAGCTACTGGAG
>TARA_R110002126_G_scaffold283494_1_pt1 | contig 15185 bp, 14 predicted proteins | sample TARA_R110002126 | Tara Oceans TARA_R110002126 (sample SAMEA4397536) | marine metagenome | biome: Polar Biome; feature: [DCM] deep chlorophyll maximum layer (ENVO:01000326); material: water (ENVO:00002006), including particulate matter (ENVO:01000060) such as... | depth 30 m
TCAAATATATGAACTTATACATGAAAATAATAGTTATTTACAACGCAGTAAAAGTATAATTAAAATATTACTGTCTTTAACAGAAAAAAGACAAAATTTAACTTGGGAGATAGATCATGTTCACAATAGCAAGTAGATTATTCGGCGCAAATAATTCACAAGGAACTCAGGACTCTCTTTGGCTCGGATAATTCAACTCCTTCTTTAGTTAATCAGTTGCCCATTGACACGGTGACGACACCCGCATATGGCCACGCATTAAAAGAAAATACCCCTATTTTATTATTCAACGTAAGAAGTCGTTATGAAAAACAATAAGCATCAATTTTTTAAACCTGAGCCTGAACCTAAATCTAAGCCTAAACTCGTTTTAGATCTGCAGCTAGACGCAATGGTTGAGAACAAATATTGGACTGTACTTAATACCCACCTGCTGGCAGAGGTCATCGGTAAGAAGCCTCAAGGTCATATGAAAACGCTGGCCGAAAAAGCGAATACTGTGAAGCATGAGTTGCAGACGTATGGTCCTATTCTTCGTGGGCACAGTGCTGATTTTAGAGCGAATAAGGGGAAGAAGGTTTCAGGAGAAATTTTTCATAGTGATATGAAAGCGGGTAAAACAACGTATGTGATGGAGTGGACGGTTCTTAATGAAGATAAGCGTATGATTGCTTTGCTTGGTTTTGATACGCATGAAAATTATGACTATCAGCAAAGACTATTGACAGCAAAGCAACAAAGCAAAATTTTGAGCGATCCACGCAACTTAGCTATTCTTGAGCGTGTTGAGCTAAAAATGGCGGAAGCAAAGTATAAAGCTGAAGGAGTTGCGCTTAATATGAGCATGTGAGCCTGTCTTAAATGTGTCTTTGTGCCTGCTATGGTTATAAAAAATAGTAGGCACATCAATAATCATATCGGAGCTTGCGTATTATTGGTGTCTGAGAATAGATAATGCGTTAAGGTCTCAATGGTGGCATTTAATTCTGTTAGCAAGTTTTTAAATTCCTGCACTTCTGGTTTTTCATGATGCGGTGTATGAAAGAAATAATCAGCATGGGTATTTGCGTTAACATGGCCCATAGAAAGAAGATTTAAGAACGAACGAATCACATTTTCTAGCGCATGCATGATGTACGTAGCGTGCTCGCTCGTTGTTTCGCAGGCACTCCAGGTTTTAGGTTTCGATTGAATGGATGCAACTGCTGCTGTAATAGCTTTTAAAATAGCCTTGTAGTATTGGATGAGTCCTGGCATGGTAGGCGGATGCATGATTGCATGGATATCTAAGATCGCGTAACACACCCCTTTTAAGGTACTAAATTCACCCGCATAGTTGGTGTGTTTTGCTTGTGCTTGGTGGCTAAGCTTTTGTAATTCACGAATTATTTGCTGTATAGCTTCATGCTGTTTTTCTATTTGTTGAGAGATAGACGTATCACCAGACATAGCAACACTCCGAACCAAGTGTTTGCAGTGTAACCTAAAGAATAGTCTAGCATGTAATATTATCAAAAGGATTTTAATGTAATGTAGTCTCATGTGTGGGTTGTTGGATGACATGTGATCACGCTATTCTTGTGTGAAACATGCAGGATTTCTATACATGAGAAAAATAGGCTCAATTAAGACAAAAACAACAAATCGCAATCAGCGATTAGTTTCGTTAGATGTTTTTCGTGGCGTTACGATAGCCATGATGATTATAGTGAATAGCCCAGGTAATTCGACGCCGTATGCTTGGCTTATGCATTCACGTTGGAATGGCTGTACCTTGGCTGATGTCGTGTTTCCCTTTTTTATTGTGATTCTTGGCATTTCATCTGTATTTTCACTAAGCAATTTAAAAGCAATGGGTGTGAGCTCGCAACGCTTGTTAGGAAAAATCTTGAAGCGTAGCGGGTATATTTTTCTTATGGGATTATTACTCAATGCCATTCCTCATTTTGATCTATACACACTTCGTATTTTAGGCGTATTACAACGCATTGCCATCTGCTATTTATTTTCGGCATGCTTGTTTTTGACAACGAGGATACAGGTTCAAGTTGCGTTGATGTTGGTGATTATTCTAGGCTATGGATGCCTGATGGCCTACACGCCGTTAAGTTTAGATGGGAATATTGTAGGATTTTTAGATCAGCTCGTGCTCAGCCCTGCGCATCTTTATACTCCCGTATTTGATCCTGAGGGTCTGTTGAGTACTATTCCTGCACTTGGGTCTGTTTTATTAGGTAATATCTGTGGGGTTTATTTAATCTCATCACGAACACATCAACAAAAGCTTCGATGGATGAGTTTGATCGGTGTAATGCTGGTTTGTTTGGGATATCTTTGGGGTTATATTCTACCTATTAATAAATCACTTTGGTCGAGTTCGTATGTTCTTGTGACCGGAGGCATGGCGCTGTTAGCTTTCGCGGTGCTCTATTGTTTGATTGAGGTAAAGCATTGGATACGCTGGTCCAAACCGTTTGCGCTTTTCGGGCGCCATGCCATGTTGGTGTATATGTTGCATGTTATATTTTTAAAAATTCAGGCATTAATATTCGTGCATAATAAAGTAGGAGCTATTGTAAATTTACGGTTATACCTAACAGAAATGCTCTTTGGTAATTTTATTCCACAGAACGCGGCATTATGTTATGCCTTGAGTTATCTCTTTATTTGGTTTTGGGTGATTAAATTTTCTGATGCATAAAAGGCGTTAAACTCGGCGTTTGATGTAAGCGGTGTTGATACACGGCATAAAATGCAATCACTGCTTTTAAGTAATTACGTGTCTCACCCCAAGGGAGCGTATCAATCCACACATCAATTTCTTCAACCGGATGGGTTTTAATCCAGCGGTTGACTTGATGCGGGCCTGCGTTATAAGCCGCGACCATGAGTAATGGGTTGTGATCAAAGCGCGTGGCCAGATGATTTAAATAGGCGACGCCAAGATTAATGTTTGTGTCGGGTGTGAATAAAGCTTTACGGTTGCTATACGTCACGTGCTCGCGTCGTGCGACTTGTTTTGCAGTGGCTGGCATGAGTTGCATCAGGCCATGGGCACCCACCGGTGATACCACATCATCTCGAAAAGCACTTTCTTGTCGAATAACTGCATAAATCAGTGACTCTGGAATATGAAATTGCTCAGAATAGTGTTTAACAAGACTTCGGTGAGCTAAAGGAAAACGTAAATTAAGTTGATTGGCCAGCTCTTTTTCGCCGCTTAAATACACGGACTTTCCTGTCCAATGTAAATCGTTGGCAAGCCATGCCACAAAAGCACTTTTTTTCTCTTTGGGTAGTTCACTGATAAAATCATTGGCCATGCGTGAAGCTTCAAGGCGTTGATGCTCTGTATAAAGCAGTTTTATTTGATCGGTAATGGCATGATAAGGTTCAAGAAGATGTGCGTCGGTAGATGCTGCCTCATGCTCAAAAGCCAGGGGTTGTTTTAAGCGTACGCTCGCAAGAAAGCCGTAATATTGCCTTTGTTGGGCGAGTGATTGATACAGCACGCGCGCTTTTTCCGGATTACCGAGGGCTTCATCGGCGCGGGCAAGCCAGTATTGCCAGGCAGGCTTATCTTGTTTTGTTGAGCGCTTAATCAAAGTTTTAACGCGTGCCCATTCGTGTTGCCTGAGTGAATATCGAATTTGCCAGTCGAGTAAGCTCTCGCTATACGATTCAGGTTCAACTTGATCGAACCAGGCTGACGAATCAGGTTGGTTACGCAGGGCTCGATAGAGCGCAAGATGACTGAGAAACGTTTGTTTTTGATCGGCATCAAGCAAGTTTCTTCGTTTGGCTTCTTCCCAGAGTTTAAGTGCTTGTTTAGGATTGGAGGATACCAGGCGTTTGAGGCCATAAAGATAATAATGGCTATGAAGCTTGCTCGGTGTTAATGACGCAATGCGTGAAGGTTGGCGCTGAATGATTTCAAGTGCACGTTTTTCATGTGGGTTGGATAATTCAGCTTGTGATAGCAAATATTTGGCGAGGGCAACATGATGTTTTTCGAGTGCGAGTTTGACGCGTTCCAAAATTAAATCATTATCAATAATTTTTTCTTTAATTAATATATCAAAAATTTTATCGCATGCGTCGGGTTGGTTTTTTCCTGTCAGCCAAAGTGATTTAGCGCCGGTAATGGCTTCTTGATGGTGGCCTTCTTGATACAGCGCAAATTGCTCGAAGCATTGCAAATTTGTGTCGGTAGAGGGTTGGTAATGTGCTATAAATTTATCCCATTGTTCGGCTTTCGCTAATGCGTACAACCATTTTTCACGTAATTTACGTGAGAGAGGCGCTTTGCGGTCGATAAAGGCAATAAAAGCAGGGCTTGGCTCAGTCGGAAGATGGTTCTTCCAGCTTAAATAAGCCATAAAACGTTGTAGATACGAAGGATCGGGGAGCGTACTCGCACAGGTTGTCATCGCGAGACAAACACCACAAAGAATACGCGCGAGTGATTTCATGTTATTTTTCGATCTGCTGATGCATATGCGTTATCGTTTCTAAATAATCCTTAGTTTTGAATATAGCAGAGCCCACAACAAATTGCGTGACGCCCGCTTGATGAAGTGCTGCAATATTTTTGTCAGATACCCCGCCATCGACGGTGATGGGGAGTGTGGGATAGGTTTGTCGTAAAATTTTGATTTTGGAGAGCATGTCGGGTATAAATTTTTGGTTTCCAAAACCTGGGTTCACCGTCATGATAAGGACAAAATCTAGGCGATGAATACACCAACGTAGGGTGTCGAGCGATGTGGATGGGTTCAAGGCAAGACCCGCTTGGCATCCAAGCGCCTGGATGCGTGCCAAGCTTCGATCGAGGTGCTGGGTTGTTTCAGGATGAATGCTGATGCGCGTAGCACCTGCTTCGGCAAAAGCTTCAATCATGGCATCCACCGGCGAGACCATGAGGTGCACATCAAGTAAAAGCTTTGGAAATTGCTGTTTGATGTGTTGAGCTACATGAGGACCAAAACTTAAGTTGGGAACATAATGGTTATCCATAATATCTAGATGTAATGTACGAATACCTGCGTGAGATACCGCCGTTATTTCTTCACCTAGCTTTAGGCTGTTCGCGGCGAGTAACGATGGAAAAATAACATCAGGCATGGCTGCATCACGCGACGGCATCAAAAGCTCCATTAAAGATAAGATTCAACGAGTAGAGTTGATAACGCGCAGTAATCGTATTACTTGTTTGCTGGACTTGTTGTGTGAAAAGGGTTTGATCGGCAGACATGAGATAACGGAGATCGAGTGCAAAATAAGAATAGTCATCCATATAATAACTTAGACCTAAAATAGCTTGGCCCACCGGGGCAGATGCGGTTTTGCTCGTTGGGATAGTACCTACAATATTTGGGTTATTATCTGCGGTGACCCGCACCTCGTTGAGATAAAGTTTTATATCACTTTTGATGTACGCGTATCCAGCACCTATGCCGAAATACGGTACAACGTTGGATGAGAAATCGGCAAAAATGTCATAAAAAATATTGATGGTCGCGATACCAGAATCGGTCTTTCCGTTCATTCTTAGACCTGTGCTCGTTTGAGGGGCGTGGATGCTGACATCGCCGAGACGCAGGTAACTGTACGGGCTATTATTGAAGATGAACTCGGCTTCAGCCCGGTAATTATCACACCAGCGAAGTCCCACCTGCCCACCAATTGACGCCATAATGTTGTGGCCGAGCTGGCCGTTTTCAAGCTCGCCCGACGTATTTAAATAGGTAAAGGGGAAATTTGCTGCATAGTTTGCACCGACAATAAGACCGGCATACCCACCGCTTGCTGGGTTTACAGCATGCGCGGTTGTGGCAACCACAAGGCAGCTTGTGATGAGTGTTTGTGTTATCCATTTCATGTTCATCGGAAATCTTATCCTTTTAATTATTTATAGCGGGCCTCTTCGTATCGGTAGATGGCACTGATGTTGGCAAGGTGCGCTTGGAACATATGACCAAATGCAAACACGCTACTGGTACCAATGTAACGGTAGCCTATGTTTAGTGCGTAGTTTTCAGCAAAATTAAACGTCAGTCCAGCAGAACCTTGGTAAGCAAAGGCACTACCTGCATCACTAAAATTAGGAACGTCTGTTAGGCGTCTGTTATCAACTTTCATATCAATCCAGCCGTAACCCAAGCCTAAGCCAAGAAACGGAGAGATGGTTTGAATGACATCAGGAAAGTCATAATAAACATTGACTAGCCCAAAAATAGCATGATTATCACCTGAGGTTTGGGTTTGCTTGAGATCGTTTTCATACACATGATTTAAGGCTGCGTTGAGGTAGGTTACTTGACCTTCGTAACGCATGGGATTGCTTTTAAAACCAAAGCTTCCTCCAGCATTGTACTCAGATTCATAATTCGCGTTGGTATACGTGGTGCTTTCACGTGTTGTACTTATGTTATTGGGAACATAGGCATAACCGCCAAAAACACTGGAGTACCAACCGTCAATAGCGGTGGCTGCATGGGTAGCTGGTGCTGTGAGTAACAGCAGGGACGTTATGAGTGCGTGTTTCAAGGTATTCTCAAGCTATATTGATGTTATAACATGTTACTTCAAAACAATTCAGATTCCTATGTCCAGCATCGTATTGAATAAGTGCATAAAAAGACTTTATAGTGTATAATTAGACCACTTTGACGGTATGGTTTTGGGAATATGTATGCCACATGATTTAATCTGTTCTTCGATCTGTGATATTGAGTTACTGATGATTGCATCTCAAGCCACGTATCGTATTGTTTCAGACCACGAGATCCAAGAAAAACCTCAGACGTCTATTTCAAATGTAATGGGAAAAATAGCCGAAAAAAATTATAATATTTTTAAGATTAAATATCAAAGTCATAACCATTTATGCGCATTAACTTTAGAACCTGTTGATGATAGGGCACCTATTGTCATCGCTTTTAGAGGAACAAAGACAAGAAAAGATATGCTATCTGATATGAGCATTGTTGCACGAGGGGTTGCTGTAGATAAATTACGTGCAGAAGCTTGGGGGTTTTATGAAGCAATGCGCAAAGATTTTCCCGGAAAAAAAATGGTCTTGACAGGGCATTCGCTCGGCGGGCATTTGGCGCAATACGTAGCGGCTCGGGCTTATCATCAAGACGAGCATGTCCTGGTGAGAATAGAAGTAAGAACCTTCAATTCTGCGCCTATTGATACAAAGCATGGTCGAGAATTATCAGCTGATACATTAAGTCATTTTGTTCATTATCGTTTTGCAGAAGATCTGATGCATAAACTCCCTTTTAATACCTGTTATGGGGATGTTTATATTTTTAAAGCTGAATTTAACAATACAGAAGAGCAAGCGGTCCAAATAAATCACTTCGAGCAAATTAAAAAAAACCATAGTTTAAAAGAATTTTATCGTGCATTAAGTCCTCATGTAAAAGCGTTACGTGTTGGCCATGTTGTTTCTATGTCTCCCAAACATGTGGCTGCGCTTGAAAAAATAAAAGCTATGCAAGCGTCCGATGCATATTATGTAAGTAAAAAGTGGTTTTTAAAGTCTCGTATAGGGAAAAAGAGTTTAAGCATATTTAATCAGCATTCCTCTCAACTCACGGGTTTATTCGATCCGAATAAAACGCGAACAGAGCTGTGTGTTATTTTGAACAATAGCTCGGATGCAATACAAAAACTAACGCCTTATATTGTCCATGATCACGATGCCATCCTATTAAAAAATTTTTCAGATAAAATAAATCAACTTTATATGGATCTTAAACTGCAAGATTTTCATGAAAATAGGCTATTAGCGCCACATCCAGCTAAAAAATGTTTTGAAGAGTTTGGAGAAATCTTATTAGAATTAAATAATCTAGAGGACGCAATATTGTTTGAAGGCAAAGGCGGTACACCTGAAGAAAGCACGTGCTTATTCCGCTTCTGGAGTCAATGCGTTGATGTGATACGCAATGTCTTAGACCTATTCACATGTTTTTTTACGTGGTTGTTTGTACGTACGCCCGAAGAGCCCATGTATGCTCGAGATGATTCACGTTACACCAAACCGAAGCAAGCGTTGTATGTTCAAAACAGGTTAACCTCAAACGAAGACGCCTTAATTCGTGAGCAATTATCGGAGCTCTCAACGTGTGCTGAAGCTATCGTAAAAAGTTTGCGTGAAATAGATGAATATGATCGTACGCTTGGAATGGGTTAAAATAAATTAAGAGCGTTTGTATTTCGGGGCATCCTTGCCTCCAAAATGAAGGGTTTTATGCGTTCTGTTATATACGATGAGCAGAATCTGTTTCGAGCTCAGAATCATGATCTAAGGCTGTAATTATGTTGTTAAATTCTGCTACGACGTTTTGAAGCTGATCAAGGTTTTCATCAATTCTATGTTGCTCACCATCCGATGGCGCCGGTCTAAAAAAGCTTGCAGTAGAATGTAAACCAACCGCGTTCAACATTGATTTGAACGTGGATAACAACCAAAATTTTACGGTATACCAGGCCGAAACCTGTTCATCGTCTAAACCACCTTGTTTACTTTCAAAATTGAATTTTGTGGATTCCAGTTGGTCTACTAATGCTCGAATACGCCGAAGATAATCGTGTTTTTCTTCAGGCGTTGATTGGTTATATAGCTTGATTTGAACATGGTGATCATTAAAAGATTCTTTATCTTCATCAACTAAATACGTGAAAAGTACATCGAGCGCTTGATTGATAGTCGACATTAAATCATTCGGTATTGTGTACTTAGTAGTCGAAACAGAAATCACTGGCGTGCCCGCATAATCTTGTATTACATCCCCTGATATCCAATAAAATGAGTTTACGATTTCCTGGATATTAGTATTAGCATTATGAACAGACTTAGCCACTGCACGAACACCGGCTTTAGTGTACTCAATTAATTGATCATTAGGCATAAGTGTTATCTCGATGGTTTATGTGGCCTTTATCTTACCATAAAGATCTCATTAATTCCTTCTTGTATGCGGGCTAAAACCCTGAAGTAATCGGATAGCGCCAATCTCGTCCAAAGGCTCTTGATGTGATTTTAGTACCGGGGGCGGCTTGGCGTCGTTTGTATTCATTACGTTTAATTAAATTTATTACATGATGAACCACGTCGGGTGTATGGCCTTTATTAATTATATCGGCGGCACTTAGTTTTTCATCCATATGATACGCAATGATGGCATCAAGCTCGGGGTAGTCAGGTAAGCTGTCTTGGTCAGTTTGATTATCGGCAAGCTCAGCTGATGGCGCACGGGTGAGTACGCGCTCAGGAATCACGCGACCTAAGCTATTACGGTAATGGGCTAAGGCATAAGCACGTGTTTTGGGTACGTCTTTGATAGGGGCGAACCCACCACACATATCACCGTAGAGCGTGGTGTAACCGACAGCGCTTTCGCTTTTATTACTGGTGGTGAGGACAAGCATGCCATGGCTGTTGGAGTAAGCCATGAGCAGCAAGCCACGTAAGCGGGCTTGAAGATTTTGCTGGGTTATTTCAGGTGCGCCCTGCTCATCAAATATAGGTTCAAGCGTTTTTAGCATGGTTTCAAACCCAGGCTCAATGGATAACGTGTGATGTGATACGCCTTGGAGTGCGAGTATTTGATTAATATCTACGGTGCTGATGTCTGATGTATAACGTGAAGGCAGTGCCAGTGCGTGCACGCGGTCAGCACCTAAGGCATCAACGGCAATGGCCAGCGTGAGGGCTGAGTCAAGGCCGCCGGACAGGCCAAGCACGACACCGGGGAAGCCATTTTTGTTGATGTATTCACGCACACCGGTGCATAACGCTTGGTAAATTAACGCGTTTTCTTCCAGTGCCGGGGCTATCTCGGATTGTATCTTATGATTTTGAACATGTACGGTTTGTAGATGTTCTGCGAATGCAGGTGCTTGCGCTTGTATTTTTCCTTGGTTATCTAAAGCAAAGGATCGACCATCAAAGACCAATTCATCTTGTCCGCCTACGATATTGACATAAATAAGGGATAAGCCTTTTTTCGCGTGAGCTTTAAGAAGCTCAAGGCGCTTTTCAGCTTTATGAATTTCAAACGGTGAGGCATTAAGACAGACCAGTAATTCAGCACCGGCTTCGAGCGCTTGTTCGACGGGGCCGGGTTGCCAGATATCTTCACAGATACAAAATCCAATCAAATGGTTGTTAATATTAAGCACGCATGAGGTATTGGAGCCAGGCGTAAAATAGCGTTTTTCGTCAAAGACGCCGGTGTTAGGTAAATGATGTTTATTGTAATGAGCAATGATTTGGCCGCGATGAAGCATGCTGAGCGAATTAAAGTGCTGGTTGTTTTCTTGATGGGGGTGGCCTAGAGCAACATGGGTAGGGGTATTCTCGGTCGCAAGGCATATGGCGGCCAGGGCTTGTTCGACGCGTTGTGTGAGTTCAGGACGGAGCAGTAAATCTTCGGGTGGATAGCCTACGAGCGCAAGTTCAGGAAATACAATAAGATCGTGTGTGGCTTGATGGGTTTGAATAATTTGGATGATTTTTTCGGCATTCGCTTCAATTGCGCCAACGGTAGGGTTGATTTGAGCCATCAAGATAACCAGCGCATTCGACATGTTTGTTTTGCCTTGTTTTAGTTTGAAAAAAAAGCATTATAAGAAAATCATGCCGTGGTGTCACGAAAGCTGATGCAAAACCCATTCTGAGAATGCATTTACGGCGCTGTTAAATATCGATATGATGTCTCGCAGCTGGGGCGCTTGAAGCTTTCGGCCTGAATTAAAATTTACGAGGAGAAAACGCATGGGATTTTTTATCCAAAGTGCAATGGCAGCAGAGGCGAAAATGCCAGCACAAGCTGACGGTGGTTTTTCGTTGGTGATGATAGGGGTTATTTTTGTTTTATTTTATTTCATGTTGATTCGTCCGCAAAACAAGCGTGCTAAAGCACATGCAGAGCTTGTTAATAAGCTGGCTAAAGGTGATGAAATTACAACATCTTCAGGTATTCTCGGTCGCGTCGTGAGCTTAGATGAGCAGTATATTAAGTTGTCTGTTGCTGAAGGTACGGAGATTACGTTACAACGAAGCGCTGTGAATGCTGTTTTGCCTAAAGGTACATTGACGTCCCTTAAGAAAGAAATAGAAAAAAGCTGAAGCAAATTAATAATAATATAGAGAAATATTATGCATAATAAGTTCCCACTATGGAAGAATCTGGCTCTTATCCTGCTTATTGTAGTGGGACTTGTTTATGCCATTCCAAATATTTATACCGAAGAGCCTGTGGTACAAGTCTCTTCGCAAGCAGCCCTGTTGCCGAAGGCTCTCAAAGAACGCGTCGAAGTCATGTTGCAAACCGCACATCTCCCGTATAAAAAAGTTTCGGCAGATACTGAGCATCTTGAAGTTCGTTTTGCAACGACCGATGTTCAGCTGCTTGCACAAGATGTGATGAAAGCAGGGCTTGGGCCTGATTATACTGTTGCTTTAAATTTAGCGCCTTCCACGCCTAAATGGCTTGCCTCTATAGGTGCCGAGCCGATGAAACAGGGGCTTGATTTACGAGGTGGGGTGCATTTTTTATTAGAAGTTGATGTTGATAGTGTTTTAACACGACGTTATGAAGGTCTCATGAAAAATATGGGACGCGATTTGCGAGATGCGGGAATTCGCTATGCCGGCATTCGCTATGTTCCTGAGCGAGGTGTTGAAATACGTTTTCGAACAACCGAGCTGCAACAAAAAGCTGTGACCGCTTTAAAAGCAGAATTTTCGGATCTTTTATTTAATACAAGTAAAGACGAAGAAAAAACGCCTGAGTTGCTTTTATCTTTGTCTGAAGCGGATCTTTCAAAAATCCGTCAAAATACGATTGATCAAACCATGAGTATTTTGAGAAATCGTGTCAACGAACTCGGTGTCGGTGAAGCGGTGGTTCAGCAGCAGGGGGCGACGCGGGTTGCGGTTGATTTGCCCGGTATACAAGATGCTGCACGTGCAAAACAAATTTTAGGTGGAACGGCAACACTTGAGTTTCACTTGGTTGATTCAGAGCACGATCCTGTGGTTGCAAAACAAACAGGTGCGGTACCTGTAGGCACGAAGTTTTATGTGATGGACGGTCAGCCTATTTTACTCATGCGTCAGGTTGTTTTAAGTGGTGACTCCATAACCAGTGCCATGTCAACGTTTGACCAACAATCCGCATCGCCTGCTGTGTCGATTCAACTCGGCGGCGGTGGCGAGTCGTTTTTCACAAAAGCAACGCGTGATAATATCGGTAAGCGTATGGCGATTGTGTTTGTGGAATCGAAAACAACGCTTCAAACGATTGATGGTGAAACCAAGCGTATCACGCATCATACGGAACGTGTGATCAGTGCACCTGTGATTCAAAGTGCATTAGGTAATAGTTTCCAAATCACAGGCTTACATGACGCAAAAGAAGGTGCAGATTTAGCCTTGTTACTTCGTGCAGGGGCGCTACCCGCAGCCATTTACTCGGTCGAAGAGCGTACGGTTGGCCCAACGCTTGGTCAAGAAAATATCCACCGGGGTATGGTGTCGCTTGAGATAGGCATGTTGCTTATTTTAATTTCCATGGTGATGTATTACCGTGTGTTTGGTGTGGTGGCTAATATTGCTTTAGTGCTTAATTTAATTTTATTAAGTGCTTTATTATCCATGCTAGGCGCCACGTTAACCTTGCCAGGCATTGCCGGTATTGTGTTAACGGTAGGGATGGCTGTTGATGCGAATGTTTTAATTTACGAACGTATTCGCGAAGAACTTCGAGCCGGGCTCTCGCCAGACAGGGCTATTTATGCAGGGTATGAACGTGCTTTCTCAACCATTCTTGATGCTAATATTACGACCTTGATTGTTGCGATTGTACTTTTTTCTGTAGGCACAGGTCCTGTTCGTGGGTTTGCAGTGACGTTATCGCTTGGATTAATAACGTCGATGCTCACAGGTGTTACGTATACACGTGCCATGATTAATTTGATGTATGGTGGACGGGACGTGAAAAAACTTTCCATCGGTATTTAAACGGTATTTGAACGCAGGTATTTTAGGGGATTTTCATGGAGTTTTTTAACCCAAATTCAAACGTTGATTTTATGGGCGCTCGTCGTTGGACCGCCATTTTATCAGGGCTTATTTTTTTGATTTCGATTGCTGGACTGTGTATTAATGGTTTGAAATGGGGGCTAGATTTCACCGGTGGGACACAAATTGAAATTACGTATAAAACCTCCGCTGATTTACCGCTGATTCGTCAGAATTTATCTGAAGCCGGTTTTAAAGAAGCGCAAGTGGTACGCTATGGATCGTCTAAAGATGTATTAATCAGCATTGCACCACGCGCAAAAGAAGATTCATCGATGCTGGTTGATCGGGTGATGCATGTATTGCCAGGCGCCGAGAAGCAGAGGGTTGAGTTTGTAGGGCCACAAGTTGGGGCTGAGCTTGCAACCAAAGGCGCGCTTGCGATATTTATCTCGTTACTTGCGACCATGATTTATATTGCTTTACGTTTTGAGTATCGTTTAGCCTTTAGTTCTGCGGTTGCGTTAATCCACGATCCGGTGCTTATTTTGGGTGTGTTTGCTTTGCTCAAAATTGATTTTGATTTAAAAGCACTTGCCGGCTTGCTTGCGGTAATTGGTTATTCGTTGAACGATACGATTGTTGTGTTTGACCGCGTGCGTGAGAATTTTGTGAAATTGCGTCGTAAAACACCGGTCGAAATTATGAATATTTCTATCAATCAAACGTTATCGCGAACCATCATGACGTCTGTATTAACGTTGTTTGTGGTGGTGGCCTTGTTTGTGTACGGAGGTGAAACCATTCATGCGTTTTCAATGGCGTTGATGATTGGTATTATCGTGGGAACCTACTCATCGATTTATGTTGCTGGAGCATTGGCCGTCAGCATGGGGCTCAATCGAAAAGATTTCTTACCGTCCGTCAATAAACTATCTGACGCACCTTAAAGCTTGCACATAGCGAGTTCAACAGGTGCGGTTTTATCAAGAACTTCACGCATGGATTTAGCTTCGCAGAGTCGCAAGCTTAATCCATGATTGCCAATCTGGATTTTGGGAATCAATGTTTCTTTTTTGTTCATGCGAATCATCACCAGATGACAGGGCGTTTTGTTGTTGTAGGGAAGCGAGCATTGATAAAACCCATTTTCAGGGGTGATCTTTTCAAAATGACAGGCTTCTCGTAAGAGTGCTAAGTACACTTTGACCGTATCATACAAAGGGCGTAGTTGTTCGAGCCAGCGTGTTAAATCGTCTTGGCGGAGCGTCGCACTGTTTTCTAGCCAAAACCATAACTGGGGTGAACAAAGCTCCACATCGTTGATGTGGCCGGTTGAGGTGAGTCCTACGGACTGTATAAATGGATCGGTATGAATCGTTTCACCAAAACGCCCGGTGAGTTGACTAAGCGTGGGGATGTGCGCCAAAAGTTTGGCAAAGCTTGTATTCGGCAGTGGGTGGGTGAGTGCTTTATTATTGATATGTTCAAGCCGCACAAATTCTTTGAGAAAACGTCCTTTGATTTCAGGCTTTTCAGCGAGCTTAATTATTTCAAACAAAGCATTCAGGGCCGAATGATGAATAATCGGATGCTGTTCTTGACAGGCTTCGTCAATGGTTGATAACAAGCGCTCAATTTGAAGCGCTATTTTTGATAGGTACTGCGTACCCAATTGAAAACAGATTGTATCTTGAGTCATAAATAGATGCCGTCCTATGCTTCTGAGATTAAGCCTAACATACCCTTTTACGAGAAGCACTATACTATTGAAAAGCCTCGACAGCTTTCTTCACTTCGCTTATGCTGACATTATTTTTTGATAGCTTTTGATATTTTTTTGTTAAAAGGGGATATAAATATGCGAACATGGTCGAGTCTTATCGCTTCAATCATCATGATATGCTGTACATCCGTTGCTTTGGCACAATCACCCGAAGGTGTTTGGACCACGATTGATGATAAAACAGGTAAAAAACGCTCCGAAGTACGTTTGAGTATAAAAAATCATGAATTATCCGGCCAAGTGATCCGCGTTTATGCCCAAGATGGCGACACAGGTATGTGTAAAGCATGCCCTGGGAAATTTAAGAACCAGCCGATCAAAGGACTGCAGTTTATATGGGGTCTAAAAGAAGAC
>TARA_R110002126_G_scaffold68769_2_pt1 | contig 15183 bp, 20 predicted proteins | sample TARA_R110002126 | Tara Oceans TARA_R110002126 (sample SAMEA4397536) | marine metagenome | biome: Polar Biome; feature: [DCM] deep chlorophyll maximum layer (ENVO:01000326); material: water (ENVO:00002006), including particulate matter (ENVO:01000060) such as... | depth 30 m
GTGGGAAAGCCGATCCCACCATTCCTGTTGCTCCGGTCACTAATACCCTCATCAATGTCCTCTGTAAGCTTTGATTGAACTTATTTTATTAAATTCGTCCCAGCACAATATGTCAACCACCTCTATAACATTGTCTTTTGATTTTATCTCAATGATACAAATAGCTAAATTATCCTCGTCCGTTAAGACTGTAATTGGTGTTGCCTCTATTTCCTCTATTGCATCAAAGATTGCCTGATTTACTCTCAAAACATCATCGATACCATTGGCAGAGACCTCCCAATCTTCCAAAACAACATTTTTAGATAAAATTAATTTAAGCTTTTCTATATCTTTTGAATTCCAAATATCAAAATAATCTCTTGCTTGCCTTTCTCTATTGTTCATAATAATTTTCCAATGCTAAAAATAATTTTAATTTACCATAATAAAACAAAAATTCATCGAAAGGTCTGTGATGAAGTGGGGACATATTAAGCCACACTATTCCGGTTAGCATCTCTACCTTATTCACATCATAACCATATTTCTCTATTTCTTCAAAAAAGATTTTATTACATTTTACCAAGTTATCTTTTCTTAGAATATCACAAAAAACCTTTTCTTTACTAATAGATGTGTAAAATAATTCTCTACAAACAATATCGTGATTAACTGTAAGATTGTGATTCATTTTGGCTAAATCATAATAAACATCACCGGACTCCATTGAACCATTGCCAAATTGATCGCGCCAGTCTAATAACTTAAAATTGCTGTTCTTATCAATAACAATATTGTCTAAAATAAAATCACCATGAAATTGATGAGGTGAAGCATCACACAAATATTCCCACGGGACCTTATCTAACAATTGAGAAACTGGGGGTGTTTTTATTCCATTAATAAAGCCTTCTCCGTCTTTATTGTGATTTTTAAAAAAAGCTTCAATACGGCTCCTTGTCTTTGTATCATAAAAATAACGACAATGCTTAGAAAAATCTCCTTCGTATGCTCTCTTCTTCCATAGATTTGCTTCTGCCCACTGAATCAAATCTTTCATTCTTTTGGGAGTTATTGCAAGAGAGGCTACCTCTCCCTCAACAAAATCATAAGCATAAAAATTTTCTTTAAAATCAATTATATTTGGAGTTAAATCTCCAAGTAAACCAGATCTCTTAACTCTTTTAGTAATAATTTCTTTGTTATGAAAAAATTTAATAATTCGTCCATTAACTAAAGATATTGATTCCTCTATCTTTTCTAATACATTTAGCTTGTCTTTGTATCGCTCTCTTGCTTTCTTGAGAGATACAACATTTCCAATATCACACCACTCGCCAAATTCTACTATTTTGAAGCTGGTGCCTGTTGAAAGCATTTGTTCTATTGCGCAAACATCACTTAAAGAGTGTTTATGTGGCTCAGCATCATAAAGCTTCTCCATCGTCTTCCAATAAAAATCAAAATCATTTATACCCACCAAACCGATGTGAATATGAGTCGAGTCCATATATCCCTTTCTATGTAGCGAGGTAATATTTTTGTCTGCATCTACAGTAATAGAGTCATATTGGGAGGAGCCAAAACCGATTTTGGCTCCAACCCAGTTGTGATCTACGGGTGGGATTGGTCCAGAAACTATTGTATCACAAGCATTATAAATAAACGGACAACGTAAGTGGTCTCTTGCACACAATTGAGACCGTCCGAGGCTGGAACCTACACCATCATAATTCTCAACTTCAACAAAAGTAAAGTTTCTATTTGGGTATGCTATTTCCAAAAATTGGCGGATATGACTGCCGAAGTAACCCAGAGTAACAACAAACTCGACTTGTTGTGGATATTGCTCTACAATATGTGCAATAGCTGGCTTGTTTCCTATAGTTACTAAGCTTTTGTTTGTGAACTTTGTTAAATCTCCTAGCCTCGAACCAACACCACTTGTCGTTAATAAAACCTTATACTGCATCATACCCTCTTAATGCGCTTTTTACACTATTTCTATAATTGTCAATGTTGTCTTTCAACGCACCGTCTTGCGATCTAAAAATAGTGCTAGAACCACAAACAAGTACATCAAATCCACTTTGTATCAATTTGGCAGAATTGTCTTTCTTCACAGAGCCATCAATTTGTATTAAAATATCGCCTCTTCCGGCTTTTTGTAAATATGTTTTTAAATTGCTTGCTTTTTTATAAATTGGCTCCCATATCCCTTGACCAAGAATGCCAGGATTAATACCCAAAAGCATAATCAATTTTAAATTCGGATCATCCAAAAGCCATCTTACAGCTTCAATCGGAGTAGAGGTGTTCAAAATGATACCTGCCTCCATACCAGCTTGAGAAATTAATCCAATAGTCCTGTTGATGTGATAATTGTTTTCTATGTGTACTGACATAAGGGAGAGTCCAGCATCGGCGAAGGCGCAAATATAAGGCTCTGGATTATCTACCATCATGTGTGCATCTATTTTTTTGTTTGTAAAATTTCTTATTGTGGAGACTTGTTCTGGGTACATGCCAAATCTAGGAACAAAGCTCCCATCCATAACATCTATGTGCAACCACTCCACACTTGAAGAATCAAGTATTTTTGTATCTCTTTCTATGTTTCCATGATCTGCACAAATCATTGAAGCACTAATTTTCCAAAAATTCATCTTTTATTCCAAATTTGAGTGGCGCGACCACATTGTTTCATGGGTCTCGCCGGTATTCTCCATTATCGCCAAAACAATAGAGTCCAACAAAAGAGTTGCCACTTGTTCATTGAGGGTTGTCATAGGCTGAACACTTCGCTTGATACCCGCCTCTTCGTTATGGAAATTAGAAATTTTAATTATTTTGGTGGCAAGTTTTCCAATTCTACTATCTGGGTTATTCGTTATCAAAGCGATCTGGGCGCCATTTATAGAGGCTGTATGTGCAATATCATAAATTGTCTGAGTATTGCCAGAACCTGATAATATTACCAAAAGATCTTTTTCTTGTATCATTGGGACTGTGGTATCTCCGATTGCCCATGCTCGGAATCCCAAATGACCCAATCGCATCGCAAAGCCTCTGCCGGCGTAACCCATTCTACCCGCGCCTGCGACTACTATATTGTTTATATCTGTATTTTTTTTAAATAATTCTATAAACTTCTCAATTTCTTGAGAATCGATGTTATCTAAGACACATCGTATTTCACAGATTACTGAGTTGTATTTTTTATAAAAATTCATCAAAATTCCTCTAAGTTTTTTAGTCCCTTGTTTCGACCGATATTATATGCCAATGCAGTAAGGTCTTCTCTATCTGGCTTTAAATCGTTTATCAGCACCCGAGTACCGCCGCCTACTCCCATAATAAGTATATCATAAAATATTCCCATGGATGACAATTGTTTTTCTGTAATTTCTCTAGACGACTGGCGGCGACCGGTGATTAGGATTATTTTATACCCCTTCCTGTCCCAATTATCAAGGCGCTCCTTTGTTCCAGGCAGTAATTCTGGTTCTGTTGTTATTTGCTTTTCCAGATTGCCGTGGTGACGAATCAATGTTCCGTCAATATCGCAAATAATTGTTTTAGGCTTATTCATTGTGTTTCATCCATATGAGACGTTGATTCTACACATTTTTTGCATACTGGGTGTCTCCAGTATTCGCCTTTTCTATGAATATCTCGCAAAAATTCCATTTCCTCTGATTTCCATGCTTCCTCTATTGTTCTCAGAACAAGCTCCGAATCTGTTACGTTTTTTAAAGGAGTTTGTCGCATTCCAATATTCTGTTTTTTAGAAAACTTGTTATCAGGATTCTTCAAACTCTTCAGTTTGGCTATTGGCAACTCTGCACCGAAAAAAGTACAACAAGGAAGTATATGTCCATTATATCTGACAGCCATGTGATTGAATGGTTGCGAGCATTTAAATGATTTTACATCGGATGTCTTCTGATCCTTTATCGGCTTTATTATATTGACCAAGTCTTGTATACCAATACCGTCTGCGCGGGGCGACCAAAATGAAACAAAATCTTCCAGTTCGTGGAGGTTCATCTCAGTTTTAACAAAATTTACCCTCAAAAGAGGAAGTTCTTTGTCATACTCTTCATTTCTAATTTTTATAAATCTAATAATGTTTTCGGTTACCTCGTTAAGAGAAAAGCTACTTACTCTTATTTTTTTATAGGTTTGTTCGGTTGCTGCATCTAAAGATACCTGTAGTCTTGTTAGCCCCGACTCAATCAACGCTCTAGAATTCTCTTCATTGAGAAGGGAGCCATTGGTGCTAAAATATATATCTAAAATACCAGCGGTACGTGCATATTTAATAAATTTTGTCAAATCCGGTCTTATCAGGGGTTCATTAATATAGTTTAATCTTATTGCTTTTAGTCCTTTTTTAACACCCTCATCCACAACTTCTTTATATACATCAAAATTGAACCAAGTTTCTTTTCCAATTCCTTTTGTGGATTCTTCACTCCAAGTACACATCGGACATCTAAAATTGCATGAATAGTTTAGTTCGAAATCCAACTGAATTGGAAAATCTTGTACCTCTCCAAGTTCATAGGATTGTCTCCAAAGTTTTCTATATTCTTCAAAATTGTCTTTATTGTTATATTTTTTTACAATTGAAAAAATATCTTTTTTAGAAATTGTAGTTGTAACAGTCCCATCCTCTTTCTTTTTCATTTTTATTCCTTTATAAATTTTATATTTTTGTTAATATTCTTTATGATTTCGTATTCTATATCTTTTGAAAATACGCCTGCGCGAAGTATTACGCTACCATCTTCTAAAGAAAGTTCACTCTTCGGAGATTTACAGACAAGTCTCGTTCCATATAGTCTTGTGTTATGTTTATTGGGATCATTGTCTAAGATAGAAACAATTTTGTCTGTGTCTAATCCGAAGCTAATCAGAAATTGAGAGGAAACGTGTGCTCCAAAAAGATATATTTTACCTTCAAGATTGTTAATTTTTTTATTTAATTTCCGAGCCAGTTCCGAATGGTAATTATACCAATTCATCAAACATTGTTTATTTGCTTCATAGAAATTATATTTCAAATATTGCTGTAAATTGTTATTTTTCCTACAAGCATAAAATATAGAATGATTGTTTTTATGATATTGTTTTTCTTCTATTATAAATCCAGCGTTTTTAAGAACTAAATCGATCATATTTTCCGAAAGGAATACACTATGTTCGAAATTCATTACGTTGGTATATAGATGTTCGTAATGTGATTGCAAATTTGGAACAGAAAAAATCATGATGCCACTGTCTTCGAGAAGATTAAAGAACTTTCTTGTAATTTCAAAAATATTTATAAAATGCTCGTAAGTATGTGAATGTACAACACATTCATATTTTTTTTCATTTTTATAAGATTTCGAAAAAAAACCTTTTTTAATCTTTATCTTTTCATTTATTTTATTATCCTGACTCGTGTTCGGATCAAGTATATTCCATGTCGTATCATTACTCTCAAGATATTTTTTTGCAAGAAAGTTGTGACTTGCGCCGATCTCAAATATCTCTTGGGGTCTATATTTTGAAATAAATTTTGCAAAGCGTTGGTGATGTAAGTTCCAAGATTTACCAACTGTACCAGAACCGTGAGCAGCTTTATAAACAACTTCGGGATTGACATATGGACTTAATTGAACTCCACCACATTTTGTGCATATTTTAAAATCCATATCTGCAAACTGATCTTGGTTTAGTGGCTCTTTTGTGCATCCCATGAAGACTGGAAACTTTTTAAATACAAACAATTTCTCCAGAGTCTTTTCTTCTAAACAAAAAGAACACTGAACTCTTCTTGTTGTTATATTATTCATAATCTTCCACAAACATTGGAATGCTATTTGGTGAATAGGCATGTCTCAGGGCACCATAATCAATTCCATCCAAAAATAAATATTCTAAGCTATCTTCTCCAAAACAATCTATGACTCTTTCTCGGCTGGAGTGTGGTCCAGTGATACAATAATTATAGATATTTTCATATAGATCTGAGAATTGATCCATCATCTCCGAAGAGGATAGGAACCACAGATCCATTAAAGCTATATCGTGATCTGCTCTAAAATCATTTCCATGATTTCTCGGGGATGCATAAAACTTATTTTGTAATAATCTTTCAAACACAAAAGCAGTTCTAAAATAAAGGTCAAATCTTCCCAAAATAACAAAATCATAAACAAAGCCATTTTCTTTTTCAAAATCTTTTTTTAATTTTACCACTTGGTGGTTTGCATACCACTTACTATGTTGACACCACATCTGATATCTCAAGTGATCCCATAGATTTGTGGAATCACCATTTATTTGGCTTGGGTGTTTAAGAATACCGGGCGCCCTTTCATATTCTTTCGCTACTTCAGAGTATCTTCTATCTTTTAGAAGATTTTGAAAATCAAAGTTTCCATAATTTTTTAATTTTGGATTAAACTCTCTCTGTTTCTCTATTATGAATTTTTTTGGCTCATATAGTTTTAAAAGTGTATTTTTTGCTTCAGTAGCCCATGAGTGAATAAAGATATCAGTATCATAGTTGTTCGTAACGGCATGTTTCCAAAAATTGCACCCAGTTGAAGGGTGAATTGAACCACCGGAGCCATTTCTTCCGCCGAAGCCGCCCAAGATCCCGGTTAAACACAAAGCTATTTTCATTTTTTTTCCTATATTGAATTATCTAATTTTAAACAAGACTTGGATACATATTTATCTTTCCAAGTGAAACAAAGTTTTTAAAAATCTGCTCTTCTATTTCAAAATTATGGGAAGAAATATCATATGGTTTTATGTCTTCATAATAATGTTTTTTTGACCAATCCTCTTCTTTAAAAAAAGAAAAACCAAAACAATTAATTTTATCGAAATATTTTAATGCAATTAATAGCCCAATAAAACCGGTAGTAGGGTGGTTCCCAGTAACATTTATAAGATAATTATACAGATGTTGATTTAAGAATATGACTTCATTGTTATTGTTTTTTTGTAATTTATCCAAAACGCTGGAAAAATGCGATTTACTTACTCCATTCTTCACTATAATGCTCTCATTCTTTAAGGTATATAAAAAATATCTTTCAAATTTAGAAAACAGATTTGTCATGTTCTGTATATCAAGAGTGGTATTTTCTATTGCGGCGTGGAATAAATGAGAATTTGCCATTCTTATATCAGTCCTTGAGCCAACCTTTGACTCAAAACCTTCTACTCTGGCTTCATTGCATCTGATTATAAAATCGTGTGTATCTATAAATTTACCATTATCTTCATCCATGAGGTTTCCAGAATTGCCAACAAGAGCACAGGAGCCGCCGAACGATCTTTTATTTTTAAAATCTAAAAGTATTTCGTTGTTTTCAATAACTTCAAGTATTTCCAGTTCTTTCATTTGTTTTCCTATATTAAAAAAAGTATTGTGTCATTGCCTTTCTAATCCCTTGTTCTATTATTTTACCACGATGTATAAAAGTTGTGTCTACAAAAATTATAGTGCCGGCGGGACCTGTTATATCCACCAAATCGCAATGTGGATTTATTAACAACGCTTTAATTACTTCATCGGAATATCTAGTATTGTATGAAGTGGTTCGTGGAGTGGGATACCCTATTCGTATTTTATTTGAATTAGTTATCCATTGAAAATTTCCAAGACTTGTATCAACATCAGTTAGGTACATGATAACTTTGAATTGGCAATCGTGGTTATCACGGTGCCAACCAGCGCCGCTATTTTTAATCTTTCCATCTTCGTGCTCTAATAAATTTATCAGCGTTTTTCTTTCGCCAACTCGACCAGTATAGGAATATGAAATAAACTTAAAAAGTTCATTATTATTAAAATTTTGATTTATAAAATTTGAATATTTTTGAGCACCAAAAATTCTTTTATCTTTGGAACACCCTTCTTTATCAAGAATGTCTATTTCATCTAATTTTTCAATGAATATCCTATCAACTTCTTTTTCAAAAATTGATATTTGTTCTTGGTGAAAATAGTTTTTTAAAATACAAATCCCATCTACATTCAAAGCATCCAAGATAGATTGGGCTGATAGTTTGTTATGACAATCTATCATTTTTAATAGATCATCCATCACTCTTGTCCTGGCTTAAAAAATAAGTTACTGTTTATTGCTTTATCACATATAAATAAATCATAGTGCGGCTTCTTTAACTTTAAATCAGTAAATTTCGCGCCCCAGTGATGGAGTTGGTCTGTTGTAAGTTTTGTCCAGTCTAAACCAGTTGTAGAACCTCTAGCGGTCCAGTATATTATTGTATTACCTTTGTCATATAAATCATTTATCTTTTTAATGTTTTCGTATATTGGTACAGCAAGGGGGTATGCCCTTTTCTCTTTGTATTCACAAATTGTTTCATCTATGTCAACGTATATTACCATCAATCACCCTTCGTGATTCTATAACTGTCACTATCAAAGTGTTGTGTTGAAAACTCAAACAATTCTGTGTCTTGAAGGGCAATCATTTGGTGTCTCAGTCCCCTGTAAACCTGAAACCTATCACCGGGACCAAGCTCAATTTCTTTTGCATTATCTAGATTATCATCGTCCGAATATTTTACCAGTATTCTTCCTGATTGAATATAAAATACTTCATCTTTTAAAACATGATAATGCCAAGAACACCTTCTATCTTTTACAAAATAAAGTAATTTCCCACAATATTCCTCAGAATTGGCAATCCATTTTTCAAAGCCCCATCCTTTTGGTACAAATTTTATTTTATTCATTATTAAAAATTTCTCAACTTATCACGAATAGGTAATTCGGTTTCTAAGACCCTTTTAACTGGTGAACCAAACGAACACAACACCTCTTCGATATCATTCATTAATCGAACAAGCTCATCGATCTCTATTGAAGAAGATTGATCTGAACCATACATGCTCTTATCCAATGTTATGTGACGTTCCACAGAGGTGGCGCCAAGAGATACTGCTACAAGACTAACCACACGACCTGTCTCGTGCCCACTATAGCCCACATCACAAGAAAAGGTATTCTTCAAGGTCTCGATAACCGATAGATTCGCATCTTTATTCTTCATAGGATAGGTGCTATTACAGTGCATTAGTTCAAAGGGACAAGAATGTTCTCTAAAAATTGATACTGCTTGCTCAATTTCTTCCAATGTGCTCATGCCTGTTGATATAAACGTATATTTTCCTTGCTGCGCCACCAATTGAAGCAAATTCTTATGGGTTAACATTGCTGATGCGATTTTATTGTAATCTAAATCATATTGATTAATAAACTTTTGGCTTTCAATATCCCAAGCAGACGCCATCCACGCAATTCCCTTTTCCTTGCAATATTGATCTATAAAATCGTATTGCTCCTTCTCAAATTCTAATCCCATCTTTTGTTGACGATTTGTTGTGCCCCATGGACTTGTCCTTGATCGATCAAGATCTTCTTGTGAATAAACCAAGTCAATGTTCCTTTTTTGAAACTTAACTATATCACACTTGGCTTTAACTGCACCATCGATTAAGTCCGTTGTTATTTCAAGGCTACCATTATGGTTTATACCAATTTCTGCTATTTTGAAAACCTTTCTCATTATATTACCTCCTGTTGGATTTGTTATATTATAGCACAATTATTGTAGAATGCAAAGTTATTTTGTTTACCACACTGTTTTACCACCGTCGATTACCATGTTTTCACCAGTCATATAGCTGCTGGCGTCTGAGCACAAAAACATAACGGCTCCCTTATATTCATTTATATCTGCCATTCGTCCCATTGGGATAATATTTGATAATTTTTGAACAAAGTCTTCTGGATGATCGTTGAATACTCCAGTCGGACTAAGACAGTTTACCCTAATGTTTCTCTTTGCCCAGTAGACTGCTAAATATTTTGTCATCCCAATAATTGCCCACTTAGCTGCGCTATAGGTTATGGGCTTTACATTTTGTTGGTATTCGGGAATACCTTCTTTTCTATAGATTCTCTGATCTGGTGCTATTAATCCTAAATCAGAAGATATATTTAAAATAACGCCGCCGCCTGTCTCTAACATCTTATTTCCAATAGCCTGGGAACAATAGAATGTGCCGTTTAGGGCTGCATCTATTCCTTCATTCCAATACTCTGGTTTCATCGTCTCAAAACGACTCTCAATACTTAATCCTGATTCCTTTTTTACCTTTGGATCCTTAGCAGCATTATTGATTAGTATATCAATTTTTTTATATTTATCAACAACCTGCTTCACTGAAATAGGATCTGTGACATCCATATGGTATGCTTCTGAAACAAAAGAACCATATTTCCCATTCAGCATTTCTGACTTCTCTTGTGCTCTATCTAAGTGATGATCTGTCATAATCACCCTGCCACCGCACTCCACTATTGCTTCAGCGTGTTTCGGACCAAGTAATCCACCCGCGCCAGTGATTAGCGCTGTTCGATTGGTTAAGTCAAATAAATTATTCATATTAATTCCTTAAAGATTCTCATATGTTGTTTAATAGTTTGTATTTCTCTTCCCGAAGTTTCTCGGGCGGTTTGCAGGGTGAATACACCAGCATACCCCAATTCTTTTAATTTTTCAAAAATTGTTATAAAATCTGTGTCTCCTGTGCGGGGGGGTAATGTTACCCCGTTTATTGTCCTATCCTTTAAATGTATATTAGATATTTTATCAAAAAAGCATTCAATATATTTTTCATGGTCAAAGCCACATGAAGTAATATTTCCAGTATCATATGTTACATATATTTTCTCTGAAATGTTGAGGATTTGTGATAACTTTGCTGGCTCCAATTCTGCTTCTATTGAAAAATTTAATTTAGGATATCTATTAACAAAAGTTTTTAAAATTTTTATAAATCTTTCTCTCTTGTCGTCACAAATAACAGAACTCTCCTCTAATAGCGGAATAGTGATATAGGGAACTTGATTAGAAAGTGCTGATTGACATATAGGGTCTAAATTTTTCTCTACAAAATCAAAATCATCAATCAAAGAATTCACCAAGTTATCAGCGCAAACTGAGTGTATGGGGTATTCACCAAGGCTATTAGTGAAAAAGGGGTTATCACTAAAAGATTTTTCAGTAATTATCCATTCAATGTGGTTCAAATCTAGAAATTCAAAATAAGAAAACTCTCTTTTCCAATCGGCTGGACATTCTTGGAATCCTTCATTGGGTGCAGAAAGCCTTCCTTGTATTATCCCCACTTTCATGAAAAATTCAACTGGTATGGCGATTTATCATCTTGACCCTCGATAAGACGATTATACATCTTTATCTGATTTTCAATGTCAAGTCCCACATTTTCACTCCACTTGTTTAGTATTGTTTTGGTTATTGTGCCATATCTTCCATCTCCAATCGCTTGCCCATTATATCTCATTACGGGTAAAACACAAAAGGGTGTAGCAGTAACAAAACACTCGTCAGCAGTCATTAGATCATATGGATCGATGTTTTTTTCTATACACTTAATTCCAAGTTGCTTACAAACTTCAAAAACATAATCCCTGCTAATACCTCTCAATATATTCCTTCCCTCTGGGGTTATTACTATCCCATCCTTAACAATAAAAATATTATCACCAGTTCCTTCTGCAACAAATCCATCTGGATCTAACAAGACAGCCCAGTTATCCTTTCCTTCAAGTAAAGACGCTTGAATATTTGCCATTTGATAGTGAATCCGGCTTCTATTTTTGATTTTTGGTTCAAGAAGGTGTGCTGGAATCGCTCTTTGTGGAACCAACACTAAATTGATCCCTGTATCATATAAGTGTGCTAGATTTTGTACTGTCCATCTTAGGGGGTAATTTGAAATTATTACATTTGCTCCCGAAGCAACACCCACCTTGCCCTCATAAATTGGTATTAGTCCCCTAGATACATTGATCATTATTCTGTCTTCATCATAATCATCAAAGCACTCTTTATTGATGCGTATGGTATCATACACTGCTTGCTCCATTTCATCAATTGTCATATTGATTGGAATTCTAACATATTTGATTGATGTATACAACCTCTCCAAATGCTCTCTTAATTTAAATTGTTCTTTGTTGAAAGATCTAGTCATCTCAAATACCATATCCCCGAACATCAAAGCAGAATCATAAATTGAAATCCTTGCCTCTGAATCGGGTACAAACTTTCCATTAAAATATACCAATCTTTGATTTTTAGACATTTTTGTTCAACCCTTTGTTAATAAAAAGAAACTCACACATTTTTAAGTCATCCATATTATCGATTTCATAAACCTTCCACTCATCCATCAAAAAAAATCCTATATTCCCACCGAGCCTATTGTTATTTTTAAGCAGGATTTTTGGTTTAAAAATATAAAAAGAACCATTCTCTATTATTTGTCCACAAATATCTTGTCTTCTTTTTCTATTTTTATAATCATAATTCTCACTTCTTAAACCACCCTCTGTTGTAGACCAAATGAAATGGTCTCCAGCATTAGTGGCTGAAAATAAAGAGTCTAAATTGCTTTGTTTAAAAACATCTATTGCCAAATCTATATCTTTTGTTTCTCGCAGAGGAGAGGTTGGTTGCAAAAATACAACAATGTCAGGGATTATTTCTATAGAATTGATAAAATGATTTAGGCATTCTTCAGATGAGGAATAGTCACCAGAGATTTCTTCTGGTCGGCGGAGTGGAATAGCGCCTGCGTTTTGGGAAATATCTAAAATTTCTTGATCGTCAGATGAAACATAGACATTCAAAATTTGATTGCTTTTTTTTGCTTGTGATATCGTCCATTTAATAAGCGGCTCGCCAGCAAAATTAACTTGATTTTTTTTGTTTATACCCTTACTTCCACCTCGTGCTGGTATGATTGCAACTATATTTTCATAAGCCAAGCTGCCTCCTTTGAAATATTATAACACACAAAGTGGCATCAGACAGGCTTTAATTTAAAAATAAAGATTATTCGGGTTCAACATCAACAATAGTTAATATATTTCTTCACCATCGCAATAATATGTTCAAGCTCTTCTTTGGTTAAGCCAGGGTAACTTGGTAACAATAAACATTCCTTATTCAATATTGATGAGTTCCTCTCGTTGCCAATCTCTACCTGTCTATAGTCCTTCAAATAACTGTGGGCTGAAGCTGGGTAGAACATTGGTCTTGTCTCTATTCTATTATTTGTAAAGAATGATTTGGCGTGTTTGTATCCTGTACTATTATGAATTCTTATTCCAAACATCCAGTTGGAGTGGGTACTTTTATTTGTTTGTTGTAGACTTACAGATGACATATTACCGAGTTCTTTTCGGTATGTCTCAAAGATATCGCATTTCTTTTCTCTTATTTCTTCAGCATCCTGAAGCTGTCCATATAATATAGCAGCCTGTATATTGGTCATTCTATAATTGTAACCCATCTCATCATGAATATATCTTTCTTTAGATTGTCCTTGGCTATGTATCTTCTTTATATATTCATATATATCAAGGTTAGAGGTCAAAACAGCCCCCCCTTCTCCAGAAGTTAAATCCTTGTTGCCAAAAAACGAGAGAGAGATACACTCAGATTCGGAACCGGCACGTTTATTGTTGTATAGTCCGAAGAAGCCTTCACAATTATCTTCCACAAATACAGATTTAGGATATAATTTTTTAAGTTCAAAAACATTTATCATATTGCCTAGATTCGGAACTATCAAAAATGCTGTATTTTCATCTGCATCGATATTAGAATAATCAGCATTCCAAGTTTTTAAATCTGAGTCTATTAGTTGTATTTTCCAATCATAGCCATCAAATAAAAATGAATTCCACGCAGCTACATAGCAGTTGTTTGGTGCTATAATTCTGTTAATATTTGGGTGTCTGAATCGTAGAGCCTTTGCTAACAAGTGAGTAGCACAAGTTCCGTTTGATACCAAGAGAGCGTGGGCACAATCGAACTGCTCACATAACAAATCTTCGGACATTTTCTTATATTTACCATGAGATGATATCCACCCAGATCGGAGAGCATCTGTGGCATACTTCATAGTCTTTTTTGTTAAATATGGTGTATAAATCGGTATCATGGTGTTATAAGTTAAAGGTGATGAAATTCCACGTTCCGTGGGAAAGCTCTCCGTCGTACCTCTTAAGATTTTTTAAATCAAAATATTTTCTTAAGATCTTCTCTTCTCCATAAACACGAAAATCGTCCTCAACAATAAAAATGGTGTTTTTGTCGCAATATTTCTTACATTTGTTGACGATGGCAGCATGACCAAACCTCCAAGAATCAATCAGGATTACATCAGGTGTATAGTCTATGTCCCCCTCGAAGACACCGGTTTCTAAAACTTTATTATAATTGTTTGTGTAATGCTCTTTAGTCATTACGTTGCCCTCACCAATAATATTTGGCATCACCATACTCTCAATATCTTCCTTATCGCAAAAAAACTTATTTATAATTTCAATTCTTGGGTCAAACTGTGAGTTCCAGAAAGAAATGGCGTTGCCATAACACTCTTCTATACCCTCATAAGAATGAATTCTGTAATCAAATACAGAGCTTTTTAAAATATTGTTTATATACACTGTGGTGCCGTCACCATTTCCAGTTCCAACTTCCAAAATGTTTACCCGCTTGTCCATGGACAAATTGATATTAGAGAATATTTGTTCCATCATATATTTCATACTTTTAATCATGTGGCTTTGTGACCTTTTTGTTCATGAAAATCAGATCCTGTTTCGATATTGATCTTCTTCTTCAATCTAAACCTTTCATCGTTTAATATATAAATCAGTCTGGAGAGTTCAATGAACCTGTCTCCAAAATCTGCCTGCTCTTCCTTGAGTCTAATTTCATCTTCAATGTCCCACAATTGAAAGTTAATATCTCGCAATTTTTTATAAGCTTCGGCATCGAGAGAAAAGTCAATCATACTAACAACTTGTTTAAGATATTGATGCTCTTTATTGACATATTGTAGTTTTAGATTATCAGTTATCTTTTGACTCTTCACTTCAAGTATTGATAATTTATCAAATATTTCACCGTTTGACACTTCAATTTTCAACTTAGACTCCTTATCAAATCAGTGTGGTGCTCGACACGCAAGAACTTGTCTATATTATCACAATTATATGGAAAATTTAAGATTTGTTCATATTTTTCTTTATTTAATTGAAACCAACTGTCTAAG
>TARA_R110002126_G_scaffold3026_10_pt1 | contig 15180 bp, 19 predicted proteins | sample TARA_R110002126 | Tara Oceans TARA_R110002126 (sample SAMEA4397536) | marine metagenome | biome: Polar Biome; feature: [DCM] deep chlorophyll maximum layer (ENVO:01000326); material: water (ENVO:00002006), including particulate matter (ENVO:01000060) such as... | depth 30 m
CTGTTGTGCGTATGTGCTGTAGGTCGTCGTCGTTCATGATGTTGTTTGAATTAAATGGATGCCGCATTCTGTGCGATGAAGCATCGTCTGTTATGTACTTTAATTAGTTTAATGACAGCATTGTATGTCTTGTTGATTGAGCCATTTAGCGCCATAGACTCAACGGCTTCCCAATTCTCATCCTTGCTGTGACTAATTACTCTGCATTCTCTCACTACGGGCATTAACCAATCCCATGATTTGTGGAACTGCATATCATCGGGATGAAAGATGTTCTCGTCATTCTCGTTAGTAGAATTATCCGCAAACTTAATATAATCGCCTACATCGTAAGCCATCGTCCTATCGTCAATGATGTCGGGATAAGTTTCAAACCCCATGAATACTGAGATGAGTTTGTTGTTTTCAAATGTGTTGTTCATATTTTTATTTTATTAGTTTATATTCCTTATAAATAATTTCTTCTGCCTTTTTCTCCATATATACATCTGACATCTCTGCATAGCCTTTGGTCATTGTTCTCCAACACCAATCGTCTCCTTTATAGTCTATAAGTTCTTGCATTATCTCGCTGTTATATATTTCCTCTGCGATTGCGGGTATTGAATTACACGCACTCATTATGTTGTCTTGGGGCATTTCTTCATATGGCTGTCTCAACCTTACTCTCTCCCAAGTTCGTGCAACGTGTACTAAAATGATATTGTGAATAGCGTTATTTTGTTCCTTTGTGTTGTTCATGATTGGGTTATTTTGTTATAGAAATACAGCAATGCTTCGCCCTCAAGTTTGAGAGCAAATTCACCATCAAAGTCTAAGTGAATGTTGAATGGCTTATCACCATCAAGGTCGTATGTGACGTAGGCTTCACCGAGGATTTGTTCCTCGTCTGTGTGAAGGGCTGTGGGATAGTTTTGGTTTTTCATATTATATAGTTTTATTGTTAAATTCTTCGCAGAAATCCTCTGCTTCTTTTTCGGTTTTAAAATAAGACCAATCAGTCCCACTTTCTAAGAATTCTCCATCTTGACCATACACATCTAAAGAAACCCCATAAGGTCTATCCCCTACCGTGTCAAAATCAGACACCCTTATTGCTATTAGTTTTGTTTTCATACTATTGGTTGATTAAGTCATTGTCTTCAATGATGTCCGTTACACCATCTATGGTTAATGTTTCATAGTTATCATCTAATGCGAAGCATTTGACAATGTCAAGGTATGGTGAGCCTGACTCCAATCCCATTACCTTGTAGTTGACTTCGTATCTGTTAAGCATACCCTCGGTAAAAGTTCTTAAGATGAATTCGCTGTAGACGTTAACGCTTCCGTATCCTTGCTTGGATGTGGTCTGTTGATGCTCTAATGTGTACTTCCTCATATTGAATTGATTTGAATGAATGTTGAATTGATTTGATGGATGCGGTGACTTGAACACCTTGAAGACCTTGTCCCATATTAAATGCAGTCAGCAGTAGTTTATCGCTGTACTGATGTTGGAACTTTCTTACACCCATTTTCTGAATATATCGCGCTTGAGTTTTGTACTCTGTATCCTTATCGTGTCGGTATGTAGCATCTCGTTCCAAAGGTTTAAGATGCTGACCAAGATTGTCAGGCTTCTGCGCTCATTCTCAAATCTTATGCTTTATCCGTTGATTACTCCTTAACTTGTGACGCTGTCAATGTGTCTGCTGTACCTTGGTACTCTGTAGGTTTTCATCGTTCGTTCGTAGGCTTGCTGATGTGCTGTTCGCCTATTCAAAGAGGATTTGAAAATGGTTGAAGATTGGAAGACTAACTGCTCAAGGTCTGCCCCTGATTTGCTCCCCCATTAGCACCCTTGCGGGTCGTGAATCTTAATGGTTGGTTTGACCTTTCTTATGTCCTGATTGTGAAATCAGCGTGGGGTCATTCCCTTTCAACACTGTAAGAGTACGACCAATAAAATGAGCCACCAAACCCTATTGCAAAGTATTTTCAAAGAAAGTCCGCGCCTCCCCCTTAACCCCTACTATCATTGGCGTTAGCCACCGAAATTATTTTCAATAATCTTCGCCCTTATCCCTTCAATCCCCCTCATTTCCACCTTTTGAGAGCCTCTTTTGGCCTCCTTGCCGCGCCTCCTGATTACCCCCTAACCGAGCCCAATCCAATCCGCCTCCAATCCGCCTCCCCTCCCCCTAAAAAAACCATCCATAAAGTGAAAGACTAACAGCCTATAAGATACAATGCCCCATCAAAATCCCCCCTGAGATATCCCGACATCATCACCCTATCAATACCACAAGTGACAGAGTAGTTAAGTAGTGAACAGATATGCACAGAGGAAACCCTTACCATGGAAAGAGTAACAGAGACTAAAGAGATTTAGCTACCATAGTACCGAGATAGTAAAGAGAGAGAGAGAAATAGGTAGGTAGGGTTAGTCACATGTCTCTACTCATCTCATCAATCGTTTAAAAGTACATCCCTCTTCCGATTGCAAAAGACTTAATCAGATATAGGCAATTGACCATAGGTAAAAAGACAAAAGGTATTTGGGAAGTCCAACAATCAATAGGGGGACGGGGGTAAATAATCCGTTTCCGTTTGGAAAGTAAAAGGGTAGGTAGTAGTAATAATCCCCACCATCTATGTTTCTCACAATAATTATAAGAAGATCGTTTATGACCAAAAGTGTACTAGGGGGTATATTTCCAAATGCGGGGGTTCGGCTCAGGGTGTCTTGTAGGGTTTCTAGGAGCCATTAGAGACGTTCAATTACTGTAAATGATCTACGCGTAAGGGGAGTATAAAAGGAGGGCTTACGAAGGTAATAATTCTTATACCTTAAAACAATGTATAGGTATGGTAACAGACCTTGTCTATGCTTACATGCGAGGAAGGGCTTTTCTAAAGCCAAGAATGAGCATGCACTTACCCCTCTAATTCGCTTTCTGCGGATAGAGTATAGTTGTGGCGTATAGTAGGAAACTTTGTTAAGGGTAGTGATCTTTAGGAGATCAACCCTGATAGAGGGAGATGTTAAGGACTCCGTCTGATAGTCTGTGAGGTTATAATCACAATGGCTATGCTGCAAAGGTAGTGGTTTTTTATTTGGTAATCAACCTAAAATGGGGAAAACATGGGGAAACCTTCTTATCAATAATGGTTCTAAATAAGGGAGAGAGTGGTTAGACTCTGTTAATCTTTTTAGGGTTAGTGTGTTACGCCCCGTCTTTATGCTTATCTAGAATCATTCTAAACTAGGAGAGGGTTACTCGTCGTAGTAATCGGTGTCGCTGAAGAACATTCTTATACGTTCTACTATCTGCGTCCTCACCGTGGATGTGATTGGGGTGATACCGTAGATGACTAAAAAGAAGAGAATGTCGTAGAGCACAGTCATGTGTGTAAAGGTACATTAAACCATTAACTAATATAGAAGAGCTTTCTTACCCGCCGCGAAGAGTCTCAGGATTGCCCCCAAGGGTATAGTGTAGGTTCGGGGCCCGCTAGAGTCTTTATAGTCTCAACCTGTTTGCGGATCAGAACGTCACGATCATTGAGTCGGCTTTGTAGGAGTTCTATGCTCTGTGCTTGAGCCTTAATTCTTCCCTGTGCCTTGATCAATAGTTCCTCTGTGTTCATACACCTAATATACACAATTGAGGGTAGATGGGAAAGGGGGTAAACACGTAAATTGAAAATTTTCGGATGCTTCGCATCACATGGTTGTAAACCCATTAACTAATGTGTATGTTAGTGTCATGATTTACATAATAGCTTCCATTCCATTCGCAGCAGCAATCAGTTATAACTTTGCAGCAGACAAGGTAAGGCACGGCTGTCTCTCTACTTATAATAAAGAGGAGGCGGCGGCGATGGGCTTTAAAGTTCCTGAGGGGTCTGAGGAGGTCGAAATGCTCGATATGGCGAAAGCTAAAAAGTGGCTTAACATTATGGTCATCTGCTACTATCCTGCGTGGCCCTTGTTATGGTTCCAAAGACTATTTCGATAGGGTAAGTGGTATAATTATTGTACCTTTGTTAGACCTTTGATTCATTAAAACTCTAACATAACACTCTGATCATCAGTATAATGGTCAGCACCCATGGAACGCAACCCCATCACCAACACCACCGTGAGATTCTCATGGTTTGGCGTAAAACTAAGGTTCTGCCTGTTTTGCTTAGAACACATTATGCTTATAGAGCCCCCAAGGAAAGCACTAGCGAGGGATTTAAAGAGACTTAAGAAGGAGGGGTCGACGGTTGATGCAGCGTGGAGCGACAAGGTAACCGAGAGATATGACGAGAAGGACGCAAAAGATCTTGAGAGGTTCTACTAGTATCTAATCTCCTCATCTCCCCTAATCTTTCTGTAGAGGCGCTGAACCGCATGACGGCCCTTATGTGATAGGCTGAGCTTCTGTGCGTTCCTCTTAACATCAAAGAATACATCAACAGACTCTCTATCCTTAGTAGGATGCAGGTACTCTGTTAGATACCCTGATTTCTTGAGTGGAAGGATTGTTTGCTCGTAAAAGTATCTACGGCTAACTCCCATCTGTTTGGCAGCCCACGTGATCTCAAAGAACTCTAAGTCATATAAGTACAGCATCGTTTCTAACTGAACTCTGTTGAAATCCTCACTCTTTACCATGTCGCGTACAGCCAAGCCCATGTACTTCAACTCATTGCTTTTGACGTACTTGTCGTTCAGGTGAAGGAATTCACGGTTGATCTTTGATATGTGCAGCTTGCTCTTTGGCATTTCTATGTGTATCTTTGTGTTAAGTACATAAGTACTTAATTAAATTAAATATACATAACATGGAAGAATTAAACAACCAAGAGTTTTTGGCAGCCGTCTCAAAGAAGATGGATGAACTCAAGGAGATCGTAGAAGAGTACGGTCATACCGACAATTGGTGCCACAACTTCGTAGGCGGCATTTGGTCACCACACGAAACCAAAGAGACTGAAGGCGGCGAAGACGCTACTAAGCTACAAACAGTAATGGACTACATGGTTCAGGACGAAGAGGAGCTAGATCAGATCTTAACAATCAGTTCAGACTACTACCACGAAATGGTGAGGTTCAGCGAAACCGCTATACCCGCTACATTGGATGATACATCCGATTGGACTGACGCAGATTGGATGAAGTTCATTGAAGATAACACCTCAGGGGAAAGCAACTAATCATGGACAACGCAATCAGAAAGATAATCGCAGGACGCGATCCAAAGAACGCCATGGCATTTGTTGTCGGGCAATCAGTATACGGTGACGGTAAAGTACATGCCATAGTAGCCGACGGAAGAGCACAGTCTCTATACGGTAAGTCAAGGTATCTTGTATATGTAGAGAACGCAGATGGCATTATTCTGTGGAAGTCTATTGAAGACATGCCATGTGTAATCGAATACGACATTGAATTATGAAGCCTCTACATGACTTTATAGTAAACGTCCCTGAGTTATATAGGGATTCAGTAAAGGTTGGTGATCTAGATTTAGTTCTAGACACCCGCTTTGATGATTTTGAAGGAAGAATTGCTTATGGTAAGATCGTGGCCCTCCCATTGAAGGCTAGAGATGTAGACCCAAGAGTAGAGGTAGGCGACACGCTTATATTCCATCATCACATAAACCAACAGCCTGAAGAGTACGGCATTGGTGACGACAACTACTTAGTAGCTTGGGACTATGCAACGCCTAACGGTCAAGCATACGCAGCAATGAAGGAGAGCGGTGAGCTTATCATGCTTGGTGATTGGATCTTCCTATTAGCTACATCTGAAACAATTCAAGAGAACACGACTGAGAGTGGTATATTCTTAGGTAACGTTCTTGAGGAGGTAAGCTGTGAGGCTTTAGTCTATTGCACAGGCGATGGAACAGATGAGCTTGGCATTGGTGCAGGTGATAAAGTACGCTACACTAAGAACCATGACTACCGCATCAACCTACCTAATGGTGATCAAGTCTTCAGAATGAAGCCTAGCGGTGTAATCTTTGTATATGAAACCGATGTCGAATAACTTCACAGAAGAAGCCGCCCGTCAACTATTGTTGTCTACGGAGATGGCTATACATAATATGATTGAGGAGATAAAGAAGCCAATCGATCCTGAGCTTAGCGGTTCGGGACGAAAGGCTGAACTTGCTTCAATTAAGCAAACAGCACTAGATGCTAAGGAGATGCTTGTTATCCGTCAGGAGATAGAGCAGATGATTAAGAACGCAATGGAGAACGACGGTCAGGTTGATGAAGCAGTAGACTTCTCAGGTGGCTTCGCAGAACGATACAGTAAGAAATAATGGCAGGATTGGTAATTATAGAGGGTGAAGATGAGCAGGTGGTTAATATCTGTACTCAAGGAACCGCAGGCGAGGTTATAGATATAGATGGGTTAAAGATCCAACTACCTCTACAGCCTGAAGACAAGGATATCTTGTACTCTGAATTACCAACAGCCGAACAGTATTGGAAAAGGAAAGACCTACCTACAGCTCTAAAGGGTATAAACTCTATGGACACGTGGGGAGAGCAGCCTAGCTCCTTCCGTAAGACTCACAGCGGATACATTGAGCAGGAGTTCAAGCGTAGAACTGAGGGCCTGTGGATGTATATAAACGGTACCGCTACCTTTATTACGGGTAACCATTACTTCATGCTTCAGTGGATTAACATTGATGGTTCCTTTTATGGTGATTACTTGGCTTTCCAACGGAAGCTGTTTGTTCATCAGGAAGCTTGTAAGGTGGACTCTAGGAGTGTAGGTCAGTTGTTTGTTAAGTGTAGACGTTCGGGCTATACTAACATGGCTGTAGCGACTCTATTGGCCGAAGGTACTATTGCTTCAGACAAAGCCATTGGTATTATGTCTAAGACAGGTAAAGACGCACAGGAGAACATCTTCATGAAGAAGGCAGTACCTATGTATAGAAAACTTCCTTTCTTCTTTAAGCCTATTCAGGACGGCTCAACCAACCCGCGTATGGAGCTAGCCTTCAGGGAGCCTTCTAAGAAGATCACGAAGAACAACAAAACATCAGTAGCCACCCAAGCACTGAACACAGTAATAAATTGGAAAAACACAGTTAACAATGCGTATGACGGAGAGCGTCTCTATTACTTGTTTCTTGATGAGGCAGGTAAGTGGGAGAAGCCCGCAGACGTTCGTGAGGCGTGGAGGATCAACAGGACATGTCTGATCGTTGGACGTAAGATAGTTGGTACGGCACTCGTTGGTTCTACGGTTAACCCTTTAGCCAAAGGTGGTAGTCAGTTCAAGCACTTGTGGGCAGATTCCAATCCTAGTGAGCGCAACGCTAACGGACGTACACGTTCGATGCTGTATAGAATATTCATCCCTTCTTTTGAGGCACTAGAGGGTTTCTTTGATAAGTTCGGTAATCCTATCGTTGAGGATCCTTCTGAGCCTGTCATGGCTAATGATGGTGAGATTATAAGCATTGGCGCAAGGACTTACCTTAGTAATGAGCGTAATGCACTTAAGGGTGATGCGAACGAATTGAATGAGGTGGTTAGACAGTTTCCATTCAGCCCCGATGAGGCGTTTAGAGATTCTGTTACTTCTAGCCTATTTAACCTAGGTAAGATCTACGAGCAACTAGAGTACAACAGCATGATGTATCCTAAGCCTACAGTCCAAGGTAACTTTGTATGGAAAGGCGGGGTTATTGATTCTGAGGTTCAGTTTGTTCCAAATCCTGAAGGTCGTTGGGTTCTTGCGTGGCAACCTGCAGTAGATCAGAGGAATAAGAAAACAAAGCACCGTAATGGGCATTGGAGTGCAGGCAATAGTAACAAAGGTGTGGGTGGAGTAGATAGTTATGACCTTGATGCTACAGTTGATGGCCGAGGCTCTAAAGGAGCTTGCCACTTCTATAATAAGTTCAGCATGAACCAAACAGGCAACACATTCGTTGCTGAGTACTGCTCTAGACCCCCTATGGCGAAGATATTCTATGAGGATTGTCTCATGGCTGCGGTATTCTTTGGTTACTCTATACTAATAGAGAACAACAAGTATGGTATCGCTAGATACTTCGAAGAGAGAGGTTACCTTGAGTTCCTTATGGATCGTCCTACACATCTAGGCGGAGCAAACTCTAAAGTCAAGACTAAGGGCATCCCTTCTACGTCCGCAGAGGTCATTCAGGCGCATGCTATGGCCATTGAAGCTTATATACATAATAGTGTAGGTGAGTCCGTAGATACGGGCCTCATGGGCAAGATGTACCTAAATAGAACCCTAGAGGATTGGGTTGGATTCAGGATAGATAACAGAACCAAGTATGACCTTACCATCTCAGCAGGACTATGTTTACTAGCGGCTCAGGTAAAGCCTGTGGTGCAAAAGCAAGGCGACTTTAAGGATAAGACTTTCTTCAGGAGGTTCAAGCACAACGCTTAACCGTTCAACTACTTTATTGTATCTTTGCAACTCATAATCAATTTTGTGCGAAACGAACAAAGATGAAAAAAACAGGCAACTTCCCCGACCCCACGGCTTCCTCGTCAGAGAAGCAATTATCAAAGTATGGTAAAGCATACGCAAAAGCAATCATGGCCCAATGGGGTGGCTCTGACGATCCTAACTCCTTACAGTCTAAGAGATCTAAAGAATTCGAAGTTGCAAGAGACTATGCCCAAGGCACACAGTCAACCCAAATCTACAAACAGATCCTGAACTCACTTGACGGTGGTGGCAGCGGTGGTACTCTAATGAACATCGATTGGACTCCCGTTCCGATTGTACCTAAGTTCGTTAAGATTGTAGTTAACAAGATACTATCCCGTAAACCTTACCCTAACGTTGAAGCTATTGACCCTATCTCAAGAGGAGAGAAGGCTAAAGCTAAAGCACGTACCAAGGCCGCGATTGAGAACAAGGAGTTCTTGATGGAGATGCGTGAGCTTGGAGTTCAAGTTGCTGACGATATTGACAACCTACCTGAGACGCAGGAAGAGGCTGATATCTTCATGGATACTAATATCAAGATTGCTGCAGAGATTGCTGCACAGCTTGCTACTAACCTAACCCTTGAATGGAATGACTTCAATGACTCGACTTACCGTCGCGCCGTGGAGGATCTCGTTGTATGTGGTATGGCAGGGGTTAAGCGTGAGAACGATCCGAACTACGGTATTGTTGAGCGTTATGTGAACCCTGCGAACTTGATTCACTCTTATACAGAGGATCCTTTCATGAAGGACTTAGTATATGCAGGTGAAGTGAGAACTATGAGCATCATGGATCTTAAGCGTATATCTAAGGAAGGTATGACAGAAGATCAGTGGCAGAAGATCGGTAACATCGTTAAAGCTAAGTACGGTAATGATCCTCGCGCAATCGGGCAGGCCCGTAACGCAGATGGTGGCTTCGGTTACGATGACTATACTGTTAGTGTTTTGGACTTTGAGTTTATCGGTCTAGAGTCTACCTCTTATGAAGAGAAGGATTCTAAGTATGGTAATGTAGGCTTCTATCAGAAGAAGGAAGGATACACTCCTCCAAGTGATTCTGTATACAACCGCAAAGCAGTACACATGCAGCAGATGTGTCTGTACAGTGGCCTATGGCTTGCTGATGGTCAGATCCTAATGAACTACGGTAAGAGCGAGAACCAACCACGTAACATACATGATCTGTCTCGTACAACTCTATCTTACTCTATAGTTGCTACCAACCTAAGACGTATGCGTCCTAAGTCTATGGTATCAAGTGTTATTGGGTTTGCTGATCAACTTCAGATCACTCACCTAAAGCTACAGCAGTCTATCGCTAAGGCTAAGCCTGACGGTATCATGATTGACATCGAGGGTCTTGACAATGTTCAGCTAGGTGCAGGCGGAGAGCTATCTCCACTAGACCTACAAGATATCTATGAGCAGACAGGTGTAATGTACTACCGTAGTAAGAACCCTGAGGGAGGCTTCCAAAACGCCCCTATCAAGGAAATCAACAACACTATCAGGAATGTGAATGAGCTTATCGGGCTATACAATCACTACTTGAGGATGATCCGTGACGCTACGGGTGTAAATGAAGCTGTTGACGGCTCTAGCACTAAGGGTGATGCCCTTGTTGGAGTTAGACAGCAACAGATTGAGTCCTCTAACAACGCCCTGTACGATATTACTCACGCTTCTCTTGTACTCTACAAGCGGGTTTGTGAGGATGTTATCAAGTGTTTGCAGATTCTCCCATCTGAAGCGATCCTATACAAGACCTACGAGAAGGCTTTGGGTCAGCATGCTATGGATACATTAAAAGAATTCAAGAATCTACCTATGTACAACTTCGGTATCGTTGTTACTGCAGAGATGGACGACGAAGATAAGATGTACCTAGAGTCTAACATTCAACAGGCTCTTGCACAGAAAGAACTAGACATCGAGGATGCTATCGCAATCCGTCGCCTAAAGGATGTGGATCAGGCTGAGCGCCTACTCATCGTCCGTAGAGCAAAGAGGGTTAAGCGCATGCAGGATATCGCAATGCAGAACTCTCAGATGCAATCTCAGGCAGCAGGACAATCCGCACAGGTAGCCTCACAGGCACAAGCACAACTAGAGCAAGTTAAGTCTCAGCTATCAATGCAGGAGAAGCAACTTGAGTCAAATCTCGCAACCCAAAGAATGCAAATTGAGTATCAGTTTAAATTAGAGCTTGAGAAGATCAAGGGTCTAACTGCCACGCAAATGCTAGCTGCATCTACCTCCGCTAAGGAGAACATGCAAGGAGTCCTTGAGGACAGGAAGGATGACAGAGTAGTCAAGCAAACCGTTGAGCAATCTAAACTCATCTCTCAGAGAAAGGGAGAGCGTGGAGAGTTGCAAGACGATCAAAACCAAGATGAAGATTTCCTAACCTCAATACTTAAATAATGAAAGTAAATTTAACAAACCAAGGCGAATTCCAACGCCAAGCATTCGCACAAGACGGATTCAGATTCGTAGATAGCACGTTCATTCAGCCTGCGGGCGAGACATACGTATGCATCTACATCCTGAGCGCAGCAACTAACGTTACCACAACCTCTAATGTAGGCGATGCCCTTGGTGGAGTCGATCTATTGGCAGGTATGATTATCTATGGTGACCTTAAGACAGTATCAGTCGGTACAGGAACTATGCTAGCTTACATCGCCTAATGGCACAGCTAGGACTGCTCAATATACTAACTGTAGTACTTGACGACAATTATCAAGATTTATTCACCTCTTTCATCATGACGGAGGATTCACGACCAATAACTGAAGAGGACGGAGACGAGCTCATTAGAGAAAACCTATAACTATGGCTAACACTAAAATTTCACAACTATCAAACATCGGTAACACCACAGGTGACGGAGTATTCGTCCCCGTTGTTGATACCCTTGACACAACCCAATCTGCTTCAGGTACAACTAAGAAGGCTGACCTAGAGTCTGTTGTTAATGCTTCAGGTTATGAATTCACAGGCGGCTTTGCAGCTAAGACTGACCAAGGTGGTGGAGTCTACGGCTATGCAGGTAATGCAGGTGTTCAATACACTAGCGCAAACGCAGCAGCAGGTAACTATGAACGCTTTGGCTTAGATGGTACAGTTCAGGTAGCGACAGACGCTCCTTATTGGACTATCCCTACACCTAACACGGCAGTTACAGGTTTCGGCTTATTCGCAGGAGATCACCTTCCCGCAGGAAAAGACACAACTCTTATAGACTTTACTTCTACCCCATGGGCAGGTTCCACCATGTCAGGCAATGACGTTGCTGACGCAGGTTCAATCGCACTTGACGGGCTGAAGGTAGGTGACTATGTTCAGGTTCGCTTTGACTACAACATCATCCCACAGGTTCAGAACACCGTGGTTGATACAGGTCTTTGGTGGGCTAACAGAAATGCATCTAACGTAATAACAGGAGAGTTCTTCCTACAGGGTGGTACTACATTCTTCGGACAAGGCACGGTTGGAGTTTCTAGACTACAGCGTGTGACTATGTCAGGCTTTATCGCTAGCCAAGAGGACATCAATGCCATTGCGCTACCCGCCATCAAGGCAGACAACCAAGTAATAATTCAACCACTAACAATGTTAGTATCAATCACTAAGTAATGGCTATTAAAGTAACACGTAACGAAGACGGCAACTGCATCAACTTTGTAGGTTCTACCAACCCTACCTATTTCAACAATTGTCTTTTAGCTGAGGTTGATTCTGCGGACGCTACCTTGATCAATGTAATCAACACTATATACACTTCAGATTCAGGAGTTGACAAGTATGAGTTCTTCAATATCCCATTCGCTGACTTCGTAGAAGCTGACGGAACTGTATTTGCAAACGCAGCCGCTTGCGCTACTTACATCAACGGTGTGGCTAACGCTAACGCCAAGCATGACATGCAGGGTTATATCGGTCTATTGTCTGCTATCTACTTTGACGGAGCTGCGACATCAACTGAAATCGAGCTTGCTGATGTAGACGTATGGCAGGATGTTATTATGACCATTCACCCATCAGGTACATCTGACGAGAGAGTTACCTCCATGAAGGAGGCTCAGGCTCAGGGTTACACAGGTGACGGAAGTGACGGAAGCCCTATCGTATTCCTATTGGAGGGATTGGTAGAGCAGTCTTCTGCACAGCTTAGAACTTCACTAACATTTATTCCTGATGAGGATGGCGGCAGATTGGATTCAAGAGTCTTCTTGGAGAGGCACTCAGCAGCAACCCCATCTAGCGACTTCCCTATCAACGCAGCAGGTCTTGCAATGGAGTCAGGAGCTGACGAAGAGTATCCTCACCTTGTAGCTTTACAGTTCTTTATTGGTGATACAATTAACACAAATGGCGCAGGTGATGCGGGAAAGATTCGTTTCCAAATCAAGTCTGACGTTACAGGAACCATTCTTATGAACGAGATGGCTCTATTTATTCAAAAATAATAATACAATTTCTTTAAAAAATAATACAAGATGGCAAACAAGGTAAAAATTTATTCAACCCTAAAATCAGGCAAGGTAGCCTTTGATGGTGCTAGAGTTAATAACAAGGAGATTGGTTCATTGGAAGTAGTTGCTCACGGCACACTTACAGACAGGATAATCATAAAGTCCAACAGACAGTATAAGAGAGGAAGTAGTTCTGTATTCAGAGTATTCTTTGGTAAGCTTAACATCAGCCGTATTCAGAATGAAGCAGGAGTTGATCTTGTTGCTACTTTGGGTATGGATCGCACTGCGGTTATCGCCTACGTTCAGGAGCAAATCACTAAGCCAATCGTAACAGAGTACTTTGAGTACAATCCCGTTACTGATCGACTAGAAGCGAATAAGAACATCGAGGTTAAGAAGCACGGCTTCTTTATCGGCGGTAAGTACAAGATGGCTTCAGGTAACTCTAACCTTTACTACGAAGATCTAGCTACAGGTGGTAACTCTTACCCTGTCATGGGTGAGGTTCTTGACCAATCAGTCGCTGCCAATCAGGTAGCAGGTGCGGGTGTCAACACTCCTAAGATGAGAGTCTTTGGTGACTACCAATCTATAGCACTAGGCGGCACTGCTGTTGCTGACACAGCTATTGACTATGACGGAGACAACTTCTTCGGTTTCAATATCAGTGGTGTAGGTATCACTGTTAAGATGGGTGAGGCTGTTACCGCTGAACAACAATTGAAGTACGAGATTGTTGTTGACAGTGTATCTGTATACATTCAATACCTCCCTAAGCAGGCACTAGCCGTGAACGACGACTTAACGTGGTACTTTGAGCACCCATTAGACATCGAGGCAGGTACAACGCTACGGGCTACTATCTATAAAGTATCTACTGTAAACAACCAAGAGGTTAATGACGGAATTCTTCAGGTATGTGAAGGTGACGCTACTCCTACTAGATATCAGACTGCTGTATTAAACAGATTCTTTGAAGATAAGGATTTGGAGCTAATCTCTCCCTACCTCAAGTATCAAGCTATGGACTTTAGCGCCAACGCCACGGGATCTAGTATCATAATGAAAGACCTCACATTGTCTGTAGGTTCTCAAGTTTTGACTCACCACTCTATAAACGAGTTACAAGCTGTCGCTAACGGAAGTACTATTCAGATTAAAGTAAAAGACGGAGCGAAGGTTCTTGTAGACTCTCTACCTGTCGGTGGAGCTAGTATCAATGGATCTCTTGTTAACTCTGTTCTGAATACCGCAGTGAGTGCTTTAAATACTCTGTTTACTAATGCTACTTCTTTCAACAGTACAGGCAACCCTGTAACGGGCTTTGCTTTATCAGGAGATGATTTGACTATCACTCTCGCTGACGGAACTAGCTTTACTAGCGATGTAACCACTCTAGGTGTTGACACTGATAAGTTTGTAACTAGCGGAGCTGTTAGTGGTTCAGACCTTATCCTCACCATGGATGATGCTTCTATAGTAACTATAGACGCTACCAACTTAGTTAGTGGTTCTACCATGACTGCTACAAACGACAGATGGTACATATCATACGGAACTAACGCTAACCAAGAAGTTGGAGTTACTACTATGACGAGTGCTGTTAACCTTCAAGGCCCTTACTACTTTGGACAGTCTCTCTTGAGAGGTTCTGAGTTTAAGTTCAACATGAAGACAGGCAATCAGTTAAGACTCGGTATATGGGACGGAGCTGAAGCGGCGACAGCCTACAATGGCTCTCCTTCAATGAGTGACGCGTCCAATTGGAACACAGTATTCAGCTACGCCAATGGATCAGGTAAGTTTACTGACTCTAGCAATGTAGACGTAAGTACCTATCACGCAAGTGGTTACACTGCTACCAACAATGCAGCCATGTCTATTAGATTCGGTGATGACGGCCACTTGTCGTTATACGATATCAGCGGAGCTACAGAGGTGTTAGTAGCTAAGACTACAATCGCTTTAGGCGCTACTTCGTTTAATATGCAATTCGGTGGTTTTAACAACTCTGAATTCCCTAACGGTATCATCAGCACTCAGGATTGGACTATTGTTCATGACTTTGATAGCTCAGAGGCAGGCATCGTTAACGGTATCGAAGACCACACTGTTCTTAAGAGTAATATCTCTATAGTAGCGGGTGAGAAGATTATGTTTATGTTAGACGAGGTAGGTCAAGGTGACTTCTTCGGAACTGACTACACGGCGG
>TARA_R110002126_G_scaffold204966_1_pt1 | contig 15178 bp, 11 predicted proteins | sample TARA_R110002126 | Tara Oceans TARA_R110002126 (sample SAMEA4397536) | marine metagenome | biome: Polar Biome; feature: [DCM] deep chlorophyll maximum layer (ENVO:01000326); material: water (ENVO:00002006), including particulate matter (ENVO:01000060) such as... | depth 30 m
CTTAGCTAAATCTGTTACGGTTGAATAAAATCAATAGGTTATTATTTATTAGTTGTGGGAAAACAATAAAGTTTCACCCCATACAATAAAGTATCATCTCAAACAATAAAGTTTAATTCTGATAAGTGATTTAAAGCCGACAATTATGTCGGCCTTAAATTATTAACTTTTTACGTTTTTATTTCGCGAGAGCTTCTGCGATAAACCTATGCTTATCTCGGGTCTTCTAGATTAATCTTGTCGTCTATCACATATGGCTTAAATTCAGTATGCGTAATAATTTTTTTATCTAAATCATCTTTTGCAGTCCGCTGAGTATTCTCTCTTAAAAATGTTCGATTAGCCTGAGACTTGGATTTATTTACTAATCCTAAATGGTAATCCATCTCGTGATCTTCACTAAAATTTACATGTTCCCAATCATTCATTGTTTTTTCCTTGCTTACTTTTTAAATGCAACATTGCACAAAATATATACTGGGGACGCTAAGTCGTTATTTCAAGCAATTAATTTCTGTTTAGAAAGGAGTGGTTTTAATAAAATTATAAATGAAGAAGCATGGAGGAAAAGTGAATTCATATTCTAAATAAGAAAAGTAATTTAGTTGCATCACACTTTCACTCTAGCTATGCTCAAATTTAAATCAGTTATAGCGGTATATTATGTCTAGGAAGATTGGTCATACTGAAGCCCAATATAGTAAATGGATTAAAGAAGGGCGCGGCTCAGGCGAGCATCAAGATTATAAACCTTGGTTAACCGTTTACGATGTACCATCCGACGGTCGTGTGCACCGTGTTTTTGGTTATAAGTCCAAGCGAACACACCATTTATTATCTGACCTCGAACTTTCAATGTTCTACTTACTTGAATGGCGGTCAGATGTGCTGCAAGTAAAGGAACAATTTCCGCTTGAGCGTGATATTACTCAAGAGCTTGCTGAGTCGGCAGGTATTAAACACCCGAATGTGCGCGGTGTAGCCCAATATTTATCGAGTGACTTTCTTGTTGAAACCAGCTCCCGTGATCTTCCCTATTTTGCGTTACAAGCTAAGTATGTGAACTCGTTTGAAGGGCTACGAAAGATAGAGATTCTTGAACTAGAACGTCGTTATTGGCATGAAAAAAAGATCCCTTGGCAAATAGTAACTGAGGCCGAAATCCCGCGCGTAGTGAAAATTAATATAGAATGGATTTACTCAATGCAGGGTGCGCATAAAGGAACTCCCGAATCAGCCATTGAGCAAGCTCGATTTTATGCGGACTATTTTGCTAAACACCCAACCAAAACTCTTATAAACATCTGTAAGGAAATTGATTCGGCCTACGAACTAGATTTAGGAGAATCACTCTATGAAATACGCTGCTTAATGGCAGATAGGTATTTTACCTTTGATATTTTTACGCCAGTTCAAAAGCTTCAAGTTGGGCAACTTAATTTAGGTGATGTTGATCAGATTAAGGAGGTGTTGCGTGTTTCAAATCAATGAAGTATTACAATACGAACAAACTTTGTACCGTATTTTAATGGTGTTTGATTACTACGTACTTTGGATAAAAGTAAATGATGATAAGGCCTTTCCTGAGTTTGTTGAAATAGCTGAACTAGAACAAGGGTTTCAAGATGAAGTAATCAAACGTGAAAATGATCCATACAGTGATATTTTTACAGTTATTCCTGAACTTGGTTCTACCGCTCAGATAAAGCGTGATGAAAACTATGCAGCAATTAAACCCTTAATAGAGCTTGAAGACTGCTATGAATCAAAAGCTCGCGGCAGAGTAGTTAATCAAATAGTAGCTGATACAGGTAAAACTAAGCAATCTATTTACCGCTTTGCCCGCAGGTATTGGCAGCGCGGTCAGATCCCGAACGCATTGTTACCTGACTATAAAAATTCAGGTGCAAAAGGCCAAAAGCGCCGCGCAACGACTACGAAACTAGGTAGACCTCGAAAGTACATGACTGGTACTGGCGCTTTAATTGATGACTTTACTGAGAAGCTCTTTCGTATCGCCATTGAGCGTCATGTATTAACTGATAAAAGTAAATCATTTAGGTACGCACACAATCGCCTTAAAGACATATACGAGCAATATTTTCCTGAATTACCTGAAGAAGAGTTGCCGACGCTTAGGCAAATGGAGCACTTTTTTAAACGTGAATACCGGCAAGTTGATAAGATTGAAGCACAGGCTGGCGAAATCAAAAATAAAAAAGATATACGCCCGCTGACAGGCACTGCTGCAGCAGATGTTTTGGGACCAGGTATGCGTTACGAAATTGACGCGACAATAGCTGATATTTATTTAGTATCAGACACTGAAAGAAGCAATATTGTTGGCCGTCCAATCATTTATATGGTTATAGATGTATTTAGCCGTATGGTGGCAGGCTTTTATATCGGCTTTGAAAACCCATCATATGCAGCAGCAATCCAAGCTCTACATATGGCTTCTACTGATAAAACTGAATATTGTCGTAAGTTTGGCTTTGATACAACCCCAGAAGAATGGCCATGTATTGGCTTACCTTCAGCACTTTTAGCGGATAGAGGTGAATTAATGGGGCATCAGATTGAATGCCTAGATAAAGGATTTGGGGTGCGTATTGAAAATACATCGCCATTTAGAAGTGAGGCGAAAGGTGTTGTTGAGCGTTCTTTTAACACTTTTCAAGCCGTATTTAAGCCTTTTTCACCGGGCGTTGTCACAGGAACCAAGATCAAAAAGCAAGGCGACAGAGATTATCGCTTAGACGCTAAGCTTACGATTCAAGAGTTCACTAAAATTATTTTAGCGTCAGTGCTGTACCACAACCAATATCACGTAATTAAAGGTTATGATAAAGCAACTGATATGCCAACCGATTTACCAAATAACCCTCTAGCATTATGGAATTGGGGCTTACAACATCGTACCGGCCGATTGAAAAAGCCTGAAGCAGACCATCTACGTGTAGCGCTCATGCCGCGAACACGCGCAACGATATCAGAATCTGGGGCTTGCATTTTTGGCCTGTATTACACCAGTTCTGAGCTCTTAAAGCTGGGCTGGATGCATCGAAGTAAGGAAGTTAAGCGACCCGAAAAAGTTGACGTAGCATATGATTTAGCAACAGCAGATTACATATACATATATCCTGATTCTAAAAGCAACAGCTACTTTGCTTGCCAATTAGCAACACGCTCAAGGCAGTTTTCTGGAGCTAGTTTCTGGGATGTATGGCAACAAAGTGATGAACTAAAGCAAACTCAGGCAGATGCAAAGCTAATTGCCGATGAACGCAAGCGCGTTTTGGAGCGGCAAGTAATAGGTGTTGTTAAACAAGCAGAAAAAGTTGCACCAAAACAAGCTGGTTTGTCAGATGCTGAACGAATACGCAATATCCGTGATAATCGATCTGATGAAAAGGCCAAAGAACGCAAAACACGAGCTTATAAGCCAGTTGACATTGATACCAGTAAATCAGCTCAAGTGCATTACCTCTCAGAGCCTGATGAGGATTTGGATTTTCCTGACTTTTCGGAGCAACTGTTTAAGGAAGATGACGACGTATGAATTTACCACATAACATCTTCAGAGCCGTTTATCAGGAATCTGACATTGAGCGTTACAAAAGTAACCCGTTTATTGAGGCACTACCAAAAGTTAGCAAAATCAATGAGCTTAAAATTAAGCTAGAAGGTAAGGTTAAATACGACCCAGCAGCAGGTTATTTAGATGCAAGGCAACGCGCACATGAGCTATGTGGCTTACTTGATGACTTTTTTCAGCCGTTATCTATACATGTGGCACTCGAAGAAAAAATAGCTCTAATGATCCGTGGTGGCTATGTTGCCAGAAACATCGCGACTGGTCAGCTGCAACAACATTTGCAAAATGGCTACGAACGAATGATGACAGGAGATATCAATAGCTTTCGTTTCGCTGAAGCTCCGTCGACTGCGCGTTGTTTATCGCTAATAGGTTGTTCTGGATGCGGTAAAAGTTCCAGTGTATTACGGATATTAGCCACTTACCCACAAACGATTTATCACGAGCAATATAATACTTACCAGCTAACCTATTTGCGTATTGAGTGCCCAGTTGATGGGTCTCTAAAGAGCTTATGCTTAAACTTCTTCCAAGAGGTAGATAAGCACCTTCATACTGACCTTACTGAAAGGTACGGTCGCAAACGTCATAGTACAGAGGTACTGTTATCATTTATGGGGCAGGTAGCCAACCAATATGCTATTGGCGTTTTAGTGATTGATGAAATTCAACGCTTAGGACGTAAGCAACAAGAAGGGCAAGAGCGGATGCTAGAGTTCTTTGTAGCACTAGTGAATATTATTGGTGTGCCGGTGATTTTAGTTGGTACCCCTAAAGCTAGGCCGATATTCGAGCTAGAGTTGCAATCGGCAAGGCGCAGTACTGGAATTGGATCTATGGTTTGGGAGCCTTTACCACAGTACAAAAATAGAATTGATAAGGAAACGGGGAAGCCAAAGCCTACAGAGTGGAGATTATTGACTGATAAGCTTTGGCAGTACCAGTGGCTTATTCACCGCGATGAACCGCTCACCGAAGAGATCCGAAATACGTGGTTTGAGTTATCCCAAGGTGTGCTGGACATTGTAGTTAAGTTATTTGTACTCGCACAATTACGCGCCATTATTACAGGCGTTGAACGGTTATCTTCAAAACTATTTGTGAAAGTGTATGAATCAGAATTACAGCCTATTCATCCGATGATTGAAGCGCTTAAATCTGGTAAAGCAGGTAGTATTGCAAAATACTCAGACTTACAATTTAGAGAAATAGATAAACGATTGTTAGAGCTCAGTAAGCAGCTCTCTGAAGTTGAAGCTACTAAGTTAGACTCACTACCTTTCGCCAGTGATTCAGAGGCAATGAGGCTTTACAATCTCCTGCTTGGTATGGGGTGCGACTCAGAGTTATTGGTACCGTTAGTTCAAAAAGCAGTTAAAGACCACCCAAACTTACAGGTAAGAGGGCTTATTCCACTCGTACTTGAGTGGTATGAGCAAACGCCAGACGAAATTGAACAGTCCAAAGAAAAACCAAAGCTAATCAAACTTAAAGATTGGCATACACTATCAAGCAACGATTTACGGTTTGGTTACTCTCAACACAAAAAGCAGTCAACTGAGCTTTATCAGCGCTACAAGCAACAAGGAAATATTTTTGATATAACCGCTTGGCTTAAGCAAAGCGTGTAGCATGGCGTGCTTACCTGTGCCTTATCCAGATGAGCTGCTTTATAGCGTTATTGCAAGATACGGTGTACATTCAGGCATAACCTCTCCCAAACAATTACTTGATGATGTATTTCAAAACCGTAAAATAATCGCCTCTGTGGCCTTTCAAGGGCATTTATCGCAGATCTCTGCTCACTATCAAGGTAACGCTGATTTAACACCATACAAGCTGTTACAGGGGCATACGCTTTTTCCGTTGTACTCACCTTTTGTGCATCCCAACATTGCAGCTCAAGCTAAACATGAGCTACTAACTGATTGCAGGCACTCGGCAGAAGTACAGCTAGGTAAGGCGGCATCCAAAGTTAAAAGTCCTCACTACTTACGATATTGCCCGTTGTGCATAGGGGCACAGGTAAAACAATATGGAGAGGCGTTTTGGGCAAGGCGATGGCAGTTTCCTGGCTTATCGGTTTGCGCCGAGCACGGAATATATCTTATAAGAAGCCCAGTGTTGATTAGCGAAGTACACAGGCATCAATTTATTGCACTTAGTCCTCATGTGCTTTTACACTCAAACCCACGGCTTACAACCAAAAAAGTTGCAATACTTGCGGCGTATGCTCAGCAATTACTGAGCTTGCCTGAGCAGCGTATTTACTCGTTGCAATGGAGTTGTTTTTATCATCAATTAGCTAAGCAGTTAGGCTTTGTTAGGGGAAAGCGTGTTGAACATAATCTAATTGCAAACTTAGTTTTAGGCTACTGGGGAACTCATACCTTAGCGAGTTTTTCGCTCAATATTAATAAAGCAGATGAAAACAATTGGTTAAGATGTTTGTTTAGAAAACACAGAAAATCATTTAGTTATCTTCAGCACTTAGTAGTATGGCAAGCGTGCTATGAGCAACAGCTGGATCTAGCGAAAATACTCTTTGAAGTCTCACAACTACCACAATCGCATTATGATGATGTGCCTGCGCACATTGAGTCGGTAATAGTAGATCAGATACGTCGCACAGAATGGCAATACGTTGTCGCTAAATTTGGCGTTAAAGGCGCGAGAAGCCAAGGTTTTGCAGGCTTATATATATGGTTATATCGACATGATAAGCAGTGGCTAATGCAATCTAATCAAGACTCAATGCGTCCAAGCTTTGCTAAAATAAACAAAGTTGATTGGCCCTGCAGAGACAAAAAGTATGTAAAACAACTTATTTCATTGATAAATGAAGTAGAAATTCAGCTTGATTCAGACCGCCATACAGTAACTTGGTTGGTTACCCATGCAAGTATCCCTTTGTCTCAGATCAAACATTTAGAAAAGTTACCGTTATGTAAATTGTTTTTTGAAAAATATTGTGAAAGTATAGAAGAGTATCAATGTCGTAGAATTGCATTAGCTTGCATTGATAGTTTAAAAAAATACGAGCAATTGAAAGCATGGCGAATTGAGCGTATAGCAGGATTAAGCAAGGAAAGAACCCGACCAATTGTGTCGCAACTGTTAGGATATGCAGTAAAGTATGAAGCAAGTTGATCGATTTAAAAAACTACCAGACAATGCCAGAATACAGGCTATGGGTAACCTGTTTAAATACAGCGACCGTCTAACATGGGATATTGGTGTTCGTATTGAGAATTCCACCCGTCAAGCTCTTAAATTTAGCCAACTCCCATATTTAAGCAGACAAGTCGTATTAAATCAGACTACTGCAGCCATTCCTCCTGGCTTCCCAGTTGAATTTACCCTACCTGATAATGCACTTTGGCAAAAGGCTACTGTTAAAGATTGTGGTTTAGTTAAATTCAAAGCTGGTGATGAGCAGTCTCAAAATTGCTTTATGTTTGAAAGTGAAGATAAAACTATTTACCTTCCACAATTGGAGCTCGCTCGTGCACTATTTTTTACTAATAACTATTTTGCTAACGCAGCGCTGGTTAACAATGCTCTCGATTTTGAATTTGACGTTGAACACAATCCATCAAGTGATTATGAAGAGTTTCCACTTGATGTATTAATCAACGCTTTGCCTACAACAAATTGCCCAAAAATATTATTTGATAATGAAGGGTTTAGGTATCTGCTTGCTTGGATATTGCTAGACAGTGATGTAAAAGATTCGTTTGAAAGTATTTATAAGTATTTCTCACAAGAGCTTATAAAAACAGACAAGTTTGAGCGTTGGACATTTAGGTTTGATCCACCTCAATTGAAGGGTGTAAAAATCTCCGCACGAGGCTGGAAATCATCGGATGGAAATATTTGGTTTATTAATCGTATAGAAGCACTGGAAAACTTATTGTTTCCAGACATTGCAGATATTGGTTACTTTCATCCAAACTTTACTGAGAACAAGCCTAGTTCTAGCAAAGGCACAGGTGGCACTTATCCTCAATTACCTACACAGCGAGAAATAGACGAAGAAAGCGATGGCAGCTCAGATAATGAATCAGCATTGATATTTTGTGATGCTACACTAATTAATTTCAATAACTCTCCCCGCACCCGAAAAGTTTATGCTAAAGCCAAAGCTAAATCAGGTGGTAAAGAAGACGAAGAAAAACCTAGTACATTATCACCAGAGGTAAGCACAGATGATTCAAACTCTCGTGGCGACATACCCAGAGCCACCGTTGATGGCTTAGATGATCAAACTGATAACGCCAATTTATACCATAATAAGTTTGATAGTTTCTTTAAAATGCTGGAAATATTAGAAAAAGAGCACGGTGTTACACAAAGCAAGCCAGCTATTCGCAAGTTGCCAGAAATAGGCCGCAGTAAAAGCCATCTAATGACTGACTGGTCACCAAGATGCATGGCTATTGTGCGAATTGAATATCAAGGTGAGGGCTATTTTTTGTTGGAGGTAGATACCTCTGATGGTCGAGCATCAATCGCTACAAAAGTAATTTCAGCTAGAGCATTACAACCAATAGGTTTACTAAGAGATTTTATACCGGAAATAGAAAGGCGATTATTAAGCAATCAATTTAGTTGGCCTAAAAAGTATTTTGATCAATTAGTTGGTGGATCGAACCACAAAAGTATTTCTCATCAGCAATCGAAAAACGAAGGCAGGCTAAATGCAGAAGAAGTTGAACGGTGGGCTATTAGAGTATCTGCTTTTCTATCAGAGTTTTTTATTTGAGAAAGTCAAATGAAATACCCTATATTTTAGGATTAGATATCAAGGACTTTCTTTGACAAAAATTGGATTAGAAAAGCTTTGGGGGATCATTTTATTTTGTAAATACAAATAATCGAGACGTTATACTTTCCTGCAGAAAAATAATATTTTTTTAATTTAATAACAGTTAGTTATGTTTTTTATTATTGTAAGGTTTAATGTTATAATCGTAAAAAATTCTGCAGTACAAATTACATGAATGCTTTGACATCACACAATGTAGCTACGCGTGAGTTATTATTAACATCTGATAGGGCTCAATTTCAGAGCTTAGTAGATTTGGACAATATAGACTCGGTTCTAAGAGGGTTATTAACAATCGAAGAAATGCGTGAAGCAGGAAGCTTTTTCACTGGCCAAGAGCTAGCTGAGCGAGCGCTATCTCGGCTCTCTGCAATTACTTCTAGCTCTATTGTATTAGACCCTACTTGCGGAGCTGGAAACTTGCTAATAGAGGCTTCAAAAAAGCTTGGAGTTGAGCCTACACTTTCAGCCACTTTAAAAGTATGGGGGCAGGTGCTTTGGGGATTTGATATACACCCTCACTTCATTGAGGCTGCAAAACTAAGGCTTACGATTGCTGCCTTAAATCAAGGTGTTGAGCAAGACTGCGATTTAGAAGAAGCTTTCGAATTACTCCCACATATTTTAGTGAGAGATGCTCTGACGGTAAGTCAAATAGAACTAGAAAAAGTTACACATGTTCTCATGAATCCACCATTTGTTATTATGCCATCACCAAGAAAGGACTATTGGAAAGATGGGAAAGTAAATACCGCAGGGGTTGTATTAGATATGTATCTGAGGATATTACCAAAAGGCTGTAATATCAGTGCTATTTTGCCCGATGTACTGCGGTCTGGTAGTAGGTATACAGAATTTAGGAAGTTTGTCGCGAGTTCTTTTAAAGCGAAAGCTGAAATCTGGGGACGCTTTAATCGAAAAACAGATGTTGACGTATTTTTATTGTCAGGGGTAACGAGCGCTAGTAAAAATGAGATATTGTGGCATAGTCTCAATTCCGATACAGAGTCTATTTCTGATTACTTTGATGTTCGTATAGGTCCATTAGTTGCTTATCGTGATCCTGAAGAGGGACAAGAGTATCCATATTTTTATCCTAAAATATGCCCTAAATGGGAGCGTATAAGTGAAGTTATTGAAAAAAGAAAATTTTCAGGTACAGCTTTACTTCCTCCTTTTATTGTAATTAAAAGAACTTCAAGCCCTTCAGATCGTCATCGAGCATCTGCAACTTTAATTTCCCTGAAAGAGCCAGTTGTAGTTGAGAATCATATGATCGTTGTTACTCCTAAGGATGGTAAAATAGGCACTTGCAAAAAACTGATGCGGGTTTTGCAGAGTCACAAAACCAATAGTTTTTTAAATGAGCGCATAAGACTTAGGCATTTAACTGTCGGAGTAATTAAAGATATTCCATTTTCAGAGGTAAGATAATGACACGTAGACATCTTGGGAAAAAACCATTTGATATGTCAGCTCGTGTACCTATGCAGTTGGGTCGAGAAAGTATATCTAGTTCTACTGTTGCTATGTCCGAACTAATAAAGAATGGATATGATGCTGATGCTGAAAGTGTCTTATTAGAGTTTTACTTAAGGGACAAACCAGCGCTATCTACTCTTGTATTACGAGATGATGGTAATGGAATGGATATTGATACTATATATGAACATTGGTTGAAAATTGGTACTGATTTTAAAAGTGGCATTGAACTATCTCTAAATAAACAGCGTGTTTTAACAGGAGCTAAGGGGCTAGGCCGTTTGGGGCTTGATAGACTTAGTAAAAAGGTCATTCTTTATACCAAGAAGAAAGGTAGTAGCTCGGTTATTCAGCTTATTGTTGATTGGCGAAAATATGAAGGAACAAATGCTTCAATTTCTGAGATACAGCATGATATTTATGAACAAGACTTGCCGTTAAGCGGAAAGTACGGAGACATTTTTACTTCTAAAGAAGAGTCCGGAACTTATATGGTCTTAGTTGGGTTGAAAGATAACTGGACCTCTGAGTTTGTAGAAGATTTGAAGGAAGAACTACGACTATTAATTTCGCCTTATAGGAAAGCGAATGATTTTTCAATCACTCTCTATCGCAATATAAATAATACTGAGTACTCTACAGAATTAATTGATGCACAAGAGCTTTTAAAGGCAGCTAGTTGGGAAATCAAGGCAAAAGTTGATTCTAGTAATCGTGTTACCCTTAACTTTAAAAATAACGCTACACAAGAAGAAGTACGGCAATTACCAACTCCTTGGGGTAACTGGATATCGAAACAAGGAGATAAACCATTATTTGGTCCTTTAGAGTTTGAATTTCATTATATGGTAAAGAAAAAAGAGTTTCTTTCCAAAGTGGACATGACTCATAGGAATTGGGAGCGGTTTATGGCTTTAAACCGAGGTGTTCGTATTTATCGCGATGATTTCCGAGTTCGTCCTTACGGTGAACCAACAGGTAAAGGGGATTGGCTAGATATTGGTTTTAGAAAGTCACAAAGTCCAGGAGGTATTAAGCAAGGCGGATGGCGAATCGGCCCTAGTCAGATTATCGGTGCTGTGAGTATATCAAAAACGACTAACTCAATCTTAAATGATCAAGCAAATAGGGAAGGTATCGTTGAGAATGAAGCTTACCTTCAACTACGAACTTTTGTTCTTAAGGTTATTTCCGCATTTGAAACTCTCGCGACTAAATCAGCACAAGGTGATGATGAAACAGATCTTTCTCAAGAGTTAGAAAAGGTAGTTAAAGCTAAAGATTCAGAGCTGGAAAAAGCCATAAGCGAAATTAAAGCATTTACTAAAAAAACTCAAAAAAGAAAAAAGAAGACCCCTCCGGCTCAATTAGTTAATCAAAAATTGCGTGATTTAGATAGAGCCAAGTTAGCGCATCAGAAAGCTTTGGACGAGTATTACTTACATTTAAATAAAGAGCGAAAAAAGCTAGAAAGTCAAAAAGATACTCTTTCTAATCTGGCATCTTTAGGTGTACTGACAGTGAGCTTTGGACATGAGATACGAACACATTCAGCATTGGCGTTGACGAATGCAAAACTTTTAACAAAAATTGTTCGTAACGCAGAGAAAACTGGAAAAAAAATTGACTATGAACAATTGGTTGGGTTGACTTCTCGTATGGTTGTCGGTGCCGAATATGTAGATACTTTTTCAAAGTTAGCTATTAATAATATAAAGCCAGATAAAAGGTTGCGTAATAAAATTTGTGTGCCAACTGTTTTTAGACGCATTTTTAGTATGATGTCAGCGACCTTTAATAAAATGGGAATAACTTGGGAATTTAAATTTATAAAAATTAAAGAGGAAGATTTTAACATTCGGTCATTCGAGATAGACTGGGAAAGTATAGCGATAAATTTGATTACAAACTCGACTTGGGCGCTGGAGAATACCCCAAGAGAACATCGTAAACTTGAAGTTGTTTTTGAAAGACTCGGCGGCACCCGACTTCGTCTGAGTTTTATGGATTCTGGCTGTGGCTTAGAAGCAGGGCAAGAAGACACAATTTTTTTACCGATGCATAGTCGTAAGGTTGATATGAGAGGGAATTCAACTGGAACTGGAATGGGGTTAGCAATAATTAAAGGACAGGTTGAGGAGCATATGACTTCAGGGACCGTCTTTGCGAAGCAGTACTCGGATTTAGGCGGGGCTGGTTTTTATATTGAGGCATTAAAGGATCAATAATGAATACTATAGTTTTTATAGATGATGATCATGATGTTAGAGATACTTATGAGATTTCGATGCAGTTGATGTTTGATGGGGAATTTAAGATTATTTGCCTAGACGTAGAAACGTCTTTGCAAAATATGTTGACAGTGCTAGAAGAGATCCCTGAAAAAGTTATTTATTTTGTTGATGAAAACCTAAAGCATACGGGAAAAGCAGCTTATTCTGGTATTGAACTAATTGAAGAAATTAGAAAGATTGATTCAAAAATCCCTATTTATATTTTGACAAGTAATGCTGAAGATATTGATCAATACCTTGGAAATATAGAATTTGTCATTGATAAGAATGCTTGGGAATCCGACGATGAGGAAGATAACCTCAAACAGCGTTTCTTAAGACATATAAATACTTATAAAGATATTAAGTCTGAGCAAGCCATGAGGTTTGATGAACTATTTGAAAAATCTCTTTTCCAGACCTTGAGTGCAAGGGAAGTAGAAGAGTTTAATACGTTAAATCTTGGGAGAAGTAAAAAATTAGTCAATGAACAGCTTATTTGTGATGATTCATTGGGTGAGTTGAAAGCTGCTTCTGATGAGTTGAATGCTATATATGCTGAGCTAACGAAGAAAGATAGCCATGACTAATTTATTCTACCCCTCTCTGCAGCGACAAGATGTTAGCGTATACTACAAATCTGTGGGGGTTTTCTATAGTACTTATAACTGCAAATCAAATTACGAAAATGTAGCCAAAGATTGTCAATATCGATGTGTATATTGTGATGCTCTTATTGATGAATGTGGGGGAGAGCCATTTTCTTTAGATCACTTTCGACCTCAACATATATTTGGAGATAGGTTTGATGGTATTTTGAAAACTCACCCATTTAACCTTCATTTGTCTTGCCAAAAGTGCAATGTCTTAAAAACAAGCGATTGGCAGGGTTGTATTGATACAGAAAGTGGACCGACATATATTAACAAGAAAGGTTATGTAGATCGTTTTAAGGAGGATATAACTAACTTTTTAGAGGTTGATCATAATGGATACGTGCAGTGTACAAGCCCCGACGGCCCTGCAAAATATATGATAGGAAAGCTGTTGTTGAACCGTACCAATAGAGTCTATATCCGTAAACTTCGAGAAGTAAAAGTAAAAGCTAGAAAAGTGCAAGAGATGATCTTAGATAAACAGCGTAAGATACTTGATGAATGGAACTCAGGAAGTCTATCAAGTGAACAAGTTAAACAGGAGCTTGAAGTAGTTACTGAATTACTTGAGCGTCTAACTAAACTGAGAAAAGCATAGTCGCTTTTTCAAGTTGATGTGTCGGGTTTTGCCTTAACTAATAGACCTTATGTGAAACTTTATTGTTGACCTACCTTTTTCTCTGTTTTGTTTCGTAAAAGTACCAGTTTGTTGACTTTTTATCACTTTTGTTCCGTTAAGTAGTAAATATTCAGGTCAAGTATGAATCTTTATTGTTCTGTTTTTAGTGAATGCCGGAATGTAATTTTAATCAATATGATACTTTAATTTAAGTATTTAATTTTTAGCGCTGGGCTGTAAGGGTTACCTGATCGGTTAGTATGAATCTTTATTGTTGACCCACATTAGTTAAAACTAAAAAGGCGCTCGATGCGCCTTTTTTTGTACCTCAAAGCCTGTTAGATTAAATAACACACTATTTTCTAAAGGATTAGCTATGCGTTTATTCACTGCTATTTTTATATGTAGCTTATTTATATTTTCTAATAACACACTTGCAGAGCCTGATTTAAAACAGCAAACCATTAGCTATAAGCAACAAACGCATACTATCAATTCAGTAATTTTAAATGAGCTACGTACCGTTGTAGTTCAACTTCCAAAGAGTTACCAAGCTAATCCAAACAAAGTTTATCCAGTTATTTATCGCCTAGATGGCGCGGGTAACATACCGCTTATAAGTGCTGTAATGGATCGACTGCAAAATAATAATCGTGCGCCTGAGGTTATTATTGTCGCTATTGAAAACACCAATCGCTTAAGAGATTTATACCCCACAGTTAATAAAGAGCCACAAGGCCCGGTAGGTGAAGGCGGTGGTGCAGCAAAGTTTTTAGCATTTATTGAGCAAGAGCTTATGCCCTTAATTAATAAAAACTATCGTACGCATAACTTTAATGTGATTGCTGGGGGCTCAGCAGCAGGCGTGTTTGCACTTTATACTATGCAAGCTAACCCTGAGCTTTTCCAAGCGCATATTGCTTACAGCCCTGCCGTTTGGTGGAACTATGGCGCATCGGTAAAAGCGACTAAATCGTTTATCAATAAATCAAAAGATCTGAATAACTACGTTTACATCAATATCGGCGAAGAAGCCGGCATAATGCGCGAAAGGTACGATGAATTGCAGCAAGCTATGCAATCGTATAAAGTGCGAGAGCTACGCTTCTTTAGTGATGCGTTTGACGGTGTCTCGCATAACCTGACTTCCGTTGCTGGTGCATTTAATGCCTATCACAACTTATTTTTGCCTAAACAAATGCCCATAAGTGATTTAACTGACGATGTAGCCTCTATTGATGCTTATTATCAAAACTTATCTCAACAATGGGGCGAGCAGGTTGCGCCACCAGACCGCGCTGTTAGATCACTCGGTTATAACTTAACGGGCAGCAAGCAGTTTACCCGCGCTATAGAGGTGTTTAAGTACAATATAAAAAACTACCCAAAATCAGTCGATGCGCTTTCAGCCTTATCTTATGGCTATGAAATGCAGGGGGATACTCGTCAAGCGCTTGAAAATATGGAATCTGCTCTAGCAATTGCAGATGACTCATACCCTTATATAAAGTACTTAAAAGAAACAAAAGCTAGACTACAAATAGCTTTAGGCAAAGACGAAACATAACCACTTTTTAATCCAACTCGATTGTTATATATTTAAAGAGAAAAGGGAGTAACAGCTTTTCTCTTTTTCTAAAACCACATTAAAATCACTAACCCCTACTTAACGGGTAATAAATACGCTAAAATTACAGGCTACTTTTTTAGCAATGAGCCCGT
>TARA_R110002126_G_scaffold16136_2_pt1 | contig 15146 bp, 15 predicted proteins | sample TARA_R110002126 | Tara Oceans TARA_R110002126 (sample SAMEA4397536) | marine metagenome | biome: Polar Biome; feature: [DCM] deep chlorophyll maximum layer (ENVO:01000326); material: water (ENVO:00002006), including particulate matter (ENVO:01000060) such as... | depth 30 m
ATCATGATGAAATTCGGTTCTGGCTGGACTATCTGACGTCGGGCAATGCTGGCTACATTTATGATGATGACGGCAATAAAGGTGGTCTGGCAGAAAGCAGCCGTTTTGTATTACTGGGTGATTTAAACGCGTCGGCGGATGGTGATGGGGACGCTATCAACAGCGCGATTAAAGCATTGGTAAGCCACAAAAAAGTAAAGCAGAACTTCACCCCGGAAAGTTTGGGTGCAGCTGAAAACACCCCCGAACTGGCGCATGCTAAATATCACACTGCCGCCTGGCGTATGCGGGCAGATTATGTTTTAGCATCTGACTATGGTTTTGGTATTCAGGATGGTGGTGTATTCTGGCCAACTAAGAAAGAGGCGGACTATCCTCTGGTAGGCACCCGCGGTGCCAGCTCAGATCATCGTCTGGTTTGGCTTAAGCTTGAAATCAGCGCTGAATAATTCAGCGCCAGACTCAAATAAGGGGACAATTAGGAACACCCTTAGAATTTCAGAACCAGGTTTTGCACGTGTACCGTAACTTCTTCACGGTCGTGGTACAGGTGCTTAACCTGCAAGCGAAATTTAATATCAGCATCAACCAGGCGCTGCTCCAGCTGAGCCAATATATCCGTTACTGTTTCATAACGTTTTTTCATCGGCAGTTTTAAGTTAAATAGTGCTTCCTGACACCAGCCTTTTATCAGCCAATCGCCCATCCGTTCGGCAACCCGCTGCGGTTGTTCAATCATGTCGCAAACAACCCAATACACATTTCGCTTTTGCGGTTCAAACTTAAAGCCATCTACCATTAAATGCTTAACCTGACCAGTTTGCATTAGCGACTCAGCCATAGGACCATTATCAATAGCGGTTACCATCATGCTGCGTTTAACCAACTGATAGGTCCATCCACCGGGGCTGGCACCTAAATCAACTGCATTTAAGCCACCGCCCAAACGCTTATCCCATTCAGGCTTAGGAATAAACTGCAGAAATGCTTCTTCGAGTTTCAACGTGCTCCGGCTAGGCGCTTCGTTAGGAAACTTCAAGCGCATAATACCGTTTTCCAACGGGCTGTTATTTTCCGGGTAGGACAAGCCAACATACCCCTGCTGCCCGCTAAGTAATAACACGTGCAAAACCGGTGCTCGTTTTTGCTCTTTCTGCAACAGTATGCCGGCTTTACGCAAAGACTGGCGAAGCGGTACGGTTAATTTACGTGCCAGGGTTGATAACGTTTTACCATCGTTTGTTTCAGGATACTCAACCCGTAGCTCGCCACAGCCGGTTAATTCAGCAGCAACAAGAGCGTCAAGTACCGGAGCTATCCGATCTTCAGACGGCAATTCAAGCAGTTCAGCCTGTAGCAAACACCATTGACGGATAAAAATAAAATGCTCAAATGGATAGTCCCGATAAAACTCTGCCAGACCATCAGCATCATAAGCTTCGAAAATAACAAAGGCTGAATTCGCCGTTAATTTACAAAAACCAAAAACATCATAGCTACTGGCTTTGTCCTGAATTTCCGCTGCGCATTCTTTTTCAAAACCAGCCCGGCAGTACAATAGTAATTGTTTCATTTAACATCCTTTTGCCAGGCGCTTATTGCAAGCAGCAACCAGCCAATAATCAAAATTTGTCCACCTGCAGGTGCTAAGGCAGAATTATACAACGGTAATTGCAGCACGCCGGCACACAGTGTCCAGACAAACAGCCAGAGCCCAGACAAACAGCCAGAGCCCCAGATGCCAGAGTAACGCAACCACTTTAATCAGCTTAGCAGAGCCTGGCTGACGCCCGACAATCAGCAGCGCCAAAGTGTGAAATGCTAATATGCTGATTGCACTTAATAAGCGACCAAAATCAGCTGGACTAAGCCCTGCCCACAAATGCATTAACGCAGCCGCCAACGCCACTACGCCGCCACCATACAACGCTGTTAAACCGTTAGTGACCTGCCAGAAGTATTTCATCAATTCTCTCACTGCAATAACCCGCGGCGTCAGCGATAAGCTGTTGCTGAGTCAAGCCACTCGCTTTAGTGGGTTTAAAATCATGATCTGCTGCGCTAAGCCAGTGCAGATCCACTCCGTTCCAGCTCTGGGATGCCAGCTCTGACACTTTACCAAAAGGATCCCGCTCACCCTGCACGATATATAACGGAGCGCTCAGGCTGGCAAAGTGCGCTGTACGCCATTGTTGCTTGCCCGGCGGGTGAAACGGATAACCAAAAGCAAAAATCCCTTGTATATCTGCTGGGTTAAGCATGCTGGCAACCCGCCCGCCCATTGATTTTCCGCCAATAAATAGCGGTAAGTCTTTGGGGGCCAGCTCAATTTGCTGAATAAAACTTTGTAATAATACCGGCATTTTATCTGGCGGCCGTTTGCCAGCCTGTTCAATACTGCGCTGCATATACGGAAAATTAAAGCACTTCACCGCTATGTTATGGTGAGTCAGGGCAGTTGCCAGCTCAGTCATAAAGGGACTGTCACAAGAAGCACCGGCGCCATGCGCCAGAATTAAGCGGGCTTTAGCGTTAATCAAGAGCAACGGCATTGGTAAACTGCTGCTCGGTAAACAGCAATTGCTCAGCGCTGACCATATCGACCATCCACTGACGAAAGGCGGTTATTTTACCCAGCTCAGTCTGGCTTTCCCGGCACACCAGATAGTACGCATCCTTGCTGATCAGAACATGGTTAAACGGCACGATAAGCCGACCCGAATTAATATCAGGCCGCGCCAGCACATTATGCGCCAGTGCCACACCCTGGCCATGAATTGCCGCCTGTAACACCATAGATGAGTGGCTGAATATCGGCCCCTGATTAACATTAAACTGCTTGAAACCCTGACTGGTAAACCAGGCTTTCCAGGCACGGCGGGAACCGTCATGCAGCAAATTGTGTCGGGCTAAATCGGTCGGTTCATTCAAAGGTTTGCCACTATTTAACAGGAGTGGTGAGCAAACCGGCAGTAAATACTCGGTATGCAGCTTGTCAGCATGCAAGTTACGCCAATTACCACGACCATAATAAATAGCCACATCAACATCATCAGTCAGTGAACCTTCATCCAGATCCACTGCTTTAATTCTGACATCAATATCCGGGTGCTGCTCACTGAACAGGTTTAATCTTGGCACCAGCCACTGAATTGCAAAGCTCGGTTGCAAGCTTACGGTTAACGATCCTTTTGCCCCACGGGCCAGTAACTTTTCAGTTGCTTCATGCAGCTGTAAGAATATTTCTTTGATATCCAGAAAATAACTCTGCCCCTCTTCTGTCAGTAACAGAGAGCGGTTTTTGCGCATAAACAACTTTAAGCCCAGATGATCTTCCAGCGCTTTTATTTGATGGCTTATGGCCGCCTGAGTGACGTACATCTCTTCGGCCGCCTTAGTAAAACTAAGGTGCCTGGCTGCAGTTTCAAAAGCCTTTAAAGCATTTAGGGGTGGCAGACGACGCGCCATAAAATTCGCTTATCTCAACAATTAACTGGCCGGCGGCTTATAGCCTTCAATTTCGATATCCTGGCCCTGAAACAAAAATGCTTCCATCTGCTGCTCCAGAAATTGCCGGTGCTCCGGATTCATCATATTAAGTTTGTTTTCGTTGATCAGCATTATTTGTTTGGCCTGCCACTTGCTCCAGGCTTCTTTGCTGATTGAAGCAAAAATTTTGCTGCCAAGCTCGCCAGGGTATAACTGAAAATCCATCCCGGCTGCTTCTTTTTGCAGGTATTGACAAAAAACCGTTCTGCTCATTGTACTATGTTCTCCTTTTGGTGGGCTGCACTTAGCGCTGGTAACTGTTGCATCAGAATTTTTGCTGGTGCTGACAACCCCACTTGCGGTATTTGCGCTATTGTAAACCATTGTGCGTCACTTTGCTCCTGCACCAACGAAGGTTTAGTTTTGGTTCGCACCAGCATCGGTGTAATCCATAAATGGAAGTGGCTGAACGTATGCCGAAACGCGGGCAGTTCATTGGTGCTACTCACCTCAATTGCATTTAACGCTAAAAAATCATCGCGCAAACCAGCACTGTTAAATTCAATAAAACCGTACAACCCGCCCCATAACCCACTGGCCGGTCTTTGCTGTAGCAATACCTGCTCATCATGTTGCAGCATCAACCAGTAGCTATGTTTCTCAGGAAGGGTTTGCTTTGGTTTTTTTCCGGGATACGAGGTCTGCTCACCAGCTAGCGCGGCCTGACAATTCAGGTGTAACGGGCATTTTGCACATTGTGGCTTGCTCCGGCTACATAACGACGCCCCCAAATCCATCATCGCCTGATTAAACGCAGAAACCTGACTGTTTTTGGGTGTAACTAATTCAGCCAACTGCCACAATTGTTGCTCAACGGCTTTATTGCCCGGCCAGCCTGGCACCGCGGCAAACCGGCTTAACACTCTCTTACAATTGCCGTCTAAAATTGGATACTGCTGGCCAAGTGCCAGCGACAAAATGGCGCCAGCGGTAGAGCGCCCGACACCCGGTAACGCCAATACCTGTTCAAACTCAACGGGAAACTTGCCATGGTGCTCTGTCGCAATGCATTGTGCGGCTTTATGCAAATTGCGGGCGCGGGCGTAATAGCCCAGGCCCGTCCACAAATGTAATACCTCATCCAGCGGCGCGGCCGCCAGGCTTTCAATATCCGGAAAACGTTGTATAAACTGCTCAAAATACGGGATAACAGTGGCAACCTGAGTTTGCTGCAACATCACTTCACTTAGCCAGGTTTTATAAGGGCTTTTGTTCAGTTGCCATGGCAATGTTTTACGGCCATGCAATTGATACCAGCTAAGCAGCTGATCTGAAAACCAATTCGCAGTATCACTTCGCAACAATATTCTCCACTTTTTCCGCAGCCGGTGACGAGCTGCGCAGTATAAGCAGCAGCTATTGAAAAGCCAACGCAAAACGTCAGTTGAGCTTAACAGCTAATATCCGCATAATGTGCGCCGCAGTTTGATTACGGAGCCAACAATGAGTAAAACCCCAGCACAGCCTGATCCCCAAGATGCTGCTATCAAGCAAAATGATAGCCTGCCCTACATGCGCAAAATTCGCTCGTTTGTGCTGCGCGAAGGCCGGCTGACTAAAGGCCAGCAAAGTGCGCTGGACAATCATTGGCCAGCATTAGGTTTAACCTATCAGGCCACGCCTGTTGCTTTGGAAGAAGTCTTTGGCCGCGCGGCACCCGTAGTGCTGGAAATTGGCTTTGGCATGGGTAAATCATTGGTGGAAATGGCTAAAAACGCCCCAGAAAAGAACTTTATTGGTATTGAAGTGCATAAACCCGGCGTTGGCGCTTGCCTGGGTGATGCCGCCGCGGCAGGGCTGAGTAATCTGCGGCTGTTTGAACATGACGCAGTAGAGGTGTTAAACGATACCATTGCCGACAGTAGTCTGAGCACAGTGCAATTATTTTTTCCTGACCCATGGCATAAAAAGCGCCACCATAAGCGCCGGATAGTGCAGAGCGACTTCGTCCAGTTGTTGCGCCAGAAATTGCAAGTCGGTGGGGTGTTCCATATGGCGACTGACTGGCAAAATTATGCCGAACATATGCTGGAAGTGATGCAGGCCGCGCCGGGCTTTGCCAATTTGTCACCGACAAATGACTATGTTGAACGACCAGAACAGCGGCCGCTGACTAAATTTGAACAACGTGGTCAGCGCCTGGGGCATGGAGTCTGGGATCTTATGTATAAAAGGATAAGCTAATGCTAGCTAATACCAGCCAGATGCTGCTTCGTAATGTTGCCGATTTAACCGGTAACATCCTGATTGTTGAACCTGAAGCAGATGAACTGGCTCGCAATTTGCTGGCGAGCCTGCCTGAGACAGCTACATTAAGTTGCTACACCACCAATGCAGCAGTAGCCAGCACCTGGCAAAACAGTGCAGCAACCAGCTACTTCAGTGCCCTGCCAGAATTTAGCCAGCAATTTGATACCGTCGTCATCTTCTACCCGAAGAGTAAAGAACAGCTCAGTTTAACTCTGGCGACTATTGCCCCGGCAATGCATGACAGCAGTCAGCTATACCTGGTGGGCGATAACAAAGGTGGCATCAAGAGCCTGGATAATCATGCTGACAAGTTGGGCATGAAAGCTAACAAACTGGATAATGCCAAGCACTGCCTGTGGTATTACCTAAGCGGGTCGTTACAAAGCTTCACCAAACCAGATTTCAGCCTGCGTACCTTCACTATAAACAATACTGCCCTTGAAGTGTGTTCAATTGCCGGGGTATTTAATCATGGCAAACTGGACACAGGCACTGCTTTACTGCTTGCTCATCTGGACCATATAACTAAAGGGTCAGTGCTGGATTTTGGTTGTGGCTGTGGTGTAATCGGTGCTTATCTGAAAAAGCGTCAGAGTGCTATCCAGCTGTATAGTTCAGACGTCAGTGCCTTAGCTGCAGAAGCAACACGTCAGACACTTAACGCCAATAAGTTGCAAGGTACTGTAATAACAGCAGATGGCCTGCCGGCACAGCCTGCTACATTTGACCATATTGTCAGCAACCCACCGTTTCATACTGGTATCAAAACAGACTATAGTATCAGTGAAGCTTTTATCAGCCAGAGTAAAGCGCGTCTGAACAATGGTGGCAGTCTGACTCTGGTGGCAAATAATCATCTGGCCTATCAAAACTTACTGCAGCAAACCTTTGGTAAAGTAACCGTGCTGGCCAAAGCAAATGGTTTTGTTATATATCAGGCAATTAAAAGGTAATAACATGATTGCACGCACCGGTATACCGACACTGTTGATCTCAAGCCTGATCGGGTTGTTGTCTGGAATACTGCCGGTGCATGCAGTGGTGCCTGAACAATGCATTGAGCTTAAAAAGCGGGTATCTGCCTGCCCGCATCAGTTATACCGGGCCGATAAGCTGCCATCACAAAACTCGGTGACGATACTGTGTATTTGTGTCACCGATTTTCAGCCATTGCTGATACACGCCACTGGCGAACAACAGAAAATCGAACAAAACATGACGCGCAGACAGTTTGAAGTAGAGTTTGGCCAGGATTTACCAACCATACTGGCAATTCTAAAGCGTCAGCGCTAGCGTGTTTCCTCACCCCCTAATCCGCCATTAAAACGACCCTGCTCTGAAATAAGCCGAGATATTCTTCAGCATGCTGATACAACACCGGCACCAGAAATAATTTATTGTGTTCAACCCAGTAAATAGCATTTTGCTCCAGCTGCTGACCATATTGCACAGCCTGCGATTTATCGCAAAACACAATCCAGCTTTTCTCCTGAAAGCTTAAATCAGCAGAGGCGCCGATAACTGAACGAAATGGCAGCCGGGCTTGTTTCAATACACCTTCAAATCGTTTATCAAGACATAAATTAATATTATTATTTAATAACTTGCCTGCAGGATTCTGTGCGCTGATAATGGCAAAACAGGTTTGGATTGCGACACCTTGCTGACAAATAAAAATGCTGTTTTTATAAGTTTCCCACATGGTCATAAGCATTACCCGCCAGAACTAACCTGTTAACTATAAGCCCATCGCATTAAAACACCAAACGGGTTTGCTAAAACCAGATTAACTGCATAACATCAATAAGGTAATCAGGATAAGTTGCACCATACAGGCCAACAAGTGAGCAACGGATGAAAGCAGTACTCAACAGCCCCCCCAGTTCAATAAAAAGCGCGCTTTTTACCGGCGTAATGACCATTTGCAGCCTCACTATTTGCGTTTCGATGCTGGTCTCCACTCTGCAAGATATCAAACAACAACGAGACGCGCTGATCAATGAGCTGAAAAGCTACGCCAGTATTATTGCTTTTAATGCCCAGGCCAGCTTTGAGGCCGCTCAGACCATTATTGACCGTGACAATATAGAGTTTACTGACGAGCAGGAAAACATATTCAGTGACTTTGCCAGCATGGAAGAAAGCCGTTTACGCTCTTTTAATGCGGTGCCGATGTTTCACAATATTCATATTTATCAGCTGACACCTCAAAGCGACAAGCTGCAAATTTACTCAATATATAATGCACAGGGAGTTGGCCCTTATCCGGCTCAGTTTGAGAAAGTTACCAGCTTTCTGACACCTGTGGTGTCTGATAATTATGTGGAGTTAAGTCAGGAGATCCGGCTGAGTGATCAGCTGGCTGGCTATGTTTTTATCAGAGCCAGTCAGGAAGATTTAAAAAATTATATTCAAAACCGGATTTTATTTGATCTTTTTATTATCGTGTGTGCGCTGATTATTGTGTATTTTCTTACCAGAAAGCTGGAACAACGATTCACCACACCCATCAATAAACTGTTGCTACTGGTACAACAGGTCGCGAAAGACAAAGACTATCAGGTCAGGGCCGCACCTAATAATATTGAGGAGTTTAATGTTCTGGGTAAAGCGCTCAATACCATGCTTGATAAAATAGAACGGCAAATATTACAACAACAACAAACTGAGTCAGAAATCCGTGAATTGTATCAAGGCATGGAGCAAAAAGTTACCGAACGCACTACGGCACTTAAAACATCTAATCAGGAGTTACTTAATACACTGGCGACGTTACACCAGTATCAAAATCAGATAGTTGAAACCGAAAAAATGGCCAGTCTGGGGCAAATGGTGGCAGGTGTTGCGCACGAGGTAAATACGCCAATTGGCCTTGGCGTTACCGCTTCAACCTTATTACAGGACAAACTGACCGACATTGAGCGGGCTTTTGCAGATAAAAAGTTAACCTCATCGCAACTTGGCCGATTTTTAAGTGAAAGCAAAGAAAATTTAGGCATTATTTATCGTAATCTGGAGCGCGCAGCCAGCTTAATCAGCAGTTTTAAACAGGTGGCTGTTGATCAGTCAAACGATAGTCAGCGCGATTTCAATATGGCGCAACTTATTAATGAAGTCCTGCTGTCGCTGCGTCCTAACCTGAAAAAAACTCAGCATCAGGTGTTGATAGAATGTCCGCCTGAGCTGGTTATTCAGAGTAAACCCGGGCCAATTAATCAAATTTTAATTAACCTGATTATGAATAGTTTAATCCATGCATTTGCCAAAGATGATCAGGGTGAAATGAACATTATTGTAACCCTAACAGGAACACACTGCCAGCTGCGTTACCGTGATAATGGCGTTGGTGTGCCAGAAGCCATTAAAAAACGCATTTTTGACCCCTTCGTCACTACCAGACGGGGTGAAGGAGGCAGTGGTCTGGGTCTGCACTTAGTGTACAACCTGGTTACCCAAGCGTTAAATGGCAAAATAAGTTTCGATAGTACCCTTGGTCACGGGGTGGATATTTTAATTGATTTTCCGGTGATCAATAAAAGTCACACCAGCAAAGATAAAGCATAAGCTATTGTATTTTAATAAATATTATTTTACTCAAAACCGTTTGAACTACCCGGGACGGCCAAATGTTAACAAAAATCTTGTTAACATTTGGCCGTCCCGCTATAATTGCGCCAATATTTGACATGTCCACGGCAACTATAGTAATTAGTACGCTATACTGTTCACAAAAAAAACATAAGGTTTAACTCTAATGCAAACACCTGTGATTCTGATCGTTGAAGATGAAGAAGTCACCAGACTCAATCTGGTAAATCTGTTCCAGGGTGAAGGCTACGATGTCATCGAAGCAGTTAATGGTGAAGAGATGTACCAAAAACTGGAGCAAAATCCGGTTAATCTGGTGGTCATGGACATCAACCTGCCAGGTAAAAATGGCTTGATCCTGGCGCGTGAGTTACGTCAGAAAGAAAATATCGGCTTAATTTTCTTAACCGGTCGGGATAGTGAAGTTGACCGGATCCTGGGTCTGGAAATTGGTGCTGACGATTATTTAACTAAACCGTTTAACCCACGGGAACTGACTATTCGTGCCCGTAATCTGTTAGGCCGCACCGTTGCCCAACCGGTAGTGGAAGAGCATAAAAGCATCGTTAAGTTTGATGGCTGGACCCTTGATGAAAACAGCCGTAATCTGACATCACCTAAAGGCATGGCACGGCGCTTACCTAAAGGCGAATACCGTGCATTACGCTTAATGCTGGATACTCCGGGTAAAATTTTCACCCGCGAACAACTTATCCGCCATATGACCGGTCGTGAACTGCGCCCGAATGATCGCACTGTAGATGTAACTATCCGTCGTATTCGCAAGCACTTTGAATCAGATATCGACAGCCCTGAATTAATCAGCACTATCCACGGTGAAGGTTATCGTTTCGTTGGTAAAATCGATAAGTAAAACGATTGACGTCAACTGCAACTTTAGTTTGCGGCAATAAATTCATGTAGAGCAGCCAGGTGCTGCTCTATTTTTAAGTGAAAATCGACTAATTGCCGCTCTAACCCTTGCCACACTATTGGTTCCTGCTCAAACTTTTTTGCCTGCTGCTGTACCCACAACAACCCAACAGATGCCGCTGCACCTTTTAGCTTGTGAGCTGACTCTTTAAAATCGTCTGCATGCAGCTGGACAGCTGCTTCAATCATTTTGTTGATATAGCCCGGCAGTAGCTGTGCAAACAGCTGAGCACTGCGTTTCATTGCCTCCGGACCCAGCGACTGCAAATAGTCCTGCAACGTAGCGACATCAAGCACCGCATTGTCTGTATTAGCAACGCTAACCGGATTTAACTGCTGGAGCTTTAGCGCACTGGGCGAGAATAATCTGGCTAACATCTGATCCAGCTTGGTAGTGTTAATTGGTTTAGCCAGCGCGCCGTCGACCTCGATATCGGTCAGTTGCTGTTCGGCTTTTCTGACGTTGGCGCTTAACACCACTATCGGAATAGCTTGCAAATGGCTTTCGTTGCGCATGTAACGCGCTATCTGGTCGCCGTTCATATCTGGTAGCTGCATATCCAACAGCACCAGATCGATATCATCTTCTGTTTCCAGTAAAGCGATAGCATCCTCACCTGTTTCGGCATGAATAACGGTATGACCGCGTTGCTCCAGCAACGCGATCGCAATTTCCGCGTTAAGCGGTACATCTTCAATAAGCAGAATAGTCAGTTCCGGACAAAGCACGGTGTTATTGCTTGGCGCTGCGACTCGCTCTGTAGGCAGTTGCACACTAAAACAACTTCCCTCACCCGGGTGACTGTTAAGTGAGACCTTACCTGACATGGCCTCTACCAATGCGCGAGAAACCGACAAACCAATTCCAGAGCCAACGATACTCAGTCTGCGGCCATCGGTCGACTTATAATACATATCGAAAATCCGCTCTTGCTCAGCAGGATCAATTCCGATACCGGTGTCCTGCACCTTAAATAGCAATTCGGCGGTATTATCGTCGGCAATTCTGAGACTACAATCCAGTATCACTTCACCCCTGGCAGTGAACTTCACCGCATTATTCAGCAGATTCCATAGCACCTGACGCAGCCTGGTGGCATCCAGTTTGACAAAGTTATCCAGCTCACCCCCGGTATGCATTACAAAATGCAGTCCTTTTTGCTGACAGATAAGGTCTGCAAAATTAGCGATGTCATTTAAAAAGTTTTGCAGGTGAATACTTTGATAGGCAATATCTAAGTCTTGGCGGTCAATTTTATCTAAATCAATAATATCATTGAAGATATTACCAAGAGTCTCCGCACTGCTAAAGATAGTATTAGCCCAGCTGTGTTGTTCTGTACCCAGCTCACTGTCCAGCAAGCGACGGCTTAATCCAACGATACCATTGAGCGGAGTTCTCAGCTCATGGCTTAAGGTAGCAATAAACTTTCCTTTATCATGATAAGCTTTTTCAAGAGCTTGCTCTGCCAGTTTACGTGAGGTTATATCCCGGCCAAATCCAAGCAAACCAATATAGCGGCCATGCTTGTCATAAAACGGTACTTTACGCATTTCAAACCACAATACCTGGCCATCAGGCTTCACAAACTCCACATCAAGAGTCAGTTCAGCATGTTCAGCGGCTTCTTCATATTCGGTTAAAATTGCGGCCTGAGCGCTATCTTCGGTATAAAGCTCTGCCGGATGATGCCCAATCAGCTCTTGCGCGGTTTTATCCATGATAATTTCAAACATTTTATTACAGCTGGCCAGGTGACCATTTTCATCACGGTAATAAAACAAATCGGGAGAGCTGTCGACGATGGAGCGGATAAGCAGGCTTTGTTCTTCCAACTCTTGCTGAGTTTTCTTGCGTTCAGAAATTTCCTTGCGTAATTCGTCAACTGCGCGGCGTTTTGCCTGAAATGCCTTTTTACGCTCTTCAATTTCAAAGTTAAGCTGACGAATACTATCCTGCATATTCTGATTGAGCAAACGCTCCTGATGAGCGGAGTCCTGCAGGTACAGCATCGCAGCATCTAAGTGCAACACCAGATAAAAAACAATGAGCACAATTACAGGGCTGGCAAACAGCGTAAGTATTAACTGTACCCTTAACGTAAGCCAGTCGACTTCAATAGCAAACAAAGCCGCATAGGTGTAATGCACAACAACCAGCAGAGCAAGCAAACCCAGCGTTGTAACAAGACCAAGCCTGAGTTTGCCCCAACGTTTAATTAACGCCGCAAACGCTTTAACCTGTGGGTGTACCGGACTTTGCATTATGCCCCAGCCTTGTCGCGGTTATTTAACCATGCCAACGCTAATTGGCAGGCTGCAGATCTACCATTATATTCCGATATGAGCAGTAGGCCACTTCAGCTCCCTGCTGTCTGTACGTCCCCTGACGGGTGTAAGAACTGTGATCTTTGTAAATAGTAACTGCATAACCCTGACCAACATTAAGCGCACGGCCCTCAGCCTGACGAGCCTGTGTCGTACAAAGTAAATGACTGACTTGTTTGTAGTTATCACGCTCAAAAATGTCGCCCGAGCTTAACATAGGCTGCGCCAGATTATTGGGTGCAAACTTCCAGTCGGCAAAGCGGCTGCGCAACATATCACCATTAAGCTCTAACTCGTCACCCCGGGTAAGATAGTGGGTACTTACTTTTGACAAATTAAATGCGGTACCTTCGGTACTTTTTGCGGCACTGGCCATATCAACCACATAGACCCCGGACTCGCCGATAACCGCCATCCGAACTGCCGGCTCATTGTCGTTACGCTGCAGACCGACCAGTAAGCCGGTATTTTCATCAATACCAAAACCAAATCGGTTTTGAGTGTCATGCAACAAGCGAATTAACCGGCCCTGACGACCACGCTCGGAAAAATGGGTATCCAACACGCCCCAGCGAAACAAGCCAAGCCCACCATTACCATTATAAGTAAGGTGATTTTCGCTCAAACCATTGTTACAACTTTGATCTTTGTCACAACCCAATGCTGGTGCCGGCAACTCGAAGGCTCCAAATTGAATGCCAGTGAAACTGTCACCGTTGGTGATCATCGGTATCCTCTGACCATTAAAGCGACCACCGGACATTACCGCAGTGCCTGCGCTGGTGCCCGCTACGACAATCTGGCCGGCTTGCAGCATACGTTCAATTTGTTGCAGTTCAGGCGAGGCAGTGCCATCAGCCAGGCGCAGGGCTGCCAGAGTAAGGCTTTGATCACCACCATTGAAAAAGATCCCATCAGCGCGGCGGATCTGCGCCACCGCATCTTTGCTACCACCGCTGCAAAAGGCCATTTTTTCAGTCATTAAGTCTGGATATACGCGCTGTCGCTGGTAGCTACCATGCTGCTCCGCTAAATGGCGATCCATATCTGCACAACTGTTATTCTCGCCTTGCCAGGCTGCCTGATATGCAGCACTGATTGGTAACCAACTGACACTGGCTCCCGCTTCTTCAAATAAATTACGATAAAAATCTACTGCCGCAAAAGGATCACGGGATGAAGCCGTAACGACCAGGATCCTCGGTTTTCGCGTATCACCAGCAACCTGCTGGGCCATCGCAACAAAACGTTTATACAGTTCCACACTAAACTGGTTCTTAGTTTGGGCCAGGTCAGCAAATTCACGACTGCGCTTACTGGCACGGTCACTGCTACGCAGTACCGGAACCTCCAGCTGGTCCATTACAAAGTCCAACTCCCGACCGCTTAGCCCGGCATAAACTGCTCTGCCCGATACCCAAATACCATCAACTTCAATTTCTGCACTGCGCCACAACCTGAGCAATTCACGCTCTGACACCAGGTCATTCGCCAGTTGTCCACGTAAAAACTCTAAAATAGCCAACGTTTGCTGTTGCTCAATAATCCGGTCTTCAGACCAAAATCCGGCGCTGTTTATAGCCTGCAAGTGTTCTGCTGTCAGCTGATACTGATTTTGTTTTTTCGCAGCGTCAGAGAATACATCATCACTGGTGCAGTGCCGGCTGGCTGTTGAACTACAGGTTGCCACACCACCGCCAATCAACAGCATAGAGTAGTCTGGCATCGCCTTATTATCATCATTGGCACTTAGGGTAAAAACCGGCAATGCCATTAAAATGGCTGATAAACAACACGTTATTTTTTTCATCGGCTCTTTCTTATTGTTATTCAGGCAGTCAATGCCTGCTGACAACTGATAGTGCGCAAAGCGCTAATCCCCATATTTAATGGTTGTAGATTATCCTGTATTGACATCTTTGCCAATTAGAAGTAGAAATAAGATTGTGTCAAAGGCAACTAATACCATGTATTGATGCATTGCGACACAGACTTTTAAAACCAACTTTTAACGATTTTAAAGCAACTTAAAGTAGCGATATGTTAAAGAAAGCACTAATGCTCGGCTCATATCACTATTCGTCCTACTACCTTTCTGAGTGGTTTAACGAATAGAAATTTATCAGGCAACTGCGGTTAGCCTGACGTTTTCTATTTAAACAAACCCATTAAAGCAAAAATAAAGCAAATAACTGGTTGTGCCATCCTTAGCTGATCGCATGCCTATAAAACACAGGTGTATCTATGCGTAAATTAACCCCGCTGTCGCTGGCTATTGCCGGCTGCCTAATCGCGTCTCCCTTTAGCTATGCTCAACAGGAAATAGCGAAAGAAGAAGAGAAAGTTGAGCGTATTGAAGTAACAGGCTCCCGGATCAAAGGTGTTGATCTGGAAGGGACGCAACCGCTGGTCGTTATCTCTGCAGAACAGATTAAAAACTCCGGTGCCAGCTCAATTTATGACTTGCTGAAAGATTTAGGGCAGGTTCGTGGCGGTAG
>TARA_R110002126_G_scaffold273020_2_pt1 | contig 15146 bp, 15 predicted proteins | sample TARA_R110002126 | Tara Oceans TARA_R110002126 (sample SAMEA4397536) | marine metagenome | biome: Polar Biome; feature: [DCM] deep chlorophyll maximum layer (ENVO:01000326); material: water (ENVO:00002006), including particulate matter (ENVO:01000060) such as... | depth 30 m
CGATTACCTACTGCTCATAAACTTAAATAATAGAGCGTTGAATATTTGCGGAGTAAGAATGACCATCCATATCGTGCTAGTAGCACCAAAAATGCCGAGCAACACTGGAAATATTATTCGACTGTGTGCCAATAGCGGGGCACAGCTGCATTTAGTCAGACCGTTAGGGTTTGAGCTTGATGATAAAAAGCTACGCCGCGCAGGTCTCGATTACCATGAATATGCCCATTTGCAAGTGCATGATGATTGGACAGCTGCGAGACAAGCTCTAAAAACTGCTGATTGCCATGTGGTTACCGCATTGACAACCAAGCTAAGCAAACCGTTTTATGATTATGATTTTGGTAAGCACTCGGACTCTGAAGCATCTGATAAGGCTGCTATGCCCAATATTGCGCTAGTCTTTGGTTCTGAGACAGCAGGTCTGGCAGATGATATACGCGAAGATATCGGTGCTGATAACTGGCTAAGACTGCCTATGCTAGCTGACTCGCGTAGTTTAAACTTATCAAATAGCGTAGCCATTTGTTTGTACGAAATATGGCGACAGCAAGGATTTACAGGCGATGAGGGTCGTAGTGTCGGTTATGAGACGTTGACAGTCTATGACCCAAAATAGCGTTTCTATAAAGCAATAACTATAGACTTAAAAGTATTTGCGTACTTAATGAGCAGTAAAATATTAGATACTGCTCATGTACATATGATGAGTTTCTAGTGCGACATTGATTGTATCTGATCGCTTATAAAGAACTTATAAACAGTTTGGTGGTTTTGGTAGTCCTGCTAAGCGATTGACATGACGCGCGACCAAACCTGTGTTAAACAATTGCTGTAGCTTTTGATTGCTAATATCGAGTTCTGGCAAAGTCTTTTGTAGCCATTTGATTAATGGACGGGTTGCAGGCGCGTGATTAAATTTGTCAAAAAACGCGCGCACTTGTTGCAAAATTTCTAAATGCTCATCGCTCAGATTGACCTCTAGTGTGTCTGCCAATTGCTGTGCGATAGCAGGTGTCCAAATCGTATGGTCACACAGATGACCGTCTTGATCTAATTCGATATTAGCCGCTGATAATGTAGCGTTGTGAGTGGTCATGTCATTACTCATAAGGCAATCGTCACCACTTTATCAAACTGACTGCTCTGAGTCAGTTCGACCCATTCTGCGTCGGTTAAAATAGCAGTCAACTTAGTTTCTAAATTAAGTTTGCCAGTTGTATTTGTTGTGAGCTGGGCGATGTCATCTGCTAATGCGTAAATACCAGCAATATCCTCGATATCGCTATCATTTAAATAAGCATTGAGCCAATCGATGAAAGCAGAGGTAGCACCAAGCAGAAGGATGCTGTCGCCCGTGCGCCAAGTGCGAGACATCTCTTCAGTACTGCGTCTAAGGGTAGCCATCGTGCTATGCAATTGATATAAAGTTGCCATAAAGGTATCCGATTACGTGCTTTATTATTTTATAAATCTAAGTTATATAGCGATTTAAAAGGTAAGTATCTGCTCAAAGTCTTGCGAATTGATGACCTCTGGCACGAGTGTGAGCTGTGATGCCAGATCTGTCGGCAACATACCAGTGACCCAGCCACTAAAGACGTCATCAGGTAGCCAAGCTGCGGGCATATCGTAAAGCTCAAGTGACTGAATCATGCCATGTAGCCGCGAGTCAGATTGCATCAATAAGCCAAAGACTGGCGCATCTAAGAATAGTTGCACCTCATGACCAAATGTCGCTAAAGTTAGCGCAAGCGCACAACCTTCGTAGCTTGCTGCTTCAGTGGGCGTGTGCAGCTGAATTAATAATCTCATTATGTATTCCTAAAAATAGTTACCGCTACTAGTGATCTTAATATACAAACTATCAAGCGACACGCTATCAAAACTGTATCAAACGACAGTCATCCTGCATCATCATCGCAAGCTCACTAAGTCCCACTAACGTAAACCCTGTCGCAAGATTGGTACCGTCAAGCTGATGGCGTGAGCTATTGTCTACATCACTCACACCGCGACTAAGTGCTGTACTGACACAGACAGGCAGGGGTAATTGATACTGCTCAGCCAAAGACTGCCATTCTTTGGTCAAGTCTAATTGATCGGCTGACTGCCAACGCAATCGATTGGCTATATGAGCCGAATCGCCATAAAAGAAGACATTGAGCAATGGTTGTTCAGAAGTAGCATTATCGCTGCCGCCTGTACCTGTACTATTAGTGTCAGTGTGATCAATATCATCACTATTCGCTGCGCCATTTAGGTAAGCGCGTGCATAGCGTAACGCCAAGTGTGCCAATGGGTGACTAGGGTCAGCAGTAATCAGTAGTAACGGGGTAGTGGTCGTCATAAGGCGCGGTATCACATATTATAAATAAGAGTTTAAAAATTATGGCCGAGTTGCTATAAATGCTTTGTATAAAGTCATTTGGTCGTTATTATTATAGTGCTTGTGTGCAAACTTGCGTGACAGAAAACAGAATTTATACTGATAATGCGACATACAGCGGATCATACTGTCACATCAAATATCGTTATGTCATAAAAGAGAGGTGCGTCGTCTCTATCAAAGATGTTTATGCTAACATAAAGCGCCGCAAACCAAATAGAGTCACTGTTATTTAACGTGGTTTTATCTCAAGTACAGGCACACTGAGTATTATTATTTGATGCTGTGACTGCCTCGTAAGAAAAAACAATAAACTTATGAGCTAGGTTCACGTAGTCTTACCATTCTATGTAAGGAGTTTTTGTCACTATGTTACCTGCTATGCCCTCACGTGTGAACAATGGTACAGATTATCAGCCTACCGTAGAACAACTGCAAGTACTGCAGACAGCGAGCGAATTTGCTTATCAGATTTGGGAAAGTCGGACCGTTTCATGTCAGACGTTTTTGCGTAGCTATCCATTGAATAGTACGCTGACCCGCCAGCAAATCGATGATTTGATACAAGATTATACGTTAGATGAGAACTATCAACTCGCTGATGAAATCAAGGTCATGAGTGGTCTGCGTCACTTGCGCACGCTACTAATGATGCGCTGGATTTGGCAAGATGCCTTGCAGACGATCAGTCTGGAGCAGCTGACCGATGAGTTGTCTGAGTTTGCAGATGGCTGTATCTCTTTTGCTAAGGATTATACCTATCAGCACTTGGTTGCTAAGTATGGTGAGCCGACCTTTATCAATGAACAAGGCAATATACAAATCGATGATATGGCAATCATGGCCATGGGTAAACTTGGTGCGCAAGAGCTGAATTTATCAAGTGATATTGACCTAATATTTGTGCATCAAGCACGCGGCGAGACCAATGGCAATAAGGCAAAAGGCACACGTAGCATAGATAACAAACGCTTTATGACCAGATTGGGTCAAGGCATTATTAAACTGCTTGATAACAAGACCGCTGACGGTTTTGTCTTTCGAGTAGATATGCGCCTGCGACCATGGGGTGATGGAAGTGATTTGGCCATTCATCTGTCTGCATTGCAAAAATACTTTACGATGCATGGGCGTGCATGGGAGCGTTTTGCTTGGTTAAAAGCGCGCGTAGTCGGACAAATAGACCAGCCATTTTATGAAGAGATACAAGCGCTGATTAAGCCATTTGTTTTTCGTTATTATGTGGACTACAGTGCGTTTTCGGCATTGAGAGAGATGAAGTCTCTTATTCAAAATCAAGTTGCACAGCGTGAAGACTTGGACAATATCAAGCTTGGTGCGGGTGGTATTAGAGATATTGAGTTTATCGTACAGGCCTTTCAGCTTATCTATGGCGGCCGGCATCCACAGCTGCAAATCAAACCTTGCTTGCAAGCGATGCAAGTATTGTCTGAGCTTGGCTACCTGGAGCATTCAACTTACGAGCAGCTACAGGCAGCGTATCGGTTCTTACGCCGGCTTGAGCATGCTATTCAAGCGATTAATGACCAACAGACCCAGCGCTTACCACACGATGAGCAGTGGCAGCATAATCTAGCAGTGACGCTGAATTTTGAAAACTGGCATGCCTTATTAGATCAGCTTAATCGTCATCGCGAGAATGTCAATGTGCCGTTTGAGCGTATGGTCACTGAGCGCCAAGTACCTGACAACGAAGATACCGATCTAGAACCAGAGCACTTAGATGAGCAAATCGCCCGTTTAAAAGAAGTGCTGACGGAAGAAAATCGCGAGTTACTACAGAACTTTTGGCAATCAAAAATGGTGGCTAACTTAAGTGATGAGGCCAGAGAGCGTTTAGACGACGCATATCCTGTCATTGTCCATGCGTTGTTAGCGCATCAAGAACAGCAGCAACTTGCCAATACTGCTTTACCGAGATTGATCTCACTGCTTGAAGCGATTTGTCGCCGTTCTATTTACTTGGTCATGATTGCTGAAAACCCCAATGCAACGATTGAGCTGATTCCAATGCTATCTGCCAGCCCATGGATCGCAAAAGAGTTGGCTCAGTATCCCGTGTTATTGGATACATTTTTGCAGCAGCGTTATCGCCATCTGCCAGATAAGCGTGAGCTGCGCGATATCTTGCGTCAACAGTTGCTACGCGTCGAGCCAAACGATGAAGAAGAGCTATTGAGCGTCCTACGTCTGTTCAAAAAGAATCAAGTGTTGGCGGTCGCTGCTAGTGATGTATTGGCTGAACGCCCGATTATGAAAGTGTCAGATTCATTGACTTATATCGCTGAAGTGGTACTAGAAGCGGCATTAGAGCGCGCTTTTGCAGAGATTGTTAACCGTTATGGGTATCCTATTGGCCAAGATGGCGACCCAGTCACTGAAGCTGACTGCGGCTTTGCAATTATCGGTTATGGCAAGCTTGGTGGCTTAGAGTTATCGTATTCTTCAGATTTGGACTTGGTATTCTTACACAAGATAAAGGAGCAAGGCATGACCACTGGTGAAAAATCAGTCAGTGGTATGAAGTTTGCCGCGCGTCTTGTACAAAAGCTGATGAATTATCTCAATACTCAAACCCGTGATGGCCGTGCTTATGAGATTGATATGCGTCTGCGGCCTTCAGGAAATGCTGGCATGATGGTAGTGTCTTGTCATGCGTTTGAAACCTATCAAATGGATAAAGCATGGTCATGGGAGCATCAAGCGTTGGTACGTGCTCGTGCAATTTGCGGGGACAGACGAGTCACTGCACGCTTTTGTGATATTCGTCGCGACGTATTGTCATTGCCACGAACACTGGATCAAGTACGTAGTGAAGTCACCAGCATGCGTATCAAAATGCAAAAGCATCTAGGCACGAACCAATGGCAACAGGAGGCGGGCAAGTTTCATCTTAAGCAAGATGCAGGCGGTATTGTAGACATTGAGTTCTTAGCACAGTTTGCCGTATTGGCTTACTCGCATGAATATCCGAGTTTGACCAAATGGAGCGATAATGTGCGAATTTTCGCAGAAGTTGCTTTGCTTGGTATTTGGGATGACCAAGTCTGTCAGGATTTGACCGATGCCTATCTAAGAATACGTGCTGCCACGCATCAATTAGCACTATCAGAGCAGTCTTTGCTCGTTGATGAGTCACTATGGCAGGAGACGCGAACGTTAGTACAGTCACAATGGCAGCATCTCATGGGCGTGGAGACAGACGACGAGTAATATCGTAACTTGTATGATTCAGGCCTTGCCGATAGTCCAAGAGACGCTTAAACTGTAATGCGTTACGATAAATAGAAGCTATGAACAAAAGCTATCAATAAAAGCTATGAACAAAAACTATGGATAGAATCGGTAGCTAGAAACGATATAATTAAAAACCATATAGTGCCAAACCAAAAGATTTCATTTGCCAAGACGGCCAGTGATATAATCGGTCACACATCATCATAGCACTGTCAGTCGTTTGTCATAATGAAGCTGTTGTTTAGGCAATAAAAATTGACGCTGCGGTGTTATCATACGATGTTGATCAATACTGTTAAATAAAACCTACCTAAAAAAAGTTAGACGTCAGTGCTAGCATAAGGACAATAAAATGAATATGGCAACACAAGATGGTAAGCTTTGGATGAATGGCACGATGATCGAACAGCCAGATGCTAAAGTTCATGTGCTTACACATAGCTTGCATTACGGTATGGCTGTGTTTGAAGGCGTACGCGCTTACCAAACCGCGGATAATCGTACTGCTATTTTCCGCTTAAAAGAACATACCGAGCGTCTCCTTGGCTCAGCCAAAATCTTCCAAATGGACGTACCTTTTGATGCTGCCACTCTAGAGCAAGCACACAAGGATGTGGTCAAGCAAAACAACTTGGCAGAAGCTTATATTCGTCCGCTCATTTGGGTAGGTGCAGAAAAACTTGGATTGTCTTCACGTGATAACAGCATCAATGCAATGGTTGCTGCTTGGCATTGGGGTGCTTATCTTGGTGAGGAAGGTATCAAAAACGGCATCCGTGTAAAAACGTCATCTTATACACATCACATGCCAAACGTGACTATGTGCAAGGCTAAAGCCTCTAGTAACTACCCTGTGTCTATCATGGCAAACCAAGAAGTGACGCGTAATGGCTATGACGAAGCTATCTTAATGGATCCACAAGGATTTGTATGTCAGGGCGCAGGCGAGAACTTATTTTTGGTAAAAAATGGTGAGCTACATACGCCAGACCTATCAGGTGGTGCATTGGACGGTATTACCCGTCGTACTATCTTGCAGTTCGCGGCTGACCTAGGTATCAATGTTATCGAACGCCGTATCACTCGTGATGAGTTTTATTTGGCTGACGAGATATTTATGACAGGTACTGCTGCTGAAGTGACGCCTATTCGTGAATATGACGATCGCATCATCGGTAATGGTGGCCGCGGTGAGTTGACTGAAAAACTACAAACCCTATACTTTGATGTAGTTCATGGCCGCAACGAGAAATATATGGACTGGTTAAGCTTTATTGATTAATAATGCCGTTACTTTAAAGACCAAAAAGGCTGAACATAATTGTTCAGTCTTTTTTTTATGCTAATATAGCTATCATATTTATTCATACGATTAAAGTGAGCAGTCAATGCCAATAGATTCTAGTACAGCCGATAATAAAAATATCAAACAAATTATTTGTATTAAATGGGGTACAAAGTACGGTGCTGATTACGCCAATAAACTATATGGTATGGTATCTCGTAATATCACTCCGCCATTTCGTTTTGTATGTTTTACGGATGATACGACTGATGTACGTCCAGAAATCGAATGTCAAGAATTGCCACCATTAGATGTCACTATGCCGACGAATACGTTAGGAAAGTGGCCGAAATCCCGTTTGTGGGGTGAAAAGCTCGGTGATTTAACAGGGACAGTATTATTTGTAGATTTGGATGTAATCATCGTCGATAGCCTCGATCCTTTCTTTGAATATGGCGAGCCAGATGATGTTATCTTGTCTTACAACCCGAGTAATCCATTAGAGCGCTTAGGGCAGACTTCTTGTTTTAGATTTCAGATAGGGTCACTTGTTTCACTTCAAGAGAAGTTCAAAGCTGACCCGCAAGGTATCGCTGATGAATATCGTTTTGAGCAGCGTTTTGTCACCCGTAATGCACCAGGTGGTGTAAAACTATTTCCAAAGGCATGGGTCGCACACTTTAGACGTAAATGTCGCCAACCGTTTCCACTTAACTACATCAAAGAACCGAAGATTCCTAAAGGCGCTCGTATTGTTATTTTCCCAGGTGATTTGTATCCTACGCATGCTATTGAAGGTAGATACAATAAAAACGCCGCCGATAATGCCAAAGACCATCTAAAAAGACTTACTGAACCTAAAAACTTGAAACGCCCATTGCGCCATTTGCGTCATTTTATCTTGCCAGTAGGGTGGATTGAGAAGTACTGGAAAGAATAGATTTAACTTTATAGTTATTACCATATTAGCAAACGTTAGTATTGATGCTTTCTATCTTTATATTCGTGAAGATAGAAGCATGCCCCAGTGAATGGATAGAATTATGAAAACAAATGATACCATCAAAGTCTTTGTTGGCTGTGACCCAAATAACTGTGATTTAGAGCAGATGATGGTTCTAGATTATAGTATTCATAAACATACTAGTATGCCAGTGGAAATAGTATGGATGCAGTTATCGCGCGATCCGGATAGCTACTGGTATTCAAATCCCGAGACTGGTAAGGGCTGGGATACTACTAAGTGGTCAACGCCTTTTTCTGGTTTTAGATGGGCGATTCCAGAGTATTGCAATTACTCTGGACGTGCGATCTATATGGACGCTGATGTTGTTATTTTAGACGATCTAGCAAAGCTATGGCAGCATCCTATCAAAGGACAGTCTATAGTAGCCGCTAAAGCAAATGCCGATATGACTCGTCTATGTACCTGTGTTTGGGATTGCGACGCTGCAAAGAATGTGGTTTTGCCTATTGAGAAACTTAAAAAAGATCCCAAAAGTCACAAAGAGATGATGGCTTTGTTTAAGAAAAAACCGCAACTGATTGAGTCTTATCAAGATAGCTATAACTGTATCGACGGTGAAGACTTAGCAATAGAAGAAATCAAAATTTTGCATTATTCGGATATGGGCACGCAGTTCAGTCATAAGTACTCCTTACCTAGAGTGAGTGAGGAAGGGATTGAGCATTGGTTTGATGGCGAAGTATTACCACATCCAAGACAGGATTTGGTCGATCTTTTCGATACCTACTATAATGAAGCGCTTACTGCTGGATATGATTTAGAAAGTTATCGAATTGAGCCATTTGGTAGTTTTCCAAAAAAATCACAACAAGGATATATAGGCAATAAAGTCACGCGTGCTGAGAAGCATAAGAAAAAATCATTTTTCGCAAGATTATTAAAAAATTAATCTCTTGTCGACTAAGAACTTCCGAGGATTTAATGAAAAAGCTCATTATTAGTTTAAAAGATGCCCAAGATAGAAGGCAGCACATCGCAGAGCAGTTTGAAAATAAAAATATTCCTTATGAATTTTTTGATGCAATCGATGCCACTCAAATTGACGCTATCGCAAAAAAATTAAATATATCAATCGCGAATACGCTATTAGGAAAAAATGAAATTGCTTGTTTTTTGAGTCATGCAAGTATTTGGCAGTTAGCAGTGGATAACAACTATCCTTATGTTTGCATTTTTGAAGATGATGTTTATATTGGTGAAGATTCAGAATTTTATTTGAACAATATTTCAGAATGGAAGCCGGATGACGCTCATATATTAAAACTTGAAGTTTATAATAAAACCATTAACGTTAGCGGAAGCGCTAAAAGCTTACAAATCGGTGACAGAAATCTTGTAAAACTAGCGACAAAGCATACAGGCTGCGCTGGTTATATTATAACACTTGAAACGGCTCACACTTTACTAAATATAGTAAGAAACTATGATCAACTAATTCCTGTTGATCATATTGTTTTTGGTGATTTTCTATATAGCTACGCAGCCAATATATATCAGATTGTGCCTGCAATTTGTATTCAAAGTCAACGTCATAACCTCACTACACCTCTCACAAGTTATCTTGAGCCTGAAAGAAAAATCAGGTTTGGAACGTCTAAAACTGAGAAAAAAATTGTCAGTAAGTTATTTAGAGAAGGAAAGCGACTGACTAAACAACTTAGCAATACCATTGATAAAATTAACTTTAAATTTAAAGGTATTAAAGTACTAAAATTAACTTTTAGATAACAACAGGCTATCTGAGCATTAAGCTTGAACGTATAACATAAATATACGACAAAACATGATAGTCATGATACTTCAGATCATACTACTAATATTTAATATGCAAAAGCAATATATAGCTTTATGGTTCGGATATTGAGACTGATCAATAAAAGTGTCGCAAGTGGATATTATTTATTTTAAAGACAAGCTTTGCAAAAGATAATCTGACTTTTTCATCCGTAACTGCTTAAACTCAGAAAATGTACTATTCTTTTTATATCTTCTACGTAACAAGATAAAGGGTAAAAGATTATAAAAACATATCTTTGATTAGCCTATAAACTAATGTCTTAAATTCTCTAAATGGGCAGTGACGTCAGTCTTCTTAGGTTTATTGCTTAAAACGTTAAAATCACACATCTGTTTCGTAACGAGCGTCGCTTTGATCTTATAGATAATTCTCTTATTAATTTCTTTATAACTGTAGTAGCGTTTGTTTTTTTACTGTTAAAAACCAATATGACTTTTCTTTGCCACTCTTTGATCTGAGACATACAAATGTTATCTTTAACTGCTATTAACTTTACTTCAACTTTATCCCTACATAGATATTAGGTTTGCTTATAATTTAGTATTGCTGATTTATAAGAGGTAGTGGTATTTTTCTTTTCTATTACTCTCAATCATATAATATCGTATTACAAACATCACAATAAAATGTACCTAACAGAATTAATCTATTTTAAATTAAGTTTACAGGATTCTTTATGACTAACCATGTCATTTCGGCGCGAAAAATGAATAATATTAAACCCAAAAAAAAGGTACTGCTAGTAATTAACTGTCTTCAAGGCGGAGGTGCTGAGCGCGTAGTATTAACTTTAGGTCAGGGTTTCTTTGAATTGGGCTATGATGTTCATATTTTACGTTTTAAACCGCTTATGCAATATGATACGAATCCGAATTTAAATTACCATGTGCTCAAATTTAAACCTTACAAACTCATTCCTGGTAAAGAGCGTCGCGATAAAATCTTTGCAAGCGTAGTGGATAAGTATGTAACAAATTATATCGGTCATTTTGACATGATTTTATCCAACCTAGATCGTGCCGATAGCATCTTAAGCTACAGTAAACTGCCTAATATTTTTTATGTTATTCACAACACAGTGTCACTACTTTATAAGTTTCACAAAAACAATATTGCTACGCAACTAAAGTCTAGAATGGCTGAGATATATGCAAAGCATCCTTGTATTTGCGTCAGCGTAGGGGCAGAACAGGATTTTATCAAGAGCTTTGGTCATATTACGCCAACTACGGCTATTTATAACCCTATAGATAAAGAGTCTATACAAAAACAAGCTGATGCTTTTGTTCCTGAATATCAAAATTATATCATTCATGTTGGTAGTTTTAAGGATGCAAAGCGCCATGATGTATTGGTAAAGGCTTACGCACAGACTGATCAATCTATGCCATTAATACTCCTAGGTCAGGGCAAGCATAGGAGCGAGATAGAGCAGCTAGTGACAGAGTTAAATTTAGCGAACAAAGTAGTATTTTTAGGTTTTCGTGACAACCCTTTCCCCTACATTAAGCATGCGCAATTTAAAATATTGACCTCTAACTGGGAAGGTTTTGCTTTGGTTATTGCCGAAGCTCTCGTACTAGGTACACCTGTTATCAGCACAAACTGCCCATCAGGCCCAAGTGAGCTATTGCCTCAAAATAACTTAATGCCAATGGATGATGTAGAGGCAATAGCTGATAAAATGAAACAAGCAATGATAAATCCCCAGCAGTTTAAAGCCCCATTTGATGAAAACTTGTTACCTGTTAAAATAGCGAAGCAATATGATACGTTTATGGAAAGTATAAAATAATGGTCATCACCACTTGGCAATCCTTTAGTCGTACCACCATTTGGACCAATCATCTCTATGCAATTGCCGTAGAGTAGCGAAAGCACTCTGGTTGTTCTGTAGTTTTTCGAATACAGCGAGTAGTATAGTCGTAGCCAATTTATCGACTTTCTGAAATTTATTATAGCGTTTACGCATATTTCTTAAGCTATCATCGGTACCAATACGGAAATAAGTAAGTCCATCGTATAGAGGCAAATCGCCGGCATACAGTATGTCGGTTTTTTCGTCTAATAACGGCTTAGGTTCAGCATTAGCGCTCAGTTGTAAAAAGTTTTTAGTCTCATGAACTCTTAAGGTATTCATTAGAGTGATGACGTTCATTAAAATAGCAGCTCTAAGACTGTTATTTGAGTGATCAATGAAAGTATCGCAGGCTGAGACAATCCAGCGTAGCGAAAGGTGCTCTAATAAATAGTCGCTTTCTGATTCCCAAAGCCTCTCAAATTCAGCAAAAGTTTTATCTATTTTGTATTTGCGGCGCATCAATATAATAAGCGTATTGTGATAAAAGCAGAGCTCAGAGTCTCCTAATGATTGATACTTTAAATTATTTAAGTGGATTTCTAAGTCTGTACTTTTACGCTCATCTGTCAGTGCTTCAATATCACACGATGACTCAGTGATTATTGTCGTTTTCATCTCATCAAAGCTTTTACCATCATAGTTTTTGACAATCTTACCCGCATTCAATCTTTTTTCACTTAGAAATATCAATAGCAGTTTTCTTTGCCAGTTTGAAGGTGTAGTCATGTCACTAAAATCCTTTGAACAAGTATGATGCAATTAGAGCTTAAACGTCTGTCGAAAAAATTGATACCAAAGTAGTTTATGAAATATTCCTGCTTAAACTGAATAGTATTGCTTGTACCATTCGACAAATTTTGTGATTCCATCTTCGATACTGGTATCAGGTTTGAAATCAATATTATCTACTAGCTCGTCTATATCTGCATAAGTAATAGGCACATCACCTGCTTGCATCGGTAATAAATTCTCTTGCGCTTTTTTGCCACAAGCGCTTTCGATGGCAGTGATAAAACGGCGTAAAGTTACTGGTTGGTTATTGCCAATGTTATATATTTTATATGGAGCGGTCGCTGTAGTGATAGTAGAGTATTGAGGAGAGGGGGCTTTATCCATTATCCGAATGATACCTTTTACAATATCATCAATGTAGGTAAAGTCACGCTGCATATCACCATTATTGAAGACATTGATTGGCTCACCAGCTAGAATTTTTTTGGTAAAAGAAAAATAGGCCATATCAGGTCGACCATAAGGACCGTAAACGGTAAAAAACCTTAATCCTGTCGTAGGGATATTATATAAATGGCTGTAGCTATGAGCCATGAGCTCGTTTGATTTTTTCGTGGCTGCATATAAGCTGATAGGAAAATCAACACAATCAGCAGTGGTAAATGGCTGCTTTATATTCATACCATAGACTGAGCTGGAGCTTGCATAGATTAAATGCTTGATATCATGATGGCGGCAGCCCTCAAGTATATTAACAAAGCCAACCACATTTGAATCAATATAAGCATTCGGATTTTCGATAGAGTAGCGCACACCTGCTTGGGCACCTAAATTAATGACAATATCGAATTGATAGGTAGAAAAAAGATCAGACATAGCTTCGCGATCAGCAAGGTCTAGCTTAATGAAAGTAAAGTATTCTGTTTCTGATATTTCGTTTAGTAGTTTTAAGCGCTCTTTTTTTAAGCTCACGTCATAGTAGTCGTTGATATTATCAATACCAACGATGCAGTTATTGCTATTAGGCAGCTGTATTTGTAATAGGGCTTTGATTAAATGAAAACCAATAAAACCTGCCGCACCAGTGACTAATATATTCATCAGTCGCTCCCAAATAAATCACGCGTAAAGACCTTGTCCGCCACATCTTCGATTTCAGCAGATAAACGGTTTGCCACAATGACATCACTCATTGATTTAAACGCTTCTAGGTCTTGAATAACTTGTGAGTTGAAAAAGGTACTTTCTTTCAATACTGGTTCGTAAACAACGACTTCGATACCTTTTGCCTTAATACGTTTCATGATGCCTTGTATCGCAGAAGCTCTAAAGTTGTCTGATCCGCTTTTCATAACCAATCGGTGTATACCTACAATTTTTGGTTTTCTTTCAATAATTTTATCAGCGATGAAATCTTTACGAGTTCTGTTGGAGTCGACAATGGCTTTTATCAGGTTACTTGGCACCTCGTCATAGTTCGCCAATAGCTGTTTGGTATCTTTAGGTAAGCAGTAGCCACCATAGCCAAATGATGGATTGTTATAATGATCACCAATACGCGGGTCTAACCCAATACCTTCTATAATTTGTTTGGTTTCAAGTCCAAAGGTTTGAGCGTAAGTATCAAGCTCATTAAAATAGGCCACGCGCATTGCTAAATAAGTATTAGAAAACAGCTTGATTGCCTCAGCTTCAGTAGGCTTTACAAACAGTAGCGGTACGTCCTTTTTGATTGCGCCTTCAAGTAGTAAGTTAGCGAACAATTGAGCTCGTTCTGACTGTTCACCTACAATGATTCGAGAAGGATAAAGGTTGTCATGCAGCGCTTTACCTTCTCGCAAAAATTCGGGTGAAAAGATAATGTGGTCAGTCGCATAACGCTCTCTAATACTTGCTGTATACCCTACTGGTACGGTAGATTTGATAATGATAGTCGCTTGTTGATTGACCAAAAGTACTTGCTCAATCACTGCTTCTACCGTTGATGTATTAAAATAATTGGTCTTGGCGTCATAATCAGTTGGTGTCGCCACAATAATAAAATCAGAGCCTTTATAGGCCGCCGATGCATCAAGTGTCGCAGAAAAGTTGAGATTTCTATTTGATAAAAAGTCTTCAATATCTTCATCTTCAATAGGGGATTGCTTAGCATTCAATAAGTCGATTTTTTCAGGAACAATGTCGACAGCGACGACTTCGTTGTGCTGTGCCAATAGCATTGCATTTGATAGGCCTACGTAACCTGTACCTACTACCGCTATTTTCATAATATATCCAAGTAATGTTTACGCTTTAATGGATCTAATCCAAAATTGGTTTGTGCTAAATAAGATTTAAAATCACGATACTGTGTCAGCTCAGCTAGCTGGTGTTCCTGTCACAGAAACGGGGAGATACGCTAAAAATTTATGCTTCATAGCTTGGCTGATTTTTTTGTGTAAATCTGGTTCAAGAAGATCTAGGCTTTGGATACAACCGTACTTGATAGATTTATCTTCTAAAGCAGTAATAAAATCATCGACACTACTTTCATTTTTTAGATAGTTGACAGAGGTATCGGGTTTTAGATTTGCTTCATTTTTTTGAATTTTAAGATGATTCATCAGGGTTATTGGGTTCACCTGCGCCACATCTCTAAATTTATATCTAATCTGCTCTGTCAGCAGCTGAGGATGATTTAGCAAATAATCTTTCAATATGTTCCTATCGACGATATGAGGATAGTGATGAATTTCAAAGAATTGATCCATACCCAGTATTTTAGCACTTAACATTTGCGCGATAGTATGCCTTGGC
>TARA_R110002126_G_scaffold93949_2_pt1 | contig 15134 bp, 30 predicted proteins | sample TARA_R110002126 | Tara Oceans TARA_R110002126 (sample SAMEA4397536) | marine metagenome | biome: Polar Biome; feature: [DCM] deep chlorophyll maximum layer (ENVO:01000326); material: water (ENVO:00002006), including particulate matter (ENVO:01000060) such as... | depth 30 m
TAGAGAACAAGTAGTCGGTAATCTTATCACACAAAGCCTTAGTGATGTGTGGTTTGGTAAACCAATGACTAAGATAAGAAACAAACTGAAGAAAGGTAATCGTACAGAAAAACCTTGTAATAAATGTAATGTGGACGGCACTTTATTTGGTAAGCCATCCTTTGATTTTATTAACGCATTAGGCGCAAACAATGAATAACATATTTACCCAAATGAGTAAGAAAAACGAAAAACGAAAAACGTTTACCGTTGACCATCCTTCGTCAGTATGGAAAAAATTCAAGAGTCCTTTTCAGGTCGCAAATTTCTTAAGCAACCAAGAAAGAATGCTAGATGTAATGAAGCTACTCAGCCCTCGAAAACCAAAGGGTATGAAGAAAGTGCGAATTGGAGAACAGAATGATGGAGGTTATGTTTTTCTTGAGGACTTATTAACAAACGGCAAGGTCGCTTATTCTATTGGTATCGGTAAGACTGTCAAATTCGAAGAAGCAATTGAAGCATATGGTCATCATATCTGGATGTACGACCATACCGTCGACGGTAGTCGGTTTAAGACACCCAACAGGACAATCCAGAAAATAGGAATTGGTACAAATAACAAAGGTGAGTTTCAAACATTAAAAACAATGATTGATAGTAATGGTCATCAAAAAGAAACCAATATGCTTCTGCAGATGGATTGTGAGGGCGCAGAGTGGGAGGTCTTTGCCAATATGAATTCTGAAGACCTGCTCAGGTTATCTGGCTTCTCTCAGCTTTGTATTGAAATGCATTGGTTTGTCTCCTATTTCTCTCGAGCAGACTCGACCGATCTTATTCAGAGGGCATTAACAAATCTTCGAAAGAACTTTACGCCATGTCATGTGCACGCGAATAATTGGTCGGGGTTCTATAAGATTCCACGCGTGCCGCCAATAGCAGAAACCTTCGAAGTTACTTGGGTGCGCAATGATCTTGTAGAATGGGACGACGCCGCCGAAGAAATTTATCCAACAGAATTTGACTCGCCTTGTAACGATACAAGATATGAAATTGAATTGGGTAACGCACAATGGTAAAAAACATCGCAATACGTTCGATGTCTATGTGGCGAAAAGAAGTCCCGTATACGACTCCAGGAGTCGGCGATAGAATACATGCTGTACTGTTCGGACAGAAATATGCAGATGCGCATGAGTGTGATGTTGTTCTACATTTAACCTCTGACAAATATGGTAAGCAAGCTAAGAAAGACACATGGGCAGCATTGAGTGAAATGACACGAGGTAAAGTTACTGTCAAAGCGTGGCCGGTCTGTGGCTTAACTGAACCCGATTGGATCCAATACCTCGAGGCTCAGGGCGTAGAAGAACCACAAACTTATTACTATAAAGACTGGGTGGACCTGCAACCTCTAGGGCCAGTTAAAGGTATGGATCTTATTGACGCAGACGAATACCTGACAGAATCCCCCGTACTTGAACCCATTGATTGTTCTAGACAAATCAAATTACCGGCGCGCTATGTAACTATTCAATGGGATTCAGCAGACGGTAGTAGACAATTGTCCCCAATTCTATTGAATAAGATTGAAAATAAGTATAGAATGAAAGGACTAGATTTAGTAGTAGTTGGAGGAGAAGCTCGGAAAGCGCATTTAAGAACTTCTCTGCAGCATGTAGGGTTCTGTATGGCGCATTCTGAAGGCCATGTTGGGATTGACTCAGGAATGTTACATATGGCAACACTCTACACACCTTGGGATAAAATAGACGTCTATAATCCAATTGGAAATATTAAAGGCAAATCATCACACCATGTGCATCGACTGCAGAAATATGGCGCTAGTGTTAATACCTACGTATAAGGAAATGAAAAATGAAAGCTTGGGACGAATACAAATTCGCGAACACTGTTGAAGAAGCTCAGATTATACAAGAAACCCTTCTCACAAAAGACATTCCCGAAGAAAGCCAAAACTCGTTTAAACGATTGAAGTCGTTAATGCGATATGCTGCAAAATGTACTTCCGTAAAAGAGATTGGTATATTTCAGGGCAGTTCATTAATGGCAATGATGACTCAAGACAGCGTAAAACAAGGCGTTGGAATTGATATTAATCTGACTGCATTTAATGCACATTTGAAACCTTTGTTGACTGAATACTGTAGCCGTACAGGAAAGACATTGAAAACTCACGGTGTCAGTTCTTTGGACAAGTCAACTGTAAGTCCTGTTGATATGCTACACATCGACAGTTTACATAAACCCGAGCATTTAAAAAAGGAATTACAAACGCACCACGAGTCAGTATGGAAATATATTGCGTTTCACGACATAAAACAAAATGACTGGGCGTTGCTCAAAGTTATTGAAGATTTTTGCAGTACAAACTTTCAATGGTCGGTTGTAGAAAGGTTAACTGGTGGCGGCGCAGGACATGCCGTGATTGCTCGAAACGCGACTGAAGAAGACATGGGAGAAATTCAAAAGAAACCAGCTGGGCCAACAAAACGTATTAGCAGTTAAAATGGGAATGGGAGATGATATGTTTTTTCTCGGCGAGGCTGAGAAAATCTTTAAAGAAACTGGCCAACTAGTAAGGCCAGTTGGTAGTGGTAAATCTCCTCTTTTTAATAACGTTGAGTTTCTATCGGACAGCGGAGTAACTGTCAACACAAGAGACACCACTCCAGAAAAAACAGACTATAAAATACAGTATATGTGCTCAGAGGAGAGAAGGACTATTCTGGGTAAGAAAATGGTCTGGCGACCATATAAGATTAAACCTTTTCATATTCGATTCACCGAGAAAGAATTAGAAACCGCAGATAAAATTTTAGAAGAACACAATGTACCAAAAGAGTTTGCTGCGATCAATCCTGACTTTAAAAATACATTCTTCGGTTCGAATAAAAACTGGGGGTTTAAAAAGTATCAAGAGTTGGTGAATAGATTAGACATACCTTGCGTTCGAATAACACCAAAAGGAATCTACAAAGAACCTTTACTTAATGGCGCAATAAATATTGAGAGTGAAGACGTTCGTGTCTCTTTTGCTGTATTGAGAAAGGCGAAGTTTGGTGTAGGTTATATCGGAATGTTTATCCATGCTCTGGGTGGTATGGGCATTCCCTGCGTTGTCTTGCAGGGTGGTATTGCAAACACTTCACTTGGTGAATATCCTGGCCATATCAATATTGAATATGACCATCCGATATCACCCTGTGGCAACACTTACGATTGCACCCATTGTGCCGACGCCAATGAATGGATGACAGTTGATATGATTTATAATGCATGTAGGGAATTAATATGAGTGATCACACGATACAATTCGGCGGTAAAATTTACCCTAGACTTCAGCAAGAAGGATTTGCGTCTCAATACGCATTTCCCTTTGCGGCTAAGATCTTAAAGGGTAAAGGAGTTGATGTTGGCTGTATGAAACCAGAGTGGGCGTTTCCAGGTGCAATACCTGTTGATCTAGACTTTGATGACGAATGGGAAGCTATGAATCTGCCCGAAGGTGAATTAGATTATATCTTCTCCTCGCATTGCCTCGAGCATCTACCGGATTGGGTTGGAGTTTTAGACTACTGGCATGATCAATTAAAGGTTGGCGGTCTTCTGTTTTTATACCTGCCCAGTTATCAACAAGAGTACTGGAAACCTTGGCACAATCGCAAGCATGTTAATGTTTTAGAGCCACACATTGTCCGTGACTATCTTCAGTCTAGAGGGAGATGGCGCGAAGTCATTGTCACAGATGGATTCGACTTAAATCATTCTTTCTACGCGACTGCCAGAAAAGTTTAATGAAACCAACCCCGCTGTATCCAAATCGAGTTGAAGAGCTATGCCTAGATCATAAGGTAAAGATTCTGGTGAACGGTGCGTTTGATATTCTGCACACCGGCCACATCGATTTGTTTATGTATGCTAAGTCTCTGGGATATGTAATCTGCGCGCTTGACAGTGACGAGAGAATACGGCAGAATAAAGGAATAGATCGCCCAGTTAATTCTTTGGAAGTTAGAGCCAAGATTTTGTCTCGTATAGTTGACATTAACGAAATTTGGACATTTAACAGTGACTTAGAATTGATTTATCTTATGAATAGAGCAGACATGAGAGTCATTGGTTCTGATTGGAAAGGTAAAGATATTGTTGGTGAAGGTCTGATCGATATTGATTTTTTTGGAAGAGTAAATGATGAAGCAACCACAAACACCCTTGAGAATTATATTAATCGGCGAAACTTGTTGGGACACTTATAGGTCTGGAGCAGTAAATCGAATAAGTCCTGAAGCTCCTGTGCCCGTTTTAGATTGGTCCGGCGAGGAAACTTCCCAAGAAGGTATGGCAATGAATGTTTGTCAGAACCTTAAAAACCTTGGGGTTGAGGTAGAACTTCATACAAGGTTTGTTGAACAAAAGATAAGATACTTTAGCGGTCAACATCAGCTGTTGAGAGTAGACACTCCTCTGTCTGGCTGGTCTACCTTTGACCCCGAAGAAATAGAAGAATGGAACCCAGACGCCATCGTCATCTCTGATTATAATAAAGGGTTTGTGTCCTACGACGCCATAAGATACATTCGTACTAACTATTCTGGACCGATGTTTATTGATACCAAGAAGCCAGACCTGCAGCAATTTGACGGAATTATTACTAAGATAAATACTGACGAATGGAACCGAAGAGTCAGCGATCATCCTGATTCAAACCAATTGATTGTTACGGGTGGTGGTGGTAAGATTACATCTGGCGAAAAAGAATGGTCACCAGAACAAATAGAAATGGTTGATGTTTGTGGTGCAGGAGATACTTTCTTTGCAGCTTACATTGTCGAATATTTGCAAACGCATAACAAATCAGATGCAATAGAATTTGCTATGAAAGCCGCTGCAATTACTGTGCAACATTTAGGAGTCTATGCTCCGACACTGGAAGAGATATGACTAGACTAGAAGGGTTTGTAGAAAAGGCGTGGGGTTCAGAATTAATCTGGGCAACGAACGATCTGTATTGTGGTAAGTTAATGAAGTTCAACGCGGGTTGTTCGTTCTCTATGCACCTACACAAAGAGAAAGACGAGACTTGGTATGTGTTGTCGGGTAAATTTATTCTTAAATTGATCGACACAAAAAATGCTAGTGTCGCAGAGCAAATCCTAAATACTGGGGATGTGTGGAGGAACGAACCAATGCTTCCCCATCAACTTTATTGCCTCGAAGAAGGAACTATCATTGAGGTATCAACCCCTGACTCTGTGGAAGATAACTACAGAGTAGCGAAAGGAAAAGGCCGAAGGTAAATTAAATGAGATATATTGTCGACATAGACAAAACTATCTGTTTAACATTAAACAGTAATTACAGTGGTTCATTGGCGATAAGAAAACACATTGAAAAAATAAACTCTTTGTATGACGCGGGTCATGAAGTCATTTACTGGACCGCTCGTGGTGCCACTAGTAATAAGCTCTGGGGGAAATTAACTAGAGAGCAACTTGAGGAGTGGGGATGTCGTTATACAGAACTCTGGATGAACAAACCACAATATGATGTGTGGGTAGACGATAAAGCTGATTGGATATTTTAAAATGAAAGTAAAAATTATTGTAATGCACGGAAATGGGATTTCAGAAAGAGGTTATAACGCCTGTCGTCGTAGTGCAAGAAAGGCTAATGGACCTGCGTTTTGGATGAACATATTTAAAGCTATACGCCCATGGGAAATTGAAGACCTGCAACAGAAGTATGGGTTATCATACACATATCCGACGAAAGAACCTAGGATAGATTTATCATCAGGCTTGAGTCTTTCGCCCTATGTTGGAAGTACAGATACTCGTATCGCTTGTTTCTTTTCTCACTATCTCCTCTGGAAAGAATGCGTGGACACACAAGAGCATTTTCTTATTCTAGAACATGATGCGGAATTTGTTAACCTAAGTAATTTCGAACATCTTGAGAATTCTAAGTACCAGATCATTGGGATTAACGATCCTCGAGGTGCAACGCGTCGCTCACAAGAATATCATAACTTGGTGCAAGCAAGCAATTACGCAATTGCTCCTCCTCCATACATTGATGATATACATGTGCCACAAGGGCTTGCAGGCAATTCAGCCTACTATATAAAACCCCTTGGTGCACAAAAACTTATTGAGCTTGTTGATCAGCATGGCATTTGGCCCAACGACGCTATTATGTGCAAACAACTACTACCTGGACTGTTGGGTCAAATTAAAAACTATTATACAAAAGTGCAAGGGTTAGTTTCAACTACTACTACATGATGAAATCATACGTAATAACTATAAAAGATAATGTTCTTTCTGAGCAAGCTGCAGAAAGATGTATTCGATCGATGCCAGATTTTAACGTATTAAAGTTCTACGGCATTACTCCAAAGGACAACCCTCTAGAGATATTGAAAATAGAATCAATACCTGTTTCTGGGTTCCAAGAAAAGTATTCTTATCTTGAGTCCTGCATTGCGGCGTTTCTTTCTCATTATGCTCTATGGAAAAAATGTGTAGAGGATAAAGTAGAATATCAAATCTTCGAGCACGATGCTTTCTGCGTCGGAGAGTTACCTGAGTTTATAAATTATGACAAAGCGATATCTTTAGGCAAACCAAGTTATGGCAACTTCAACACCCCACTAGTGTTAGGAACTAATCCTCTTGTTTCCAAGCGTTACTTTCCTGGGGCGCATGCGTATCGAATAAAACCAGCTGGCGCTAAAGAGCTGGTCGCGCGCGCGAAGGTTGATGGTGGGCCGACAGACGTTTTCTTACACCTTGACAAATTCCCTTGGTTGCAAGAGTATTACCCTTGGCCAGTAGTCGCAAAAGACTCTTTCACTACAATACAGAAAACGCAAGGTTGTTTGGCGAAACATAATTGGCATGATGGAGTGGGTTATGAAATCGTACGATAAAGTATTTGTAACTGGTTGCGACAAAAATACCGAGTGGCAGTTAGAATGGTTCTTAAAAAACTTTAAGAAACATAATAAGACAATACCCATCGTCTTCGCCAACTTTGGAGTGTCCGATGAAAAGCGAGAATGGATCTACAAGGTAAGCGCGTTTGATGACATTATCGATATTCCTAAGCAACGAATGAATGGGTGGTTTTTAAAACCTAAGACATTGAATCTTATAGATGCTCATAAGCTCTGCTGGCTTGACACTGACTGTGAGGTCTTAGAAAACGTAGAAGATATATGGAATCATTGCGAACCAGACAAGCTTGGAATGTGCGAAGACAGACCATGGTCTAAACGTTCTGGAGAGAAATGGTTTAATTCAGGTGTTATGGCAATTATAGATAAACCAAGAATACTGGGTGCTTGGATTGACGCGTGTGCCAAGAAACCAAAACAAGGCGATCAAGAAGTTTTGCATTTTATGATGGGTAATCCGATAAACCAGATTACTCATATTAGCCAGTTACCACATATGTATAACTGGCTACGGATTGATGTAGAACACGATTCAACAGATAGTGTAAATAAAAGAATTATGCATTGGACTGGTGAAAAGGGTAATAACGTGATAAGGAAGAAAATTTATAATGGTTGAAAAAGTTTGGCATGTAATAGGTAACGGCGACCTCGCGGCAGTATACAAATTTAGAGAAAGAGTAGGCAAAAAACTAATCTGTAATATGCCCCCTTTCGAAATGCCCGCTTCCGAAGTGTATGGCACAGCAATGGTCGACTTCAAGATGATGATGGCGTTGACGGGTGGTTCGGTAAACCTTGATATGTATCCATGGATTTTAGGCACTCGGCCTCGAATGTGGATGGATGATCCTAAACAATCAAACTTCTATTTAAAATATGCTCCGAATGTTAGAGAGTTTTATACGGACGTACCAAAATACGCAAAGAACGCCACTAACTTTAATTGTGGAATGATGGCAGTACACTATGCCATTCACAAGAAGAAAGCAGACGTTGTCCATATGTATGGGTTTGATACATTGTTCGATTTTAATATGCGGTCGATTACAGATCTTTATTTGAACAGTGATCGAGGCAATATAAACAACTTTCGGCTTATAGAGAATTGGAGGCCAGTGTGGAACGGTATCTTCAAAGAAGCGGAGAAAACAACGGGAACAAAATTTATTCTTCATCACAATCATGACAAGCTTAAAATTACCACCCGCGATAATATGTCTGTTGAAACCTATGACTTGAAAGAAGAAAAAAAGAAGAGTAAGATAAAGTCTTCTGGTGAAGAAATTACTAAAGAACAATTTAACAATATGAACCGCCACCAGAAAAGAGCATATGAAGCTCAACTTCGTAAAGGGATATTAGGATAGAATGTTTAAACACGCTCCGGTCGATCTAGGGTACGATGATTTATTAACAGAACAGAAAAACAATAAGAGGCATTATCGTTCTGGTTCGAATCTATACCCGTCAATCACAACTGTGTTGAGTATTTTGAGCCAAGAGGGAATCGCTAAATGGCGTGACAAAGTCGGACACGAAGAAGCGGATAAGATTTCATATCGAGCTGCAACACGGGGTACAGCGGTACACGAAATAATCGAGAAGTACATAAACAACGATCCAGATTATCAATCTGGTTATATGCCAAACATTATTGGCAATTTCTTATCCGTTAAGGATGTGTTAGATGAAAGAATCGGTACTGTCTATGGTCAAGAGCTACCACTTTTTTCTGATCATTTACGCGTTGCTGGGCGGGTCGATTGCGTTGCTGAATTTGACGGCAAGAATTCAATCATCGACTTCAAAACCAGTCGAAAACGCAAGCTACGAAAATACACTACCAACTACTTTCAGCAAGAATCGGCCTACGCTATTATGTGGGAAGAACGTACCAGAATGCCAATTACCCAGCTCGTTACCATAATTGCAGTCGACGATTCTAAACCGCAAGTGTTCATAGAACATAGAGACGACTGGGCTCCAGAACTTCTTAAGACAATAAAACTCTTCGAAAATCAATAGCTTACCTGTGGTTTTATTCCATCGTTTTTCAAGGTATAATTACCTTGTAAGCAAAAAAGGACGGAAAAATGATAGCAGTATACCAGTGGCACCTCTCTAACGAATTGTCTGACCTCATTAATCGTGATGGTTGGATGGCTAATGAAACCACTACGGCTTACGCTGATAAGGGTTGCAGTTGGATGATTGATGATGGTCAATTTGACGCTGCTAAGTGGTTTGACCAATATGAATTGGTCGCTACCTGCAAAACGGATGATCCTGAAGAAGCGTTTGTTCTGATGAACCTCTGGAATGATCCTGACCGAGTTTGCAAAATCGGTGCTCAGGTCGCTTCCTTGTCAATTGGTGATATCCTTGAAGTTGCTGGTGGTAAATTTCTTCTCTGTACTGGTGAGGGTTTCCAGGAAATCTTTCCTGTAAACGGCCATATCACTAGAGTTGCTGCTGGTTAATTTGAAGAATATCAATAACTTAGCTGTGGTTTTATTTCAGGACTTTACATGGTATAATTACCTTGTAAGCAAAAAGGAGTTAGCGTAATGAATAGAGCAACTGTCGCAGTCAGGTCTGTCTTAATAGGTAAAAAGTTTGATATCAGTTTTCCTATTGATGGCATGTTTCGGATTGATTTTACAGAGAAAAGTAAGTATGGTGTTTACCAGCTGCCTCTCACCTTGAAGAATAAATTCTTAAAGGGCGTCCCGCTGACAAATCTTCCTGAAGAGCAGATTTCTGTTATAAAAAAACTAATTGAAGAGGTGGCGTAATGGATCGAGTTAAATTAAATCATGAAGTGGGTTCGGTGTACATCCCTTTGGATCGACGTCGCAAAGCTGAACATAGGTTTGAAGGCGCGGAATTCGATGAAACTTTTATGCAAGGCGTCATTGGTTCTTTTATCGGTTCAATGGTTATCTTTGGAACTCTGTTCGCAATCGTGGTGATTTTATAATGGGTAACGAAATGTTTATTTTTCTGGACAAGCTGCGCGAGAGTGGTACAATCAACATGTTTGGTGCACCCAAACTTCTGGAAGAGACTTTCGGTTTGAGTAAGAAAGAATCCAGAGAAGTATTCAAAGCGTGGACCGAAGCGTTCCAAGCAAACAATACCTTCCCCGCCAAAGAGGAGAAGTAAGTAAATGAATCCAGTAGATCTAAATGGTAAGTCCTCAGAGGACTTATGTGATTTGATTCACGAGTTATGCAAGACACATGATTGGACATTCATGATGTCAGACGACTCTCGTTCTTATCACAAAGGACAATTTCATGCAGACCAGATCGAGGTTGTTCGTCGGCGTCTAGATAATTTAGGGTTCGGTCTGACGGCCAAATACATCATCGATGGGTGGAAACCAAACAGTTTAAAAACAAAGGGATACTTAGTATGAGCACCACAAACCCAAAAGAGTATTTGAACGGGTCGTATGTTAATTTTGAGCATAATGGTAAACGTTCTACCGGTTTCGTTTCAGAAGTTTTTGATGAAGGCTTTTCTGTAGACATGGTAGTGCACGATGATAAGACATTCCCGCTGCATAACACCGACTATACCATTTTCGTTAAGGAGGCGTTTGCATAATGAATTTAAGAGAAATGTTTAAAGATGAGGTACTCGAGCAATTGGTGCTCGAACATCTAAAAGAGGATCTTGAATGCGTAATACCGGAGGATCGTCCACTAGTAAACGCATTACATGTTGTGATCGCATATTACAGTGTACCTGGAACTTATATGGAAGGAGCATTTGATGGACAATAGTGAAGTAAGTTTAGTTGGTATGACAACACCTAGTGCGTCTACTGGATGTCATAGCGCTGCAGAGTTAGTAGCATATGCGGCAAGAGTAAGTAACCCAAATAATCAAAACAATACGAAAACAGCAAAGAAGCTGTTGAAGTATCTAATTAAAGAAAACCATTGGTCGCCTTTCGAAATGGTTTCAATCACGATGGAGATTAAAACGACTCGAGATATTAGTCGTCAGATCTTACGACATCGTTCATTTTCTTTCCAAGAATTCTCTCAACGATATGCTGTCAGTGAATCGTTTGTAACAAGTCGAGAAGCTCGCAAACAGCACCCTACCAATCGCCAGTTAAGCCAGAAAGACGAAGATCCAGTTGTACAAAGTAAAGCACAGGAAGTCTTTACAGAGATGCAAGCAGAGGTCTCTCGAGTCGCCAAAGACTACTACGAGATGGCACTTAACACTGGCATTGCTAAAGAACAAGCCCGTGCTCTGCTTCCAGAGGGACTCACAGAGACGACTTTGTATATGTCTGGTACCTTGCGCTCTTGGGTTCATTACTGTGAACTTCGAAGAGGACACGGCACTCAGGCTGAACATATGAAAGTCGCGGATAAATGTTGGGAAATAATTGGTGTACATTTCCCAGATGTTGTAGCTGCATTGGAACCAAGTAATGACTGATTATCCAGAAGGTGTTTATGGTTGGGTTTTTAATTACGATGAGGTAGAATATAAACTTAGTTGTAAACAAAAGATGTATTGGAAAACTTATAAGTTCAAAGCGACAGACGTGCAGCTGATTGATAAAGCTGTTGATAAAGAAATGAGACAGACTATCGCAGATAGTCTTAATTTGGAGTTGTAATGAAGCAGTTCTTTGAGGAAGTAAAAGAATCCTTTAAGGTTCGAAAAATCTATCAGGCGCGGTGGGTATGGTACCACACCATACTCGCGGTAGAGCTGTTAATTATCATTTTTGTTTTACTAGGAATCCTTGTTAAAATATGAATATATTTGACCTTGATAATGATCCAAAGAAGTGCGCTATAGAACACAACGACGCTCATGTTGTTAAAATGTGCACAGAGTACGCACAGCTAATGTCTACTGCTCATCGTATCCTCGATGGAACTCTTTGGTATGGTAAGTCGGCGACTGGTAGAAAGATCAAAAGATATTATCTAGAGAACGATTCGTTTAACAAGACTATCTATCTTGCTTGTCATAACAATCATCCTTCTAACATATGGCTTCGTCAAAGTGAAGCCAATTATAGGTGGCTATATACAATGTGGTCATATTTACTCGAAGAATATACCTATCGATATGACAGACAACACGGTGCGGGTAAATTAAAAGAATATCTATTTTGGTCTCCTACAAATATTCCTAAAGACGTCGGTCTAACAAATGTTACTCCTGCCATGGGAAACTTTCCGGATTGCATTGTTGAAAATGATTCTGTAGAATCTTACAGAAATTATTACTGGGAAGCCAAGCGCAACCTAGCAAAATGGAAACGAAGAAGCCCACCCGATTGGTGGATTCAAAGAGAACAAGTAGAGTATAACTTGTTAGAGAAAGAACTTTTTCAGGAGCCAGTACATTGAACGGTAAAGGAAGTAAGCCGAGACCGCTAACAGTGTCTCAAAATGAATTTGATGCACAGTGGGATCTTATCTTTGGAGGCAAAGGTATGAAATATGATGAACATAAACGTAAAGTGAACATTACCGAAGAAGTGAGTAAACACTGGTCGGAAAACGGCAGGAAAGAAGCTGTTGTGATGAAGAGTGAATTAGGCTATTCGGTTGACCTGTATGAACAGTCACGTTTCATTAGAACGGTAGAATGTTTTGATAAGTCACTGGATTTTGCAGAAGACATTGCAGAGAACTTTTGTTTGGGGATGTTATAATGAAAATCGTAGTTGCAGGTTATGGCGCAGTTGGCGTCGCCATCGAACGATGTTTGAGAGATACCGAGGCTGATGTTTATATTGATGACCCCGCGAAAGGTCATTATTACTTATTAACGGCTGAAGATGTACAGCACTTGCCCGTTGATGGGGTAATTGTATGTGTTGCAACGCCTATGCGCGAGGATGGGTCGTGTAATACTGATCATGTGCAAGAGGTGTTTGAGAAGTATGGTGATGTCAAGTATTTGATTAAGTCTGCTGTCGACCCTGTATGGTTAGATTGGGAAGCGGGTGTTCGGGATGGTAGTTACACTTACTCACCAGAATTCCTTGGTGGTTCTAATACGAACCGAAACCCCACCGAGGAGTTTGCAAACCAAACGTTTGCCATCTATGGAGGACATGATTGTAGGTTCTGGGACGAGTTGTTACGACCAGTACTGCCTGAATTGAAAGAAGTAAAGTATTGCTCGATTCAGCAAGCGTCCTTCGCCAAGTATGTTGAGAATGCATTCCTTGCCACGAAAGTCGCGTTCTTCAACGAGATGTATAATATCTACCATGACATTGGGTTTGAAGGATTTGATCAGATGGTTGATGCGATCTCCCTTGATCCGCGCATTGGTAGATCACACACTCAGGTTCCTGGGCCGGATGGTAAATTTGGATATGGGGGTCATTGTTTACCAAAAGATATCGCAGCATTGAGGTATATTGCTGTTGGTTCACCACTATTAGACGCTATCGTAGATTGTAATGAGGAGTATAGAAATGAAGTTAAATGACATAGTAACCGTTGTAGCTGTAACAGGCGCTGAGTACATCGGTAAATTTAGGAAAGAAACTGATGCCACTTTTGTTATAGGGGATCCGCATATCGTTTCTCCTATTGACGACAACATTCAGTTTATGCCCACTGTTGCGATGACAGGAGCCCCCAATATTGGAGAGGCGACCTTTCAGAAAACAGGTGTTCTTCTCGTGGTACGCACCGCCGAAGAAGTTGCAAAGGGATACACAAAGTCTATCAGTGGTATTATTCTATAGACAAATTAAGAGAGATATATTTCCTGCAGAAGATCTTCAAACAGCTCAACTTTCTCAAGTCGGTTTGGCCATTTAATGTATTCTTTTTCAGGGTTAGTTTTAAGATTAGTTAACAGAGGTTGGATAGCGTTGTACAAGTCGTCTAGTTTAGATTGTAATTGTTCTGCCGTATTAGTGACAGATTTAACTTCTAGCGCAACGTCTAGTTCATCTTCGTTAACTGCTGTGAAGCCAAAATCGAATATATCTTTGGTAGCCATATCTTTAGTGGTTTAAATGTTTTTAATATTTAGGAGTAATTTATAATGAATCTTGATGGTTTAATTTTAAACAAAAGTAAGTTCACCAAGATGATTGAGAAAACTGTACAGACCAAGCGATTAAGTTATCTTGACGCTGTTGTCCATCTTTGTGAAGAGAATAATATCGAGATCGACGATGTTCGTAAGTATATCTCACAGGTCGTCAAAGATAAAATTGAGGTAGAAGCTCAAAACCTAAATTTCATACCGAAGGGTAACACCCTTACGTTTGAATAGTTACTCAAAGTAGAGTAATATAAGTAGTTCTACATTATGATATACATGTGGATAAAACGAGATACAAACACATACAAATAAAATACGAGGTAATAAAATGTCATTTGACACTCTTAAGCGCAACCGCGCTAATTCAATCACGAAACTTGTTAGTGCTGCTTCTGGCCAGAATGCTTCTCCAGATAAGAAGTCTTATGTAGACGAGCGAATCTGGAAGCCTACAGTTGATAAGGCTGGTAATGGTTATGCTGTGTTACGATTCCTTCCTGCTGCTGAAGGTACTGAACTCCCTTGGGTTCGCTACTGGGATCATGGCTTTAAAGGGCCAACAGGTCAATGGTACATCGAGAAATCTTTAACTTCTATTGGTCAACAGGATCCAGTATCTGAAGCAAACACAAAGCTTTGGAACTCTGGTAACGAGCGAGACAAAGAGATTGTTCGTGAGCGTAAGCGTCGATTGCACTATGTCTCAAACGTTTTTGTCGAGAGCGATTCTGCTAACCCAGAGACTGAAGGACAGGTAAAGCTGTTTGTCTTTGGAAAGAAGATCTTCGATAAGGTAATGGATGTTATGCAACCACAGTTTGCTGACGAAGATCCTATCAACCCATTCGACTTCTGGGCTGGCGCTTCTTTCAAACTGAAGATTCGTAATGTTGAAGGCTACCGAAACTATGACAAGTCTGAGTTTGCTTCTCAGAAACCTTTGTCAGAAGACGACGAAGAGCTGGAAACAGTTTATTCGAAGCTGCATGACCTTAATGAGTTCTCTGATCCAGAAAACTACAAGAGCTATAACGAGCTACAAGAGCGATTGAGTATGGTCCTTGGTGTTACTGCTGCTGCTGAACGAAACTTTACTTCAGTAACCGAG
>TARA_R110002126_G_scaffold43475_21_pt1 | contig 15113 bp, 13 predicted proteins | sample TARA_R110002126 | Tara Oceans TARA_R110002126 (sample SAMEA4397536) | marine metagenome | biome: Polar Biome; feature: [DCM] deep chlorophyll maximum layer (ENVO:01000326); material: water (ENVO:00002006), including particulate matter (ENVO:01000060) such as... | depth 30 m
CGTACCGCCGCTGAAAGCGTCATTGAGGCCTTTATGGGGCTGAATGCCAATATTCTGGTGCAAGAATACATTAAAGAAGCGAACGGCGCCGATATCCGCTGTTTTGTGGTAGGCGATAAAATCGTCGCGGCAATGAAACGTCAGGCCAAAGACGGCGAGTTTCGCTCTAATTTGCACCGGGGTGGTTCAGCCAGTGTGGTGCGGCTAACTCCGGAAGAGCGCAGTACCGCCATTCACGCTGCCAAAACCATGGGTTTAAACGTGGCCGGTGTAGACTTGCTGCGTTCTAACCATGGTCCGGTAGTAATGGAAGTTAATAGCTCTCCCGGGCTGGAAGGGATTGAAAGCGCAACTAACAAAGATGTTGCCGGCCTGATTATCAGCTTTTTAGAAAAGAAAGTCGCCAGCCATAAAACCCGCCGCAAAGCCAAAACCAAAGGAACAGGTTAATGAGTAGTCGCGAAGCGTATACCCTGGGTGGTGACATTATTGCCGCTGGCAGCCGGGCAGTGGTGGATATTCCGTTTGGTAAGTTATACACCCATACCGAACTGAATATTGGCGCCCATGTTATTCATGGCCGCCAGGACGGGCCGGTATTACTAATTACCGCCGCGTTGCATGGCGATGAAATTAACGGTGTGGAGATTTGCCGGCGCCTGCTTAAACTACCGCGGCTAAACCGGATTAAGGGTACATTGATCGTGGTGCCTATCGTCAATACTTATGGCTTTGTTCAGCAGTCGCGTTACCTGCCGGATCGGCGCGACTTAAACCGTAGCTTTCCCGGCAGCGAAAAAGGTTCTCTGGGCAGCCGGATGGCCTTTCAGTTTACTGATAAAATCTTAAAAGGCTGCAGCCACGCCATCGATTTGCATACCGGTGCAATTCACCGCGCTAATCTGCCGCAAGTTCGGGCCAGTGCCAAAGATAAAACAGCACTGCGAATGGCCGAGGTGTTTAATGCGCCTGTTATTATTAAAGCGGCCAGCCGCGATGGGACGATGCGCGGTACGGCGAATAACCTCGGTATTCCGTTATTGCTGTATGAAGCAGGCGAAGCGCTGCGCTTTGACGAGCAATCAATCAAGATTGGGGTACGGGGTATTGTAAATGTGATGCAAGACCTTGGCATGCTAAGTGGCAAAACCAAGGCCCCGAAAAACCGCTCGGTGTTTTCGAAAAAAAGCAGCTGGGTGCGGGCCGAACATGATGGTATTGCCCGCTACTACGTTACGCTTGGCCAGACTGTCAAAGCCGGCGATATTATGGCGCATATTTATTCGCCCTATTCTGATTTTGAAGTTGCCATTGAGGCAACCTTTGATGGTGTTGTAATAGGACGCAATAACTTACCGCTGGTCAACGAGGGCGAGGCGTTATTTCATGTGGCAGAGGTAAGCTCACTGGACGAAGCAGAAAAAACCCTGGATGCTATCAGTGACGAGGTAGATAACGCTATGCCTGCGGCACTTCGGGATGAATATGGCGTAGTGTGATTTTAGTTTTTTTCAGTCACTACATCATACTGGCTTAGCAACGGTACCCGCTGTTGCAAGCTGGTTTCAATTTCATCCAATTCCCGCATCCGCTGACAAAATAGTGCCGATTTTGCTTCAAGCTCTATGGCTTTTTCATCCAGCCCAAAGCTGATGTTGTCGACCAGTTGCTCAACCGATTGTAAATCCTGATTATCGGTGCGTTCAAAATTACTTTCTGACTGCTGTAGCGCATCACGCAGCGCTCCCCACACGGCACCTACGGTATGACGGGCCAGGTTACTTAGTTGAGGTTTCAGTTCGCGGTTTAAAAAGTGATCGAGCTCGTTCAGGCTTTGCGGTGCCAGATAAAAATATTCACCGGTGCGCACAAAGCGTGACATAAACTGAAATGTGGTTTCACGAATAAGGGCCTGCCATTCGGCTTGCTGCGACTGACTACCCAGACCTGATAGCATCGATTCTATGCTGGATAAGCCCACCTCAACCCCGTCTACTGCCAGACTAACAATTTCTGGGATAAACTTGCGAAGCCCGGTACTGTACTGACGCAAAAGTTCTGTATCCTCGTCGTCGAGACGCACCCACTCTCCGGCCACAAACAGCTGACGGTCGTTGTTTATCTGCACATAGGTCCGGGTATTCTGCATAAAACGAATATGTTCCGGCCCAATCAGTAAGCCATACCGAAAAGCCATATTGCAATCAGCCAGGGCGGTGACCGGCAAGCAGAGTAACAACGTAAGCAGCAGGGTTTTCACAGCAATAATCTCTTCATCCACACCCGCTAAGCCTAATAGAAAGCCAGCTAAGTTACATTACTTTATGCCGCATGCTTCCAACAGCCTGTCGCTTTGACGACGTTACAACGGTTCAATAGAGGGAGAGCCGTCTACCAAAACGACTTTTGACGGTCCATATTCACGCCGGCTTTTAACCTGATCTTTGCCAAAATGAATTTCTACTGCGGAAAACAACTGCTGGCGAACCACGATCAGCAACTCGGCCAGTTTTTCCTGACGCTGCGCTTCCAGAATTTTAATGTCGTTAATTAACGATACGGCCAGCTCTTTGTGCTCATCAAATTTCGCGACCAGTTCAAGGCGACGCATTTCAATTTGCGCATTACCTTCGATCTTTTTCAGCTTTTCCAGTTGCTGCCGTATTTCTTCCATTTCTGCACGCTCGCCTGCCACGCTGGAACGCAAGACTTCCTGCTTTTCCACTATAGGGTCGAGTTGTCGATTTAACTTTACCAGCACCGCGCTGCTGGACGGCGCACCAAGATTGCCACAGAAAATGCCCTGGTCCAGATAAAAATAGCCGCCGACCAGCTTACCATTAGGATTATCTTCTGGCCCGGCATATACAATAGCGGCACTTACTGCGCAGTGCATTAACTGCTTGCTGACGTACAAATTTCCACCACAGGTAATACGACTGTACTGGGCCAGGTTACACTGAATATCACCTGTCGCTTTAAGCTCAGTACTGTACTCACTTTCCTGCTCTGCCTGCGCCAGCTGATGACCAATAACTGAACCGGTTATAGTGATATCACCACCTGCCTCAATTAATGTGCCTTCAACCATGCCTTTGACAAAAACATTACCGCCAGCCACGACTTTCATGCCCTCTGTCACGTTGCCGGTCACGACTACCGAGCCACGAAAAACAATGTGTCCGGTAGCCAAATCGACATTTTTGACGGTAAATACTTCATCAACAGTAGCACCGGCTTCTATAACCCGGGGTAAGCCGTCACGGGCAGCCAATAGTAAGTTGGCATCTTTCTCAGCCAGGACAACACCTTCACCAAGTTGCCATTCAATCTGCAAACCGGGTGTGGCAGGGATCATTTCGCCGGTCACCAACATACCAGCAACGCCGGCTGTAGGCGGATGACGACGCATTATCGCTTCATCGATTCTTATTGCGGGAATCACGCCAAAGTCACGTAAATCGGCTTTTTCATCTGTTTTTACTACGGGCCGGTTACGCCGGCTTTCCATCTCAGACAGCAATGCTTCAAAACGTGAGTTCGCACCAGGCACCATTACCCGGCCCCGGGCAATCATCAATTTTACCTTGCTACCGGGCTCTGCCTTGGCAGCATACGAGACCAGTTTAATAATTTGTTCTTTGCTAAAGCCAAACACAATACCCGATGCCTGGGCACTTTTTACCAGGGCATTAGCTGACACTGGCGCACCACCCCACGCTGCAGTGATAATGGCGGTAGCGGTCATTTTGTCTTCACTGATATCAAAGGTCAGTTCAGCATCACGCTTTTCAGCAATACGGTAACTTAGCTCTTTGCTATTTTCAGCCAGCAGGTTTTCTTTGATTTTTTGCTGAATTTGCTGATATTCAACCAGCAGGTTGGTTAATTGATCTTGTAAAATAAGGCAACGTTCAAAACCATTGGCATTAATGTGTTCTTGAATGTCGGCAGCACTGATAGCCGCTAACGAGACCGGCACCGAGATTTTTATAGTGTTATTATGCTCAGTAAATTGCATGTAAGTTTTCTACTTAAAACTACGACAAAAGTATTATGCTTACTGAACCAAAAATCAACCAGAAAGGCAAGCCCTTACTGCATTTCAGGGCCGTTTATGCTTAAAAAAGCTAGATATAATTGTCCTGATGGATCCGGATAAACAAATCTGTCCCTTTCTTACTGAAATCCACTTTGTATTCTTTATTATTGAGTGCCTGCACAAACAATAAGGTTTTCGTCTCACCAAATACATCGGTACTGGAAATATCGACTATTTCCATGTAGCGTTCTTTGGCCTCAACTTTATTAGTTGGCACCGATTCCTGAAAAATTTTAACGCCATGACGGGTAATAATTAACGGCGGATCGTTGTCATCATTAACAACAATCAGGTCTAATTTTTTATTTTTATGGATCAGGGTATTACGCCCGCTAACCAAAAACGCTTTATCGTAGCTATTCATGCACCATCCTGCCAGAAATGTGGTTTGGCTTATTATGATACACAGTAGGCGGTGTGTCTAGGTCGCTGTATTCTGGATCATTTGTAGACGTAGCTGATTAATCTGCTGACATAATGCCCGGGTTTGCTCAGCGCTGAGCGAGCTGCTGACAAACAAGTCGAAACCACTGGCTTGGGCCAGCCGCTGCATGCGTTGGGCAAAAACGGCTTTAATACCGGTGTAGCGCTGCTGTCCGCTATTAAATGTATCTTTTTCTGCCAGTAATTCGCTGGCACATTGTCCGCCGGCACAACTTTGCTTTACTGCTGACATAAACAGCGGCCGTTGCTCGGTCATCAACCTGACAGCTAACCGCAAGCGCAGCGGCTGCAATACAACGTCATAGTCGGTTACCTTAAACCCAATAAACGACAATTCCTGCTGCTCCAGCTCCGGTACCGCACAAAACTGAAAACTGTGCCAGGGCAATAGCCAGCTGCCATAGCGGTGGAAATAATGCACACCCTGCTCATCACATTTTAAAAAATGCCGCGGTTCGGCCAGTTTGGCAAACCCCAGGAAGATTGCCATCAACGCAGCAAGGTAAGCAATAGCCAACCACAGATCGAATTGCCCGGCGAATAATACGGTATAAAGCAGCAACCCCAACAATGCTCCGGCACCGGCTATCATTAGACGGGCTCCGCCCTGATGACTGCTCTGACTAACTAACAATGGCTCCATTGTAACTCCTGTGGCCGCCTGGCAGGCCTTAGCATTTACCCGTAAATCTGTAACTACTGTTACAGCTGTTATACTGGATCACGACTTAACGCGGCTGAATACGACCAACGCCGCCTTGACTGCGATAACAGAGAATCTGTTTGACTAATTAAAACATACAATACACAGAACGTATTTTAATGCAGTAAGCGGAGTCATTGTGACAAAAAATCATTCACGTCTCATCTGGGTAATATTAATTGCCCTGGCCATTTTTCTGGGCTATTTGTACTGGCAGCAACAGCAGACGCCAACAACCAACCGTGGCGGTGGCGCCCCCGTTGCTGTTAGTACATCAGAAGTTACCGTGAAACCAATGATTAGGCAAATTACTTCACTTGGCAGTGGTGTGGCCAACAATTCAGTGCAAATTGTCGCGCCTGCCAGTGACTTTTTAATTGAACTGAATATTCAGGAAGGTAAGCAGGTAAAAGCGGGCGACATTATTGCCAGATTAAATAACGTGCAGCAACTTGCCCGGGTTGCCGAGTTATCGGCAATATTAACAGACCAGCGCCGACAACTGAGTCGGCTGCAAAACCTCGCCACCACCCAGGCTACGGCTCAATCACTGCTGGATGAACAACAAACCCGTGTTAACACCACACTGGCCCAGTTAGATGTTGCCAAAGCACAACTGAACGAGCTGACCATACGCGCCCCATTTGACGGCTATCTTGGTTTACGACAAGTCAGCCAGGGCGCTTATGTTAACGCCGGTACAGTACTGACCACACTGGATGATCTTAATACCCTCAAAGTAGAGTTCAGTGTCGCCGAACATTATCTGGCGGAAGTGAAACGGGGCATGCCGGTTAATGTCACCAATGTGGCTTATGGTGCAGTTAATTTTAGTGGTGAAATCAGTGCTATTGATACCAGGCTTGATCCGGTTACGCGATCCATCCGGGTACACTCCACCCTGAGCAACAGTGATTTACGGTTGCGGCCGGGCATGCTGCTGAATGTTAAAGTGGAACTGGAAAACAGCCCGGCGTTGCAAATTTCTGAGCGGGCATTAATTCCACAACAAAACAAACAATTTGTTTTTGTTGTGAACAGCGACAACACCGTCAGCCAACGCGAAATTGAAGTGGGCCAGCGGATCCCCGGTTGGGTAGAAGTCGTGTCTGGGCTGGAACAAGGCGATGAAATTGTGGTTGAAGGCATTCAGAAACTCCGGCCCGGCGTGGTGATTAACAGAGTCGGAGTACGATAATGCTGTTATCAGATTTATCGGTTAAACGCCCGGTTTTTGCCACCGTAGTTAACGTATTGCTGGTGGTGTTTGGTATTGTCTGCTTTACCATGCTGCCGCTGCGGGAGTTTCCGGATATTGACTCTCCCATTGTCAGTATTAATACCAATTACCCTGGCGCATCAGCTGAAATTGTCGAATCTAAAATAACCCAGTTACTTGAAGATCGGATCAGCGGTGTTGAAGGTATTAAAAGTATCAACTCTAATAGCCGCAATGGCCGCTCCAGCATTACGATTGAGTTTAATGTTGAACGCGATATCGACTCAGCAGCGAATGATGTTCGGGACCGAGTATCCAGAGCGTTAAACAATTTACCTGATCAGGCAGATCCGCCGGAAGTGTCTAAAGCCAATGCTGACGAAGACACCATCGCCTGGTTTGTACTGAACAGCGAAAACATGACAACCCTGGAGCTGACCGACTACGCCAACCGTTATATTGTTGAGCGGTTCTCTGTTGTTGACGGCGTGGCGCGTATTCAGTTAGGCGGTTCCCGTGACTATGCAATGCGGGTTTGGTTAGATCGCGACGCCATGGCAGCCCGCGGTGTTACCGTGCAGGATATTGAAACCGTATTACGTAATGAAAACGTTGAACTGCCCGCCGGCAATATAAAATCATTCGACCGCGACTTTACCGTGCGGGTTATTCGCACCTACAAAACTGAGCAAGACTTCCGGCAGCTGGTAATTAAACGCGGTGATAATAATTATCTGGTGCGGCTGGGCGAAATCGCTGATGTGATGCTTACATCAGAAGATGAAGAAAGTGAGTTTCGCGGTGACGGTAAAAACCTGCTGGGTATCGGCATTATTAAACAGTCTAAAGCCAATACTCTGGAAGTCGTCAAAGGCGCCCGGGCCGAGATGGAGCGGATTAAAGTGCAGCTGCCTCAGGGTACAACCATTGAGCCCGGCTATGACTCATCGCTGTTTATTGCCGAATCAATAAAAGAGGTATACAACACCCTGGGTATTGCCATGGGTATGGTGGTACTGGTTATCTTCCTGTTTCTGGGCAACATAAGGGCAACGTTTATTCCGGCCATTACCGTTCCGGTGGCGCTGGTTGCTGCGGTTACTGTGTTGTTTGCCTTGGACTTTTCGATCAACCTGCTGACATTACTGGCGATGGTGCTGGCAATTGGTCTGGTGGTCGACGACTCGATTGTGGTGCTGGAAAATATATACCGACGCATTGAAACCGGTGAAGCACCATTACTGGCCGCGTATCGAGGCGCCCGTGAAGTCGGCTTTGCCGTTATTGCTACCACCTTGGTGTTAATTTCGGTATTTGTGCCGCTGGTTTTTATGCAGGGTCAGCTGGGTAAGTTGTTTACAGAATTTGCGCTGGCCATAGCGGCAGCGGTGGCCTTTTCCAGTGTTACTGCTCTGACGTTATCCCCGATGTTGTGCAGTAAATTATTGCAGCACCGCAAGCGTGAGTCGAAGCTGGGTGCTACGCTGCATCGCGGTTTTGCCCGGCTGGAAAATGGCTACCGTAAACAGCTTAATGTGGTTACCCAGACACGCTGGCCAGTATTAGTTGTGGTAGCGCTTTGTTTTGTTGCCAGTTACCAGCTGGTAAAAATGCTGCCGTCAGAACTGGCACCAACCGAAGATCGTGGCACATTTTTCATTTCCATGAGCCCGGCTGAAGGTGCCAGTTATCAGAGTAACAGCAGGAATCTGCGGCTGATTGAAGATATTCTGATGCCCTATTACGAAGACGGTGAGTTTAACCGGTTGCTGATACGTGTTCCTGGCTGGGGTGGCAGTGGTGGTATCGCCATTGTCGGCGCTGAAAACTGGAATAACGGCAAAAGGCGCACTGCAGAATTGATGCCCGAAGTCGCGGCAAAAATAAATGAACTGCCTGATGTGCGGGCCTTCACTTTTATGCGCAGTGGTCTGGGTGGCGGTGGCGGCGGTAGCCGGCCTGTGCAATTTGTATTGCAGGGTAATACCTATGAAGAGCTGGCGCGCTGGCGTGATACCGTTATCAGCAAAGCCAGTGAAAACCCGAATCTGTTGATGCTGGACCACGACTATAAAGAAACAGTACCGCAGGTACTGGTTGAAATAAACACTGAGCGTGCCGGCGATTTAGGTATTTCAGTAGGCGCCATTGGCCGGGCTCTGGAAGCCATGCTGGGTGGCCGCAGGGTAACAACCTTTCTCGACCGTGGCCGCGAATATGACGTAATTCTGGAAGGATGGGATGATGATTTTCAGGCCCCCGGCAGCATTAAAGATGTGTTTATCCGCTCGGACAGCACAGGCCAACTGGTGCCGCTGGATAACCTGGTCAGCTTGCGCGAAGAGGCCACATCGGCGGCGTTAAACCGTTATAACCGCATGCGTTCTATTACCATTTCTGCCAGTCTGGCACCGGGTTACAGTCTGGGTGAGGCCCTGGAGTATCTGGAAACCATCGTCCAGACAGAAATTCAGGATACCGTTGGCATTGACTATAAAGGTGAGTCGCAGCTGTTTCAGGAAAGTGGTGAGTCTACCTTATTAGTATTTTTACTGGCGCTGATTATTACCTATTTGGTACTGGCCGCTCAGTTTGAAAGTTTTATTCACCCGCTGGTCATCATGATAACGGTGCCGCTTGGCCTGGTGGGTGCCCTGGCAGGTTTATATTTCTTTGATATGTCATTGAATATATACAGCCAGATTGGTCTGGTCATGTTAATAGGACTGGTGGCCAAAAACGGCATTCTGATTGTGGAATTTGCGAACCAGCTTCGCGATGCAGGCGTGGCGTTTGAAGAGTCGGTGCGCCGTGCCGCAATACAGCGCCTACGCCCCATCACCATGACCTGCTTTACCACCATAATGAGCAGCTTACCGCTTATTATTGCTACCGGCCCGGGCTCCGAAAGTCGTATGGTCATTGGGATGGTGATATTCTGCGGTGTCGCCCTGGCAACCCTGTTAACGCTGTATGTGGTACCGGTAACTTATATTGCGATTGCCCGCAATACCGGCTCACCGAAAGCATTAAGCCAGAAGCTAGAGCAACTGGAGCAGCAGGCGCCCGATGAACATGCTGCTGATGAAGTCGTACCCGGCCAGCAGAAATAAAGCCGGTTTAGAATGGTAGCACGGAGCCGTCCCAGTTCAGCAGCTTGCCGCTCTGCTCTGGGGTGAGCCCGTCGGCAACAGCCGCCAGGCGCTCAGCGGTGGCTGCTGTGGTTTGTAGCTGCCCCGATGGAATATTAGCCTGAAACGGCGCAGACAGCGCCGTGTCGGTGGTACCAGGGTGAAGACTTACCAGCGCCGCCGTTTTGTTGTAACGCTTTAGCTCAATACTACTGGTTTTTACCAGCATATTCAGTGCAGCTTTGCTAAGACGGTAGCTGTACCAGCCACCCAGTTGATTATCAGTAATACTGCCGACTTTGGCACTTAGCACCAGCACTTTTACCTGTGGCTGTTTAGTCAGATAAGGAAACAGCGCTTTTAAGTACAGGGCGGGCTGCTGCACGTTAACGGCGAAGCTTTGCTGCATTTGGGTACTGCTAAGCTGGCGCAGGGTTTTCTCCGGACCATGCTGATTATCGTGCAACCAACCCTGACAAATAAAAATGATGGCTGGCTGCTCGGCAATCGCCTCAGCAACAACCCGGTTAATAGCCTGCTCTGTCTGCTCAGGCTGCACCGCCGCATCAACCGTCTCAACTTGCAACCAGCGTAAGCCCTCGCTTTTTTCGCCGGGGCTGGCACTGCGGCTAATCGCCAGCACCTGCTCACTCTGTTGCAGATAATGCTGTACCAGACCCAGGCCAATACCACTGCCGGCACCTATAACAAGAATACGCTTAGCTGACATAAACCATCACCTCTTTTGCTGCAGCAACCCCACTTAACCAGGCATTTTCGACCCGGCCGCCGAATACCCAATCACCGGCAATGGCCAGATTAAGTCCAGCGCTACCCGCTAAGGGTTGTTGCCGGACTGTCGGGTTAACCTGGGCATACAGCCAACGATGACATAGTGCATCATTTACTCGCAGCGGTTGGTCAAAAATCAGTTCCAGCTCGGCTTTGGCCAGCGTGGCTAACTGCGCCGGCGCCGCATCTAAATAAAGCGCCGAGCATTGCGGGCTAAAATGCACCAGCCAGCTTTCATATTCTCCGGCCCGGCCTGGTTTGCTGTTTTGCCGTGCCAGCCAGCTGATATTGCCTTCTTTCACAAAAACCGCATCCGCCGCGGTTTGCAGTGGCTGCGCTAATTGTAAATTAACCGCCCAGCATGGCAGCAATGCCTGCGATTGCAATTGACGCAATAAATCGTTCAGATCAGTCTGTAAATTATCAGTATGCCCAGACGCAGTAGCCAGTAACGTTTGTAGTTGCACTGGCGGTAGCGTCAGCAGCAATGCCTGATAGGGTCCGAAACACTGGTTTTTTTCATCGTATAAATACCAGCCGCTTGCGCTACTGGCAGCGCCGTTGACCGCAGGGGTTGCAACGAAATGTAACCGGCTGATCCGGCAATTTAAATGGGTTTTCACATCAGCCAACAGCGCTTTCACCGGCGTCTGCATCGACGGCGCCCCCACAAACCGTGTCTGGTCGTCTGCAGAGGCTGACAACTGCGCGTGCTGATAGCGGAAAAAGCGGGCCTGCCAGCGCGTTACCATACCTGCGGCGAGCCAGTGTTCTACCTGCTGCTGAAATGCCCTGCTGCGGGCGGTAAAGTATTGTGCACCTAAATCCAGATAACCGGCAGTGGCGCGCTTAGAGCTCATCCGGCCGCCGACACTTCGCCCTTTATCAAACACCTCAACCTTAACGCCGGCATTTTGCAAGGTACTGGCCGCAGCAGCACCTGCCATACCCGCACCAATTATTGCCACTGTCATATCCATGCCCTTTACCAGCAAACCACCATGCAGTTTCATACGTTATGTTATAAGCTGTCGATCTGTATTTTGATAATCAAATGTAACGGAGTGAGGATGAGTAGCGAAACTGCCACTTTTGGTGCCGGATGTTTCTGGTGTCTGGAATCAGCCCTGAATCAACTGCAGGGTGTACAAAAAGCGATTAGCGGCTACATGGGTGGCCAAACCGAAAACCCTGACTATCGCAGTATTTGTACCGGTAGTACCGGCCATGCTGAAGTGGTACAGGTACAATTTGACCCGGCTGTTATCAGCTTTTCACAGCTGTGCCAGATATTCTTTGTATTGCATGACCCCACGCAGCTTAATCGCCAGGGCAACGATGTTGGCAGCCAGTATCGCTCAGTGGTGTTCTATCACAGTCAGCAGCAGGCAGAGTTCTGCAGCGCCATTATTGATGATTTGACAGCGCAGCAGTTGTTCGAGCGACCAATAGTGACCGAAGTCAGTCCTGCCAGTACTTTTTATCCAGCCGAGGATTATCATCAGGGTTATTTTCTGCAAAACCCCCAGCAGGGCTACTGCCAGGTCATTATCGCACCTAAAATGGCGAAGTTCCGGGAGCTTTTCAGCAGCTTGTTAAAATAGCAAAGCCGCCAGGCAATATCTGCAGCTGGCGGCTTTATCAGGGTTTAACCATGCAGTTCGGGCTTTAGCCTTTCAGGACGGTGGCAACCGATTTCGCAAAGTAATCAATATTGCTGTGATTTAAACCAGAAATACTGACCCGGCTTGACCCGACCATATAGATACTGAACTCGGCTTTTAAACGGGCAATTTGCGCCTTATTAATGCCCAGAAAACTGAACATGCCATGCTGGCGGGTAATAAAACTGAAGTCCTCTGTCACCCCTTCTGCGGAAAGTTTATCAATGATCAGCTGGCGGTAATCATTAATTCGATTACGCATCTCAGCCAGCTCCTGGTGCCATAGTGCGGTCAGCTCCTGGCTATCCAGAATATGGCTGACAATAATGGCACCGTGCGCCGGTGGCATTGAATAGATACTGCGCACCACGCTAAGCAAGTTAACCCGGGCAATATCGGCAACCTTGCTATCCTGTGCCACAATACTGACCGCGCCTATACGCTCACGGTATAAGCCAAAGTTTTTTGAACAAGAGCTGCATAATAACAACTCAGGTACATTATCCGCTAAATAACGTAAACCGGCGGCATCTTCATCCAGGCCGGTACCAAAGCCCTGATACGCCATATCTACCAGCGGCGTAAAACCACGCTCTTTAGCGATAGCGGTAAAACGCTGCCACTGCTCAAAGTTCAAATCCATGCCACTGGGGTTATGGCAGCAGGCATGCACCAACACCACGTCACCAGCAGGAATAGTATTCAAATCCTCAAACATTTGCTCGGTTTGCAGGCCTTTAGTGTCGTAGTCGTAATAGGCATACTCTTTTACCGTCAGACCCGCGGCCTGAAACAGTGAAATATGATTGGCCCAGGTCGGTGTGGTTACCCAGATAGTCGCATCAGGGTTGGCCCGCTTGATAAATTCGGCCGCCACCCGCAAAGCACCGGTTCCACCCGGGGTATGTGCAGTTGTCACCCGGTTCGCCAGCAACACCTGATGCGCAGGTCCAAATGCCAGCTTTTCAATATGGCTGTTAAAACCCAGATCGCCAGCCATACCAATATAGGTTTTACTGTCTTCCTGCTTTAACCGCCGTGCTTCAGCTTCCTTTACGCACTTAAGCACGGCAGTATGGCCCTGCTCATCTTTGTATACGCCCACGCCTAAATCAACTTTAAGCGGGTTAGGATCGGCTTTATATTCGGCCATCAGGCCCAGAATAGGATCAGTGGCAACCGGTTGTAACTGAGAAAACATAAGGTTCTACCTGGTTAATAAGTTGCAGTATCAGCAAGCACTATGCTTACTGGCTAAGGTAAATAATCCGGCACAACTAAACACACGGCTACCAGTAACGCCATGGCAGCGGGTGTAAAAATGGCAGATTGAAAATGTTCGGCATCAACAATGCCCGCTATTTTGCCTGATTGGTCAAACAGAGGCAAACAGGCTTCTGCCTGAACCTTCGGATCACAAGTATAATACTCGCCACCCGCAGCCAGATACTCCGGCACACTGTTGATTACCCGGGCCTGGCCAGTTAAGCCAACCGTGCTGTTATTGCTGATTTTGGCGAACTCACTGTTTAGCGGAAACTCTGCCCGTGACGGTGCGCCATAATACGCCAGCTTAACCAGTACCGGCTGTGCATCAGCATTAAACCGTGCCTGATAGATCCCAAACCAGTCCTGCTTGCTATGGGTACGGTAATAACCGGCAATGGCACTGAGCTTACTTAGTGCCAGTTGGTTTGCTGGCGTTTCGCCACCTAATATCGGCTGCAACAAATAGGGTTCATCTGCCAGTTGACCAAATAAACTGCAGGCACCGCCCTCACCCAGCTCCGGCACCTGAAACTGCCAGTAAACCTCGCCCACCGCGGTTTGCAGATCGGCGCGCAGTGCATTGCAATGACGTTCAACCTCAGCACTGATATCACCAAATTCAGCCCACAGGCCACTTCGTTGTAAATATTCTGACACCAGCATAATGCCCCACGGATAGCCATCCAGATTTCTAAAATTTGGGCTATTCTAGCAGAAGCCATTAAAAAACCAAGCCGGACTGAGAAAAACTTGCTGGCATCCCTGTGGCTCGGTAAGCTTGCGATTACGTTAGTGAAGCAATAAGAATGTTTACCCGCGTTATGGCACAGAAAATATCCCTTGAAGACTGGCAGCAGCAGCTTGGCCGCAATGACAATAACCAGAGCAATACGACTGGTGACAGTCTGGTATACAGCACCGAGGGGGGCTCTGTTGCTAAAGCCAAAACTGTCGCCCCGGCCGGGATTGCCTATCCGGACGGTGCAGTGCGGTTACGGCGCGAGAAAAAAGGCCGCGGCGGTAAATCGGTGATCACCATCAGCGGTATTTCCAAACCAGCAGATGAACTGACAACGCTTTGCGCACAATTAAAAAAAGCCTGTGCCTGTGGTGGCACGGTAAAAGACGGCGTTATTGAAATTCAGGCCGATAAACGTCAATTAATTGAACAACATTTAAACCAACTGGGTTTTAATGTGAAATGGGCTGGCGGCTAGCCGCTCCCTGTTAAGCCTAACCAGGCGAAGGACGTACTATGCAACAATTATCACCCGCTGATCTGCATATTCTGTTGGTTGAACCGTCAGATACCCAGCGTAAAATTATCAGCCGCCATCTTAAGCAAGAGCAGGTGCAACACATTAGTGAGGCCGACTCGGTAACCAGTGCTTTTCTGAGAATAACGGAGCATCAACCGGATCTCATCACCTGCGCGCTGCATTTTGCTGATGGCACCGCCCTGGATTTACTGCATAAAATTAAACAACACCCGACATTAGCAGAAATACCTTTTATGCTGGTATCCAGTGAGACCCGTAAGGCCACCTTAGAGGAGTTTAAGCAATCCGGGGTTGTTGCTATTCTGCCTAAGCCATTCACAACGGCTCACCTGGGCAAGGCCTTAAACGCCGCCATCGATTTACTTAGCCCCAGCGAGCTGGAGTTGTCATTATTTGATGTGCATGACATTCGGGTGCTGGTGGTTGATGACAGCCGCTTAGCCCGTAATCATATTAAGCGTGTACTCAGTAACTTAGGTATTCAACATCTGACCGAAGCCGAAGATGGC
>TARA_R110002126_G_scaffold38993_23_pt1 | contig 15111 bp, 10 predicted proteins | sample TARA_R110002126 | Tara Oceans TARA_R110002126 (sample SAMEA4397536) | marine metagenome | biome: Polar Biome; feature: [DCM] deep chlorophyll maximum layer (ENVO:01000326); material: water (ENVO:00002006), including particulate matter (ENVO:01000060) such as... | depth 30 m
GCCGGCTGATGTTAGTGCGCTGGTGCAAAATTTACACGGCCTGACCTTTGATGAAGCAAAGCGGCTGGCCTATAAAGCAATAGCAGATGATGGTGCGATAACCGGCTCTGATATTGCCAGAGTAAACCGTGCTAAGTTTAACCTGTTGCAAAGTGGCGCCACCTTAAGCCAGGTGTTTGACACTAAGAGTCTGGATGATGTCATTGGGCTGGAAAACCTAAAGCGCTGGTTATCTCAGCGTCAGCAGGCGTTTCTTCAAAATGGCCAGGACATCCCCAAAGGTATTTTGTTAACCGGGGTGCAAGGCACGGGCAAAAGTATGGCGGCCAAAGCAATTGCCGGTGCCTGGGCCATACCGTTGCTGCGGCTGGATATGGCGGCGCTGTACAATAAGTATATTGGTGAAACCGAGAAAAATCTGAGCCAGGCGCTGGCACAGGCTGACGCTATGGCACCTTGTGTGTTATGGATAGATGAAATTGAAAAGGGCCTGGCCGGTGGCGATAACGACAATGGCGTTACCCGGCGGATCCTGGGAACTTTGCTTACCTGGATGGCTGAGCGCGATAAACCGGTATTTCTGGTGGCCACCGCCAATAATATTGATGAGCTGGCCCCTGAACTGCTGCGTAAAGGCCGGTTTGATGAGATATTTTTTGTCGACCTGCCGACGGACCCGCAGATTGAAGCATTATTGGCCCTGCACCTTAACCGGCGCCAGTTAAGCCTGGATGACAATGAACTGCGCCAATGCGTGGCACTGGCCCGTGGTTTTTCCGGTGCTGAACTGGAGCAGGCAGTGGTCAGTGCCAGTTATCGTATGCATGCTGATGGTGGTGGCTTCAGTTTAGCGCATCTGCTGGCTGAACTGGCTGAAACACAGCCCCTGTCAGTGGTAATGGCTGAACGTGTTGCCAGCTTGCGGCAATGGGCAAAAAAACGTTGTGTTATGGCGTAAGCCTGTTTCGTTATTAGTCATTAAGGAACCTATGCCGGATAAAGCCGATAAGACCCCGTTGCGCAACTTCTATATACCGGAAGAGCAGTCGGTATATCTGCTGAATGCCAATGATGCCCGCAAGCTGAAAGACTGGGTAGCGCTGTGTATTGATGAGCTGGAAAAGCTGGGTTACCGGCAAATTGAGCTGATTGGCAAAGGGGCTTATGGTTTTGCCTTTGCCGGTTTTGGGCCGGATGGGGTGTCTTACGTTTTTAAGTTTTCCCGCATTAATTTAGCCCAGCATATTCAGGAGCGCCTCGCTGATGAAGCGTATATGCTGTCATTGGTTAAACACCCGGCAATACCGGCCTATATTACGTATCAGGTGATAAAAAAGCAGGGCATATTGATGATGGCCCGCGCCAAAGGCCTGGACCTTGAGCAGTACAGCCTGAAAGTAGGGCGTTTGCCGGTACGGCTGCTGATTGATATTGCTACGCAGCTGGCCGAGTTGCTTGGTTTTTTACGGCAGCAGCAGATCAATGGCGAGCCTGCGCCAATTGTGCATGGTGATATTAAGCCCTCTAATCTGGTGTTTGATGAACAAAGCGGCAAAATAAGTTTAATTGACTGGGGCTCGTCGGTGCATGCCCAGTTAGACAGCCAGGGCCAGTATCTGGCTAACAATGTAATGCAGCTGATGTCTGCAGATTTACAGCATTCTAACGCCAGAATGGGCGATGTGTATTTTATTGGCCCCGAGCAGCGCAGTGGTGAATTGTCCAGCCCGCGTTTTGATGAGCAGGGTGTGGCCAGTACCTTGTATGCGCTGGCATCGGCCCAGTCATGTCGTTTTGGCCGCCAGGCAATTCCGGCCCGCAGCCTCGGGTTACCAGTAGAGTTTGCGACTTTGCTGGACAGTATGTTGTCGGATGATCGGCAATTGCGCGGCCAGGCAGGCGATTATTTTCTGAGCCGGATGGCGCAGTTAAGCCTGTTAGTGTTGCCGGCGCTGCCCATCTTACCTCAAAGCCCGCTTCTGCCGGTGTGGTGCAGTGATGTTCGTCAGGAGCTGGATACCGTTGTGTATTCGTCGCGCAAATCGTTTTTACGGGAACATCAGGAAGATGCCGACTTGCATTATGTCGATGATGTGCAGCTGGAGCGCTATTACAAAAACTATCTGGAGGGAATGGGCGAGACCGAAAAAGCCTTTATTGCTGCAGTAGGCCGATTGGCGCGTTATCCGGTGGTAGGTGGCCTGGCCATTCACTGGCAGGCCAGCGGCGTATACATTGATTCAAGCTTAAACCTTTACGATGCCAGCCTGAAAGTCGCATTTTCGCATGCAGTAAATAATGTGGTGGCACTGGGCCGGGCTATCGGTAAACTGGGGGTATTTAAAGCCTGCCTGTTTGATGCGCGCAACACAATTCATATCAGCCGCGACAGCACCGCAACCCCTTTTGTTGTGCCGGACGGCAGCATTATTCATTATCAGTTAGCAGCGGTGCTTAGTCAGGAAGACGCAAGCAAGCAACATTCATATTTTGAAGACGGTAAAGATCCGGATGAGCAGCTGGTACTGCCTGATGCCATTATGGATGATATTGCACGGCTGAATTTGATCCGGCATACCGGTTGTATTATTTTTGAAGTGACACCGCTTTATATGAAAGTGCACAGTTATTTTCGGTTACTGGATAACGCGGTTGAACCGGAATTTGCCGCGTTGCTGCAAAGTATTTTACACAAGGTACCGTTGATAACCGGTGAGGGTGTCGGTGGCTTTATGAAATTACCCTACAAAGACACCCGTTTTTTTGAACACCAGCCACAAACTGAAGCGTGCTATTACCCGGCAAATCCATTGCAATTTCAGCCGTAGCAGCCGGCGCTGAACAATTAATCAGCAGTTAAGGGCTGACTAAGCAGAATTCGTGCTGGTCGAGGCAGTGTTTCATACTAAAAAGGTTTAAATTAACCTGCAAACCAAGTAATGTAATGCCTTTGATACTGGTAAACAGAAACCGCAAACCGATGTCTAGCGAAAAAACTGCTCAATATGATTTGCTGCTGCAGCAAGCACAGGCGCTAATTGCCGATGAACCTGACGTTATTGCCAACATGGCCAACTTAAGTGCCTTACTTTATAACAGTCTGCCGCAACTTAACTGGGCAGGTTTTTACATTATGCGTGAGGGTGAATTAGTGCTTGGTCCTTTCCAGGGCCAGGTCGCGTGTGTTCGGATTGCCGTTGGCAAAGGGGTATGCGGCACTGCTGTTGCAACCGGCGAGGTGCAGCTGGTTGAGGATGTACATCAATTTGCCGGGCATATTGCCTGTGATGCGGCGAGTAACTCAGAGATAGTGTTACCGCTGCGGATAGCCGGTGAAGTTGTCGCGGTACTGGACATTGACAGCCCGCAGCTGGCACGCTTTGACAACATTGATAAACAATATCTGATGCAGCTGGTAGTGCTGTTTGAGCAAAAGTTAAGTTTACCGCTATGAAAGATTTGCTGACCGTCCAGGATTACCTGTTAAATGTGTCTGAAGTAGGCGACTGGGATGGCGAAGAAGAACTGGTTACCGATCGTATAAATAGCATTATTCATGCGGTTTGGGATGCATTACCGGAAGATTTGAGTACAGAACAAATAGAACAGTTAATGCCACAACTGTGGCAGCAACTTGGCAGCGATACCGTCTTGCTGGATGTTGATGAACATGAGTTAATCGGCTGGGCATTGGTGTATATGCGACAACAAATTGAATTGGGCATTGATGACGCTGAACAGTCGAATACTGAAGCAGCAAGCATTAGTGCAGATGAAGAAGAAGAGTGAAACATTAATGACAACCTCCACTGAAGCGTTAACAGCGGCACAAAGCAACACAACAGAAACGACAAGCACAGAGAGCGTGGCGGAAATCGCCAAACTTGCCAATGTTAAAGAGGTGCTGGCATACCTGGCACAGCAATTCCCGGCATGCTTCAGTGTTAAGGGCGAAGCAAAGCCGCTTAAAATTGGTATTTTCCAGGATCTGGCTGCTGCGTTGGAGCAAGACAATCTGGTGAGTAAAACCCAGTTACGTCAGGCATTGCGGGTGTACACCTCCAGCTGGCGCTACTTGCAAGCAATCCAACCGGGGGTTGCCCGCGTAGATTTGCAAGGTGAGGCCGGTGAACAAATAGATCAGCAGCAAGCTGATCATGCACTGCAGACCCTGCAGGATAGTAAGCAAAAAGCGGCTGAAGTGCGTAAAGCAAGGCTGGCTGAGCAGAAAGCAAAGGCTAAACCGGCGGCAGACAAACCTGCTTACAAAAAAAAGCCGAACAAATCAGCAGAGCGGGGCTCTAACAATACTAAGCTGAGCAGTGAAACGGCAGTAAAGCCCGCGAGTGCATCGCCGGCAGCATCACAGCCTTTAACAGCGGTTGCTAATGACCAACTTAAGGTCGGGTCCAGTGTATTGGTTAAGTTAGGCCAATCACCGATGACCGCGACGGTAATGGAAGTTGGCAAAGATGATGTAACTGTGCAGTTAGCTTCAGGTATGGTGGTAAAAACCCGTCAGGACAATTTGTATCAGGCCTGACTAAGACAGAGTAGCTTATGAAGAAATTATCCATTTTAGCGGCAAGTTTAATGTTGGCTTTTGCAGTAAATGCAGAGTCTGATAAATCAGAAGACAGCCTGGTGCTTCCTCTTGTTGCACAGGCGCCACATCATGCAACAGCCAGTAAAAGGATAACCGCGCTGTTTACCCGTAGCCATTATGTTCCCGTTCAGCTGACTGATGAGCTGTCGGTGCGTATCTTTAATACTTATCTGAAAAATCTCGATTATTACCGTAACGTGTTACTAAAGGCCGATGTTGAGGCTTTTTCACGTTTTAAGGAAGAATTTGACGATGGGCTGAACAAAGGCAACCTGAATTTTGCTTTTGATATGTTTAATCACACCCTGGAGCGTCGTTCAGAGCGTTTTGACTATGCGATTAGCTTGCTGGCCAAAGAGTTTGATTTTTCTACCGATGATGATTACCAGTATGACCGCGAGCAGGTTGAATGGCCGGCAGACCAGGCCGAACTCAATGAGCTTTGGCGCCAACGGGTTAAATTTGATTCACTGAACCTGAAACTTACCGGTAAAACCGACGATGAAATACGGGAAATTCTGACAAAGCGCTACCGTAACGGCCAGAAGCGCCTGAGTCAGACCAACAGTGAAGATGTTTTTCAACTTGTTATGAATTCGTTTGGCCGGGCTATAGAAGCACATACCTCTTATTTATCGCCTCGTAATGCTGACCGTTTTCAGCAGGAGATGAATTTGTCGCTGGAGGGTATCGGCGCCGTACTGCGGGCTGATGAAGACTATACCGTTATTCAAAGCCTGGTGCCGGGTGGTCCGGCTGACCAAACCCAAAAACTTAAGCCTAAAGATAAAATTGTCGGCGTTGCCCAGGATGAGAAAGACTTTGTCGATGTTATTGGCTGGCGGCTGGATGATGTCGTAGACCTGATCAAAGGGCCTAAAGGCAGCACCGTGCGCTTGCAGGTATTAGGCGGAAGTGATATCGCCGGCAATAAGGCAGATGTCATCACTATTGTTCGCGATAAAATCCGGTTGGAAGACCGCGCAGCAAAAGCCGAGTTATTAAAGCCTAAACTTAATCAGTTAAACCAGAATATTGGGGTTATCAGTATTCCGGGTTTTTATAACAACCTGGCAGATGATGTTAAAACCCTGCTGGTAGAGTTAAAAGAGCAGAAAGTAGACGGTATTATTATCGATCTGCGGGGTAATGGTGGCGGCTCTTTGCAGGAGGCAACCTTGCTGACCGGCCTGTTTATCGAACGTGGTCCGGTTGTGCAAATCAGACAGGGCGACGGAAAAGTTACTGAGTCTCCTGATACCGATGGCATTAGCTATTACGATGGTCCGTTAACCGTGCTGGTTGACCGCTATAGTGCGTCGGCTTCTGAAATATTTGCAGCGGCGATGCAAGATTACGGTCGGGCAATTATCGTTGGTGAACAAACCTTTGGTAAGGGGACTGTGCAGCAGCATAGAGGGCTTGGTCGGATTTACGACATGTTTGAAGAGCCACTTGGTAGCGTGCAGTACACGATTGCAAAGTTCTACCGGATTAACGGCGGTAGTACTCAGCATAAAGGGGTAATTCCTGATATTCATTTCCCGACTGCGATTGACCCTGCGGAATGGGGCGAAAGTAAAGAAGAACATGCGTTGCCGTGGGATTCCATTCCGCCGGCGAATTACGCCAGTGTTAACGATATTCAGGCGCTGGTACCGTTACTGTATGAAAAGCACCAGAAACGGATAAGCAAAGAAACAGAGTTTTCTTATCTTATGGCTGATATCGAAGACTATCAACAACAGCAGGACGACAAAACCATTTCACTGAAAGAATCAGAACGGCTAACTGAACGTGAAGAGGAAAAAGCCCAGCAACTGAGCCGTGTGAATGAGCGCCTGAGCCGGTTGGAGTTGGAAAAAGTTACGACGGTTGATGACGCGCCGGAAATTATCAGCGAGCTGGATCCATTTCTGGAAGAGGCGGCCAATATTACCGTTGATTTAATGACATCAAGCCAGTTGGCAAAAAAATAGTAATTAGCAGTAACAACCACCAGAAAGCGGTATTTAATACCGCTTTTTGTTAGGGTCAGATAAATAATAATTATAAAGGTTAACTATGACATCACGGGGTGTGTTTTCATCGCGGCTGGGTTTTATCCTGGCTGCATCAGGATCAGCGGTTGGACTGGGTAATGTATGGGGATTTCCCGCGCAGGTTGCCAGCAACGGTGGTGCAGCATTCGTCTTAATGTATCTGGTGCTGGCGTTTGTGCTTGCCTATCCGGTGCTAATGGCTGAATTGTTGATAGGTCGTGCTACAGAGTCCAACGTAGTTGATGCGCTGGGCAAAATATCCGGCGGGCGTTCAGGCAGAGCCGTTGGGATCTGGGGTATAGCTACCGTCTCACTCATTCTGGCCTTTTACGGCATTGTTGGTGGCTGGATGTTGTCCTATACCCTGGAAGCGCTGGCCAATCTTGCTGGTCTTGAACCGCTCGCTCAGTGGCTGGTAACCTTTGGTCTGCCACGAAATATTCTGTTTTGTGGCCTGTTTATGTTGCTAACTATTGGCATTGTAAGCGGCGGTGTGGTTAACGGTATTGAACGATGGTCGGTAAGGTTAATGCCAACCCTGTTTATACTAATGTTAGTGTTGTTTGGCTACGTGATGACGCAGCAAGGCGCTATTGATGGGCTTAAAGTCTATTTGCTCCCTGACTTCTCTGAAGTGTTAAACCCTGATTTACTGATTAGTGCAATGGGGCAGGCTTTTTTCTCGATGTCGTTGGGCGTTGGTACTATGCTTATTTATGGCTCATACGTTAGCCATAAAGAAAATTTACCAAAGTTAGGTGCGTCTGTAGCCCTGGTTGATATTGGTGTAGCGGTGCTGGCCGGTTTATTAATTATTCCTGCGATGTATGTTGCGCTGCATAATGGTGTCCAGATATTTGCTGAAAATGGTGACTTACTGGCAGAAGATACGTTAATTTTTACCGTACTACCCTCACTGTTTGCAACCATGGGATCGGTTGGTCTGATTATCGCTTTTGCTTTTTTTCTGCTGATGTCTATTGCCGCTCTGACCTCTTCGATTTCTATGCTGGAAGTACCGGTATCTTATGTGGTTGAAAACCGTAAAGTGCCCCGAAACAGAGCAGTATGGCTTATTGCTGCACTTATCTTTATTATCAGTGTGATCATCCTGCTGAATTTTGCTACTTTATTTGGTTTTGTTATTACATTAACGACCCGCTACAGCCAACCGCTCCTGGGTTTAATGCTATGTATATTTGCTGGCTGGGTCTGGCACAGAAACAGCATTCTGGCTGAGCTTAAAAAAGGTGACGTTAATGCAGAGCACAGTGTGTTCTGGCGGATTTGGCCCTGGTATGTCAGGTTTGTCTGCCCGGTGATTATTGTGTTTATGTTTTATCGGTCGTTGTAAATCATCGACAAAAGCCGTCAATAATAATAAAAAAAGGCGCTACAAGCGCCTTTGTTAAATGGAGCATTGTTAATGTCTGAAAAACATCCCAGTTTGTTGGATGCGTCTATCCCATTGATAGTATTAGTTATACTATTGTCTGGTTCAGTTTATTTGTTTGGCAGTGACTCATCATACGGTCCGAACCAAATAGCGTTGTTTATTGCCACCGGTGTTGCGGTAATTATTGGTCTGAAAAATGGTTATCAATGGCATGCGATGGAACGTGCCATGGTAAAAGGTATTTCATTGTCATTGGGTGCGGTATTAATTCTGCTCTCGGTAGGCGCTCTGATTGGTACCTGGATGTTGTCGGGTACCGTACCAACCCTGATTTATTATGGTTTACAGTTACTTAATCCTAGCTGGTTTTATGCCGCAACGTGTTTGTTGTGCGGTATTGTAGCCATGAGTATTGGTAGCTCGTGGACTACTGCGGCCACGATTGGTGTTGCACTGATTGGGGTCGCATCGGGATTAGGGTTATCACCGGCTATTACCGCCGGCGCTATTGTTTCCGGTGCTTATTTTGGCGATAAACTATCGCCTTTAAGTGAAACAACAAACCTGGCACCTGCGGTAGCCGGCGCGGAATTGTTTCAGCATATCCGGCATATGCTATGGACAACAGTACCCAGCTATATCCTGGCATTGTTGCTGTTTACGGTTATCGGTTTAAACAGCGATATAAGCGCTGATTTTGCCCGGATTGAACAAATAAGCGCTGTGTTACAACAGCATTTCAATATTAGCCTGGTGTCATTAGTACCTTTGTTGGTGTTGCTGGCTATGGCAATTAAAAAGGTTCCGGCTTTTCCAACCGTTTTTATCGGCGCCTTATTGGGCGCACTATGGGCGGTGTTGTTTCAACAGGAATTGCTGGCGCAACTTATTGACGATAGCGTGCCGGCGGCAATAGGTATGCTGAAGTTAGTCTGGCAGACGTTTTATGCCGGCTTTGCATTGGAAACCGGTGACAGCAGCCTGAACGATTTGCTTAGCGGTGGTGGCATGGCCAGTATGTTAAACACTATCTGGTTGGTATTCTGTGCCATGATGTTTGGTGCAACTATCGAAAAAATCGGTTTACTACGTAAGTTTGTCCAATCCATTCTGGCTTTTGCACGCAGCACGGGATCATTAATCACCAGTACAATAACGACATGTTTCGTGACCAACTTGCTTACCGCTGATCAGTATATGTCGATAGTTATGCCCGGGCGTATGTTTAAAGAAGAATACGAGCGACGTGGTCTGGCGCCAGTGAATTTATCCCGCTCGCTGGAGGACGGTGGCACCATCACAAGTCCGTTAATCCCATGGAATACCTGTGGCGCTTATATGCATGGTGTACTGGGTGTTAGTCCGTTAGATTACGCTTTTTATGCGTTCTTTAACTTAATAAACCCCATATTGTCAATTGTGTATGCTTACCTGGGCATCAAGATTTTGCGGTTGACGCCACCGGCAGGATTAGCGCAGACAGAGGCCGTTAAAAACTGATTTTCCGGTAAAGCCTGACGATGTTCAGGCTTTACCGGATATTTTCCTGATATAGGCAATGACAGGCGTTTAAGGAGTGAATATGAGCAGTAATTCAGTACGCAGCAGTCGCCGGCTTGCTGATTATCAGCAACCGGATTATTTAATTCCTGAAATTGACCTGACTTTTGAGCTGTCAGAAAACGCTACCCGGGTGACTGCGGTGATGCAGGTAACCCAGCAAAAAGCGGACACGCCATTGGTACTTGACGGCCAACAGCTGGTGTTAATTACGGTTGCCATTAACAAGGTTCCGTTAAGCGCAGAACACTATCAGCAAACAGATGACCAGTTGATTATTCACGATGTGCCGGCTGAATTTACGCTGCAAATAACCACAGAAATTAACCCGCAAGCTAATACCGCGTTAGAAGGTCTCTATCTGGCCAATAATGTTTATTGCAGTCAATGTGAAGCCGAGGGCTTTCGTCGTATTATGTTTTTCCCTGACCGCCCCGATGTGCTGTCTGTCTTCACCACGCATATTATTGCTGATCCAACGCAGCTGCCTTTTATGCTGGCGAATGGCAATAACACCCAACGAGTACCGTTGGCTGATGGTAAGGTGCAGGTAAGCTGGCATGATCCTTATCCAAAGCCTTGTTACTTGTTTGCGCTGGTGGCCGGAAATTTTGATTGTATTACCGACCATTTTGTTACCCAAGGCGGTCGTGACGTTACCTTGCAACTTTTTGTAGAGCCGGGGCAGGCTGATAAAGGGCGCTTTGCCTTAGCGGCTTTGCAGCGGGCCATGCGTTGGGATGAAACACGTTATAACCTTGAATATGATCTGGATATTTACATGGTTGTCGCGGTCGATTTTTTTAATATGGGGGCGATGGAAAATAAAGGCCTGAATGTTTTCAACAGTAAATATGTGCTGGCTGACGATCACACCGCGACCGATAAAGATTACTTTAATATTGAATCTATCATTGGCCATGAGTACTTCCACAACTGGACCGGTAACCGGGTGACATGTCGCGACTGGTTTCAGCTTAGCCTGAAAGAAGGGCTGACAGTATTTCGTGATCAAGAGTTCAGTGCCGATATGGGCTCGGCAACGTTAAACCGGATTGATGCCGTTAAACTTATCCGTACTGCCCAGTTTGCGGAAGATGCCGGTCCGATGGCGCATCCGATACGGCCCGAGCAAGTGCTGGAAATGAATAACTTTTACACGGTCACCGTTTATGACAAAGGTGCTGAAGTTATTCGAATGCTCCAAACCATTCTGGGTGAAGACGGTTTCAATCAGGGATTGGCGCTATATTTTAAACGGCACGATGGTCAGGCGGTAACCTGTGATGATTTTGTCAGTGCAATGCAAGATGCGAACAGTACTGACTTAACCCAATTCAGGCTTTGGTACAGCCAATCCGGTACGCCCTTAGTTACAATTGAGCAGCATTATGATGAAAGCACATCAAGCCTGACGCTCGATATTAGCCAGCAACATGCGCCAACTGCGGATCAACATGACAAACAAGCATTACTTATTCCGCTGCAAGTACAGCTACTCAGCGCTGATGGCCGGGTTAATCAACAACATTTATTATTGCTGAATCAGCCCAGCCAGCGGTTCTGTGTTACTGACGTTATAAGTGACCCGCTGATTGTGTGGGAAAACTTTTCTGCCCCGGTTAAATTACAGCAGGGTTATCAGCTACCTCAGCTAATGCTCATTGCAGCAAAAGCGACTAATGGTTTTGCTCGCTGGGACGCGATGCAGGTACTTTGGTCAACGCTTATCCGGCAAAAAGTGCTGCAGCCACAAAGTGACATTATCCTGCCTGACGCGCTGCTGCAAATCATGCAGCAATGGCTTGCTGAGCCTCTGGCAGACAAAGCGCTGACAGCAGAACTACTGACACTGCCTGATTTTGATACGCTGGCTGAGCAATACACAGAAATACCGGTTGCCACTATCATTGACAGCCTGGCAGGTATTAAACAGCAGTTGGCCAGGGCTCTCGCCACGCATTGGTTGCAATGCTATAACGCCACCACCACTGACGCTTATCACTATGATGAGCAAGCGGTTGGCGCCAGAGCGCTGCGCAATCGTTGCCTGTCCTATCTTGCGCTAAATGGCCAGGCTGATGAACTGGTAAAAGCTCACTATTACCTGGCTGATAACATGACCGACACGCTCGCGGCGCTGGCCAGTGCGCAAAATGCTGGTTTAACCTGCGGCACAGAACTGAACCAGCACTTCGCTGATAAGTGGCAACGCGATGTATTGATTATGGATAAGTACTTCTCGCTACTTGCCACTAATCCAAAAGATGAAGTATTCAGCGACCTTGGTGCGTTATCTAAGCACGCATTATTCAGCTGGAAGAATCCGAACCGGGTCAGAGCACTTTATGGTGCATTTAGTATGCGAAACCCCGAGCAATTTCATCGTGCCGATGGCAAGGGCTATGCTGTGCTGGCAGATGTCGTGGCGACCATGGACCCGATTAATCCGCAGGTTGCGGCTCGCTTGATTACGCCTTTATTGTCCTGGCAGCGTTTTGCAGGAGAGCGGCGTCAGCATATGCTGTCTCAATTAAAGCAATTAGCAGCAAGCCCTAATTTAAGTAATGATTTATATGAGAAAATCAGCAAAAGCTTGCCATGAAAACACAATATGTATTCAGTGCTTATCTGGCGCGGGAAAAATGTCTGCTGTTTTATCAGGGTACAGTGCACTATGTTGTGGTCACCGCCGATAGCGGTGAGCGCATTCAACTAAGCTTAAAACATTTTCAACGTTTTTTTTGCAGCTTAGGTTTACGAGGGCGTTTCCGGTTGACGCTTACTGAAGCGGGTGCTTTTCAGCGATTAGAAAAAATTAATTAGAGTTATTACTTTAAACGGAAGATTAAAACATTAGCTTGCAGTTTCATCTGGTTTGACCTTTAATTTCATTAGCTTATGAAATGCCTGTGCGTAGCTTTAGTCTGTGATTAAACTGAAAGCAGGCTAATCCCAAATGTAATGTAGAGCGATTGGCAAAAATTGAATTAAAATCAACAGATTTACGCAAGCAGAAGCCTTGCTAACACCCTAAAATGATGTAATTATTTCTGTGATGCAAGCTGAGCTCCGAGCAGTTGGTTCAGCATAATAATTAAAAAATACATAAAACATACCTGCAGGGACAGGGGGGAGATCACAAGATGAATAAAAGGCCTAATACTTTTTATAAAAGTCCGTTAGCCTTGGGGGTTGCATCTGCACTTTTGGCAATGTCCATTGTGCCTGCGCAAGCAGCAACCTTTGATGTCGGCAATTTCCAGGTTGTATTCGACTCAACCTTTTCTTATGGCGGCAGCATTAGAACAGAGGAGCGTAATTGGGATACTATTTCCAAAGTAAACCATCCACGTTTTGACTGGACTGGCTATGGCTACTATCTGGACGGCAATGGCAGCCCGAACTTTAACAGCGTGTACGCCAACTCTCAAATCTGGGACCAGCCAGGTGCATACTCCAGTAACGGTGATGCAGGAAATCTGAACTTTGATCGCGGTGACATGTTCAGCAGCCTGTTTAAAGGGCTGCATGAGTTATCTATTAGCGGTGAAAATATTGGTTTGTTCACCCGCTTTATGTATTTTTATGATTTTGCAATATCAGATCAGGATCTGGCTTACACCAACCCTTTAAGCGGTAACAGGGTCGACCCTTGTGCCGACAGTGGTTCCAGAGAATTAGCGTGTAAAGACCTTCGCTTGTTGGATGCCTACGTATATGGCAACTTCAGCTTTAATGATGGCATGAACCCGGTAACCGTTCGTGTTGGTAATCAGGTTCTGAGTTGGGGTGAGAGTACTTTTATTCCGCACGGTATTAATATAACTCCGGTTGATGTGGGTATTTTAAGAGCCCCGGGTGCTGACTTAAAAGAAGCCTTTATTCCTGTCGGCATGGTGACATTATCCATAGGCTTGACTGAAAACCTGTCTACAGAGTTGTTCTATCAATATGACTGGGAGCAAAGCTACTTGCCGGTTCCGGGTAGTTACTTTTCTACCAACGATTTTGCCGGACGCGGTGGTTACGCTCAAAATGTACAATTAGGCTTTGCAGGCAACCCGGATATTGATATGGATTTCCTGGTTGGCGAAATGAATACGTTATCCATGTTTGCCCCACAGCTATTACAAGTGATAACTAATCCTGCCAGCACTGCACAGCAGCGCGCTGATGCCGTCAACCTGGCAATTGCTTACCCAACCAAAGTAACGTTACGGCCTGAAGGTAGTGCCGGCGAAGTTAAGCCAAAAAATGGTGGCCAGTACGGTATTAAGTTTGAGTATTATTCGCCCGAGCTTAATGACACTGAATTTGCGTTATATTACATGAACTACCACAGCCGTGTGCCGGTTATCTCGGGTATCGCCTCTGATTTCAGAGTGGGGGCTAATCCGGAGTCTGGTGCGTTGTTAGGCGTGTTGCAATCGTTAAGCTTCCTGGCACAAAATCAGGGCAATATTACCAGCGATAATTTGGCAGAAATGAGCATGTTTTCTCAGGCGCTGCTGGAATATCCTGAAGATATTAAGCTGTACGGTTTTAGTTTTAACACCACTTTAGGTGGCACGTCGGTTGCCGGTGAAATTTCTTACCGCAAGGATGAACCGCTGCAGATCGATGATGTTGAAATTCTATACGCCGGTATGCCAGAGCAATTAGCGAATGCAGGCTTGCGTACAGATTTAGCCGGGATTTCACAAATTGGCCGGGTAATCGGTGAAAAGGTTGGTCCGGGCGAGTTTGCTCAGGGTTATATCTTAAGTGACACGGTACAAGCACAGATGACGTTCACGCATCTGTTTGGCCCAACGCTGGGTGCTGATAACTTTACCATGCTGGCCGAAGTAGGTGGTATTCGCATTAATGATATGCCTGCATATGATGTACTGCGCTTAAATGGTCCGAATACAGACCGCAGCGGTGGTCCGCTAATTGGTGCCAACGGTGCAGAAATACCCGGACTGCATACCGGTTTATCTGACGGTGCAGAAACCAACCCATTCCCAACAACATCGGCGTGGGGCTATCGTGTTTTGGCCAAAGCCGATTACAACAATATATTTGCCGGCGTAAATATGTCTCAACGTCTGGTATTTTCACATGACGTAAACGGTATTACACCAGATCCATTATTTATGTTTGTTGAAGACAGAAAGTCGGCAGCCTATGCCGTTAGCTTTGACTACTTAAGCAAGTGGTCAGCTGAATTGTCTTATAACTGGTTCTGGGGCGGTCAAGGCACGACAAATAACGTTGCTGACCGTGATTTTGTATCTTTTAATATTAAATACTCTATTTAAGGGACGAGAGCCGATTATGAAAAAACTCACCCTATTATCGTCTGCAATTGCATTGGTGTTTAGTTGCAATGCACTGGCTAAGTTAACGCCAGAGCAGGCCGCCAGACTTGGTAATGATTTGACACCTGTTGGTGCGGAAAAAGCCGGAAATGCTGATGGTTCTATCCCTGAATGGACTGGCGGCATTACCAGTGCGCCAGC
>TARA_R110002126_G_scaffold106081_1_pt1 | contig 15084 bp, 8 predicted proteins | sample TARA_R110002126 | Tara Oceans TARA_R110002126 (sample SAMEA4397536) | marine metagenome | biome: Polar Biome; feature: [DCM] deep chlorophyll maximum layer (ENVO:01000326); material: water (ENVO:00002006), including particulate matter (ENVO:01000060) such as... | depth 30 m
TCTTTGAAGAAGCTGGGTCATTCCCTGGCCTACTAAAAGCTTGGGAGGTTGCAATGCCAACAATGCGTCAAGGTAGTAAGACATTAGGTACAATGGTAGCTTTTGGAACAGGTGGTGCAGAGGGATCTGATTTCCATGCACTAGAAGAGTTATTTTACAGTCCGGATGCATATGATTGTTTATCATTTGAGAATGTGTGGGATGAAGGGGCTCAAGGAAGCTACTGTGGTTATTTTGTGCCTATATATCAAAACCTAGAAGGGTTTATTGACGAAGATGGTAATTCTAACGAACCTGCCGCTAGAAGTTATGAACTAGAACAGAGAGAAAAGAAAAAACTAGCAGCAGATACAAAAACATATGATCAGTATATAGCAGAGCATCCTTGGAATCCAGGAGAGGCTACATTACAGGTTACAGCAAACTTATTTGATGTATCTTCTTTACAAGAACAATATAATAAGATTAAATCAAAAAACTTAACTAGTAATGCTATACCAGGAAGGTTACATTACGGTAAAGAGAATGAAATAAAATTTACACCTCAATATGATCTAAAACCTTTATTTAAATTTCCACATAACAAGGCAGATAACAATGAGGGCTGTGTTACAATGTGGGAAGCTCCATATAAAGGTAAAGACGGAGTTGTACCTCATAATTTATATATTATCGGGCATGACCCCTACGGACAAAATCAATCTGCGGATAGTTCATCTTTAGGATCTGCCTATGTATTAAAAAGAGTAAATAATCTAACACAACCTGATGATATTCTTGTAGCAAGTTATGTAGGTAGGCCTACAACGCAAGATGAGTTTAATAGAAACTTATTTATGTTAGCAGACTTTTATAATGCTAAAATAGGGTTTGAAAATGACAGGGGAGAAGTTATAGCTTATGCAAAACGACACAGAAAATTGCACAGACTACAGCCTGAGTTTGAAATGTTAGATAAGAAAGAGTTGCAATCTAGGAGAGTTAGACGTACATATGGTATGCATATGACACAAGCTAGGAAGCAGCAAGGTGAGATATATATAAGAGATTGGTTAAATTCTCCAAGAGGGGTTGCGGATAATGGAAAAGAATCGTTAAATTTGCACAAGATCTATGACCCAGCACTGTTACAGGAATTAATTAAGTTTAACCACAAAGGTAACTTTGACCGAGTTATGTCTCTTATGATAGCAATGTATCATTCAAGAGAGTTATACAACGCAGAAGTTAAGAATATTTATGAGGACAGAACAACAGACTCATTTTTTGATAGACAATTTTTTTAAGATATGTATTCAGCAAATCACAGTATACCAAAACAAAAATTAGCAGACTCTAAGAAAACAGAGACCTGGAAAAAAGAATGTGTAGAAGCCTACATAGGACTTTCAAATACTAATGGATATGGTAACCGCAGAAGTAAACTGCAACAATTATATGACTATTATAATGGTCATGTAGAGGAAGAAGATTATAAGTACGTAACAAAGCCCTACGGCAAGAGTCGTAGTAACTTTCCTTCTAAGATACGTAACTATCCTATTATTAAACCCATCATAGATCTCTTACTTGGGGAAAAATCTAAACGACCTCTTAACTATAGTGTTGTAGTTAAAAATGCGGATACCGTATCTACTAAAGAACAACAAAAGCAAGCTATGCTAATGCAGGTAATGCAGCAGAAGTTTATTAATAGACTTAATGAACAGGGTATGCAAACAGGTATGGCTAGTGAAGAAGTACAAATGCCTAAGCACGTAGCAGAATTATTTGAAAAAAGTTATGTAGATGCTAGAGCTATATTAGGACAACAGGCTCTTAACTATATAATGCAAGAACAAGAAATGTATGACAAGTTTCAAAAAGCTTGGTTTCACTTCTTAGTATCAGGAGAATGTTATACACACAGAGGAGTAAGACATAATGAGCCTTTTTATGAAGTATTAAATCCTGTAGACATAGATTATGATAAAGATCCTGATTGCGAGTTTGTAGAAGACGGCGACTGGGCTTTAGTTAGAAAATTTTCACATGCATCTACAATTGTAGACATGTATAGAGAAGAACTTACAGATGGTCAGATTGATAGATTAGAAAGACCTGAGCAATTCTCTAATGATTCACATTTAAGTAGTGGGTACTCTCAACATAATGTAGAGCAGTACAGAAGTAGACTTATTGAAGTAAATATTGTTTACTGGAAGTCTATGAAAAGGATAGGGTTTTTAAGTTTTATAAATCCAGATACAGGACAAAAAGAAGAAGAGATTGTTCCTAGCAATTTTAAAATGCCAGAAGAATTAAAAGACCTAGAAGCAGAAATAAGCTTTGAATGGGTTACAGAAGTATGGCAAGGTACTAAAATTGCTGATGATATATTTGTAGAAATACAGCCAGTAGAAAATCAAAGATTTACTCTTGACAATCCTTCTAATGGTAAATTACCTATTAATGGTAGAAAGTATTCAGAAACTAACTCTGAGAATATATCTTTAGTTGGTTTAGGTGTACCTTATCAAATTAACTACAACATTTATAAATACAGACTAGAAGTTGCAATAGCTAAGTCAAAAGATATTATTGCACAGTTTGATATTAACATGATTCCAAAGAAGTGGGACATGGATAAGTTTATGTACTATGTAGATGCTACAGGTATTGCATGGGTAGATTATAACAAAGAAGGCATGACAATGAATCCGCAGCATCAAGCTGTTATGGATATGTCTATAAAAACTATAGAGCAGTATGTTGTATTGCTAGAATCTATTATACAAGAATGGGAAAGAATCTCAGGAGTTAATAGACAAAGACAAGGTACTATAGGTACTTATGCTGGAAAGGGTACAAGTCAACAAGCTATTGTACAATCTTCTCATATTACAGAAGATTTATTTAGAAAGTTTAGTAGACTAGAGCAAAGAGATATACAAGCAGTATTAGATTATTCTAAAGACGCTTGGAATGGAAGTAAAAGCTCAATGTATTATATGCCTGACGGAACAGCTGAATTTTTTAGTATTGATGGTACAGATTACTCTGAATCTAATTATGGAATATTTGCTAGTAATGCAGGAGCTGATCTTGAGAAGAAAATGAAGGTAGAGCAACTTGCGCAAGCAATGATTCAAAATGGTACTCCTGCATCAGTAGTTGCAGAAGCTATGGATCAGGACAGTTTTACAGCTATAAAGGATAAGATTAAAGCAGCTGAAAAACAAAGTCAAGAATTAGAACAAGCTCAACAACAAGCTCAAATGGAGATGCAACAAAAACAATTGCAAGCACAGAACGAGCAGAAAGCAATGGAAATGGAGAACTCTGATAAAAACAGACAGACTCAAATTGAAGTTGCTCTTATTAATGCAGAAGCTAATCAAGAACTTAAGAGACAAGAGTTATTACTTAAAGCTCAAGAGTTATCTGACAAGAATGATAACATGGATGATAAGATTAGACTTGAAGAAAAGAGAATTGATACTACACTTAAGATAGCTAAGGAGAACAAAAAGAATGGGCCTAACAAATAGGGAAAAATTAGAAATAATAGCTAGAGCTAAGAAGGATAACTATACTGGTAACTACTTAGATCTATTTAACCAAGCTGCAGCTGAAGGTCGTCAAAAGATGCCTGAAGTTCGTAGAGCTGGTGGTTTTATTTATGATGTAAATAAACCTGATAAATCTACATACGTAGATGCTAGATCTGGTTATGGTTTTCCTACTACTTACGAGAACGGTGGTGTAAATAATAATGAACTTCCGCCTTCTAATGACTTTGATCTTAATCCAGCTATTACTAATGTTGGTAACATCTATCAATCCCCAGAATATAGAAATAGGCTATCTACAGAATACCAACAAGCTCATGGAGTAACACTTACAGATCAACAGATAGATGACATAGTTGCTCAGAATATGCAGAACATAAATCGTGGCGGGAATACGGCTCTTACAGATTTAAGTGGGGCGGACGTACCACAAGGTACAATGGGATATGCTGACTTAAATACTGGGCAGATAGCTATAAATACAAGCCGTCCGTCTATGAGTAACCCTTATGCTACAGCAGTTCACAAATCAGACTACCAACCTAAGTCAGTATTGCAGTCTACAGCTGAGCACGAGGTAGCCCATAGAGCTAATGCTGGGCCTAATAGTGCTATGACAAGTGCTAGTGAGAACCCTTTAAACTCAGAACTGGATCAATACTACTCTACATTTTTTACTAATGCTCCAAAGGATAGTCCGTACAATCCTAATAATAGTGGAGAATTTTCTGATTACGCTACTCAACCTATAGAGGTAAAATCTCAGAAAAAGCAGATGGAACTAGCTCTGCAAGATGCTGGCATTTGGAATCCAACTGAAGGGCCATTTACCCAAGAGCATATAAAAAAATTAGAGTTAAGTGAGTACAAAGTAGAGCCAAGTCTGGATTACATGAACCGGGGATTAAATATACCTACTATAACAGAGGAGAGGGCTCCCCGCAATGCTAGTCAATCAACAAATTACTACAGCGGAGATTACGGCTCTCCGAGTGATATAGTGAAGAAGCAAAATGAATTTAAAGATAAAAATTCTTTTAGAGGTCTTAAAAACAAACTAAATGATGAACTTGTTAACAAGTCTGGAAAGTCTGTAAATTTTGGTTACGAAAGAAATATAATAAACAATAACTATCTTCCACAAGGTCAAAGCAGTTCCGTTGAGTGGTATTCTGAATCTTCAAATTTTAATATGAATAATCAAAAGCTTGTAGACGAGGGATTTTCATCAGCTAATAGAGGTCTGGCTCAAGAAGAGGCTTTTAATTCTATTCCCCCTAAACAACAAGAGGCGCTTAGATATATCGCAGATAAAACAGAGCTTAGCACTCCTGAAGATTTAAGGATGCTTAAACTAGCTCAAAACGGTATGAGCAATATAGATGAATACTATAGGACGGAGTATAAGCAACAAGAAAGAGAATTTGACTCCAAAGCAAGAGAAGAAGGAAGGACTAACGAAAAGCTTCTTCAGCAAGAGCAGGGGCAGTACTACGAAAAAAGAAAAGAGGTTGATGAAAATCTTATTAATTTTATGAACGGCGTAGCAATGGATAATCCTTTTGAGGATCAAACCCAAGTAGCTAAGCAGGGAGGATTTTCTAGAATGTTTAAGCAAGATTTTAGTAAGTATATAAATAAAAAAGAAGACGGGGGTCTACATACAGAAGTTACAGATTTTGAAGCTCAAAACCCAGGTAGATATTTACCACCTAGCTCTTTAGATTCTCTTCAGGCTATAACTAACTTTGATAACTTTCGCGAGGGAATTAAAAAATATGATAGGCAACGCATCGTACCACAAAGCTTCAAAGATGCCCATGGTATTGGTGGAGATGTCAGAAGAGTACCATATTATGAAGCTGGAGAAGGCATCATGTCAAGGACATACAACAATGAGAGATCTAATATTGAAGTTGCACCTAATTTGTACGTTTACGATGGCACAACAAACAAGGCGGACCCGAAGTCATTTATTTTTATAGATGACAATCCTACAACAGCTTTCACAAAGTCAGATATAAAGGGAGTTAAAAAACCAATTCCTGTACCGCCAAGAATTGAGCCAAGAGCTGCAGGACCTATACCAACTAATACAGGAGAGCCTGAATTACAAAAAGCAACTATGCCTGAGTTTTCTGATACAGGACCTAGTAAATCAGACTTGTTTTTTGAAAATTTAGAAAATGCTAACACGTTTAAGAATAGGCCTGATAAGATGAGTGATAGGTCAGCTAGAAATGTTAGAGGTAAAGACGACGTCTCATCAGAGTATATATTTTCTGATGACAATCCGTACGCTCCTCAGAAAGGAGAATATTTTATGTCTGAAGCTAATTCTAGAGGTAAAAGAAAATATGATGGAGATCTTAACGCTGCTAGAAAGTGGGAAAGAGAAAATGGTTTAGGTATTCAGACAGATTTAAAAGGATATGACGTAGGACCTGATATACAAAAACATGGTGGATACAAATCTATTAAAAGATATGAGCATGGGGGATCACATGATGATACTGCGCCACTACCTATTGGAGATCAACAGTCTATGCTAGACAATACTAGAGTCCCTATTATAAATCTTAATAAAATAACCTCTAATGAAATGCCCTCTAATGAAGTAGCCGTTAATCCTCCTGTAAACGAAAGAAGACAGTTTATAAACTTTTTAAAAGAACAAGAAGCGGGTCCTGAATTTATGAGATCTATTAACTCTGCAGTAAAAAAACCTGATGGTACGTATTACAAAGCTTTTGAAGATGGTAAATTTTATCCATACTTCCAAGGTAAAGAAAAAGAAGCAACTATAGGGTATGGTAGAAAAGCCGCAAATGTTTTAGAAAAGTACAATAAAGGAATTACTGAGCAGGAAGCTTTAGGTTTTATGAACAAAGATATAGATAGATCATTATCTTTAGCTAAGGAATATGTGGAAAACAATCAAAATAGTCCTTTGTATGGAGATATAGGATCTTTTGGCAGATTAGATTCTAATACACAGTATTTATTATCTGATTATACTTATAATGTAGGAAAGTTAAGTAAGTTTCCAAACTTTACAAAAGCTGTTTTAACTAATGATCCAGTTGGGATGGAAGAAGAATATATACGAGTAGAAGATAAAAGCACTAACATACCTTTAAAAAGAAATAAGCCATTTTACGATTTGTATTTAAAACCTAGAATAGATAAGTTAAAACAAAATAATAAGTAAGTGTTATATAATAAAACGCGTATGAAAACCAGAAATACGTGTTAATATTTGGAATAATAATAATAAATTTGCAAAGATATGGACAACAAAGAGAAACTAAATTTAGACGACATTACCTTCGATGATTTTTTAGACGGTGGTGTAGATGTAACTAGCGAAGATACAGTACCTAGTGACATTGCGATTGAAGACAAAGAAATAAAAGCTGTTGCTGAACTTGACGAAGACGTTAAGGAAAAAGAAGAAGCAATAGAGACTGAAGTTGAAGAAGAAAAAGAAGAGCTTGTTGAATCAAAAACAGACTCAGCAGCAGACGACGGAGTTGATGCTGAAGAATCTTCTGAAGAGTCAGAAATAGATAACACTGTAATTGGTGAAGTTCTTTCAAATCTTGGATACGAATTAGAGGGCGACTATGCAGATACTGTAGAAGGCTTAACACAAATGACTAAAGATGCAGCATCTAGTATGGCTGAAGATCAATTAGATAATTTGTTTGAGCAGTTTCCAGAAATTCAACAACATTTAGAGTTTGTTATGAATGGAGGAGAGTCTGAACAGTTTTACAGCCAAGGAAGTAGACTTAGCACTGTAGCAAATGTTAGATTAACAGAAGATAATGTTAGCACTCAAAAAGCAGTACTTGTAGAATACTTTAGAGTAAAAGGTCATGATGATGCTTTTATCTCTGAATTATTAGATGATTATTCTACTAGTGATAAGCTTTATTCTAAATCTGTTAAAGCTAAAGAAGCTTTACTGCAGTATGAGCAAGGTAACAGACAGCAGCAAATGGAGCAGCAGAAACAAGTGCAAGCTGAACAAAGACAAGAAGCTGACAAGTTCTGGGAAGGAGTAAGTGAGACTATAGAGACTTCTAGAGAGTTCTCTGGAATAGTAGTACAAGAAAAAGATAAGAAGAAATTCTTTGATTACATTTCTAAGCCTGTAGATAAGCAGGGTAACACTAAACGTGATGTAGATCACAATGGTGCAGAAATGGATGTTAGATTAGCAATTGACTATCTAATGTTTAAAGGATTTAAATTAGATGATATAATCAAAGCAAAAGCTAAAACAGAAACAGCTAAAACTTTGAGAAAGCAGATTAGGTCTACGACTAAATCTGTTAAAGGTGCAAAAGGTAAAAGAAAATCTACGTCTACGGATCTAGACAGTCTAGACCTTAGCTTCACAAGTCTATAGAACTAATCTATAGCAATTAAATTAAAATTGAAATGCGAGTATTAAAAACTTATTACAATGATTCGCAGATGACTGACACTAATTCGTTAGTCAATGCGATGATGGAGAGACCTACAGAGTTATCTCCAATCATTACACATCTCGCAGGACGTGAGGACAAGAAATTTCCTTTAACTATGTTAACAGAGGGTGTTGGTAACACAGCATCTATTGATAGATTTGAATACGAATATCGTGTTAAATCTCATACACAACATATTCGTCCTGTAGTAGCTAGCTCAGGTACTGGTCTAGGTGGTGCAATCTTTACGATTACATTCCCAGACAAATGGTTTATTTTTCCTTACACATTGGTTTCTCAATCAGGTGTATTGGCTAGAATCATGTCTGAACCAGAAGCAGTTAATGGTGGGTATAAATACACTTTAAAATTAGTTAATCCTAGTACTACTCTAGTTGCTGCTACTGCTGATTTAGCTGCAGGTGCAATGTGGGGTCAGTTGTACGCTAACGTAGGAGTTGATTTCTCAAAAGGAAATGCTTCTAACTGGAGTGCTCCAGGTTTAGTTCGTAACAAAATTGGTACAGTAAGAAAGTCTTACCACATGTCTGGTAATGCTAAAGATTACGTTGCTGAGTTTGAGTTACCAACTAAAGAAGGTTCTACTACTAAGTTATGGATGGACTATGAAGAGTACCAACACATGATGAGCTTTAAGCAAGAATGTGAGTTAATGTACATGTATGGTGAAAAAACTTACGATGACAATGGTGTAACAACTATGACTGATGAGAACGGACAACCTGTTATCTCTGGTCCTGGTTTACTACAACAAATCATCAACAAGGACACTTACTCTACGTTGACTGAAACAAAATTAAAAAATGTAATTGGAGACTTATTCTACGGAATGACTGATGCTTCTCAAAAACAAATCACATTGTACACTGGTACTGGTGGTATGAGAGAATTTGATGAGGCTCTTAAATCTCACTTTGGTGCGGCTGCAAATTCGTTCAAAGTAGGTGGAGAGAATAGATTCATCACAGGATCAGGAAGATCTTTAGGATTATCTGGTTACTTTAATACGTATGAGCATGTTGATGGTCACGTAATCAATGTTGTTAAACACGACATGTTTGATCACGGTCCAGTTGCACAAGCTCGTGCTAAGCACCCTGTTACAGGATATTCATTAGAATCTTACCGTATGGTATTTGTTGATAATTCTAACTATGATGGCCAAGCCAACATTCAGATGATCAACAAGAAAGGTCGTGAGTATTTAAGATGGGCGGTTGCAGGATCTGTTGTACCTAAAGGGTTCAATGAATCAGATCTACGTGCATCTGATGTAGACGGTGCTTCTGTACACATGTTAAAAACGGCTGGTATTGTATTGAAGAGATTCGATACTTCACTAGACATTGAATGTGTACGTTCATAATTAGGCGTTAATCGCAGTCTATATATCTGGTTTCTCTGAGATGAGGGGGGTGTCAAAGCCCCCCGAAATCTCAATAACTATAAGAAAGTAGGGCAGAGTATTCTTCTAAGCCTGAATGGAAATTTAACTAACAAAAGAACTTAAAAATGACAAAGAAAATAATTATTAGGAGAAAAGAGACTACAGGTTTCTTACCTAAAGAGATTCAATTAGAATCAAGATCATATCTTAGTAGTGTATACAAAGATAGACAACCGTTAAAGGCATTTAGTCCTGCGGACAGTAAAAAATATTTAACAGGAATCCTAGATGTAGGACCTGATCATGTAGATTGGCCAAAGCATGAAAAAAACTATTGGGCTGAAATGACAATGAATATTCCTTTTGCGGGTTTAGAGTTGGATATAACAGAAGATGAAGAAGGTAATCCAGTAATTATAGAAGATTGGATTAGATATAAGTGGTTAGTAAGACATCCGCAAGTAGCAAATTCAGAAATGGAAATGACTGCTAATACTTCAAAAAGGTTTTATATTCTAGATACTGAAAAAGAAGTACGAACAAAGAATAATAAAATTCAAGTTCTTAAAGATGCTGATAAAGAATTCATTAAATCTTCAGGTGATGAAGGTAAAATGAAGCGTATTATTAGACTTATGTCTAACACAACTAACCCTGACACGTTTACCAGAGAAGAGTTAGAGAATATGCTTTATGAAATGAAAAATGACAAACCTGCAAAATTCTTAAAGATTGCTACTGATAAGCATCTAGAATTAAAGTCTGAGATTGAAGAGATGGTATCTCTAGAAATTGTAAGACGAATAGGTAACCAAGTTATTTACATTGATGAAATCTTAGGAGAAACTCTTAACGATGCAGTTATACAACTGAAAGATAAGAAGAACTCAGGCAAATTGATGGAACTTAGAGCTAAACTAAAAGAAGCTAAAATCTAATGACAATAGCAGAAATGCATAGAGCAGTGAATCAGGGAGTGGACAAAATCCACTCTCTGCAAGCTGACGTACTATTAAGTGAAGAAATAGATCACGAGCTTAATAAAAACATTATGAGATTTGTAAACCAAAGGTTTAATCCTATGGGTAACAAGTATCAGCAAGGTTTTGAGCAAAGTCAAAAAAGAATTGACGATCTACGAACTTTACTTTTAGAAAAAAACATAGTTCCTCAGTTTAAAGAAAATCTGTTGGACGGAAAGACTTATGTGGATATTGCTCCTTTACCTATAGAAGATTATTTATATCTTGTAAAAGTAGGAGCAAAAGTTGTTATTGATAGATGTATGCCTATTTCATTTAATATTATTACAGGAACTAATAAGTATTATGCAAGAATTCCAATTTCTTCTTTAAGAAAACCTGTTAATAGCATTGATACAACGTTTACTCAAATAATGTTTGTTCCAGATAATAATAGTTTATACGCAGGAAATATAAATATTTTTCCAGGTATTAATAATACTAATAATACTCCATCTACTACTCTTCCAGAAGATTTAATGGAAATAATTTTTGAAGATACTAGTGATTCTGATATGGTAAACACTTCTTTAGTTACTGTATTTAATGAAAATATTGGAGGTTTAAATTTTCCAAACGAAGTAATAGTAGTTGTAGATCCTGAAATAACTCCTTCATTTAACATTAATAATAGTGTGTTAAGAGTTGATTTTGGTACTGTAGGTAGTTCAGTCCCTGGAGAATATATATTTGATAATTACAATTTTAAAACTTTACCTGCATCTGCTACTAGAATACCAACTTCAACTACATCTACTAAGCAAGTGCACCCTTGTAAATTTATTCAACATGATGATATTTTTAAATTATTATCTGACCCTTTTAATACTACAAAATTTACAGCTCCTCTATATACAATAGCAGGAAACAACATAGAATTATATAGTAGTGATATATTTGTAATAGACGAAGTAAAAATACTATACATAAAAAAACCAGCAAAGGTTTCATTATCTTTGCAAACAAGCTCCGATCTCCCAATGCATACGCATCAGGAGGTTGTAGACATGACGGTATCTACTATCCTTGGAAACATAGGAGACCCTAGATACCAAATCAGTGCTGCAGAGAAACTGCAGTCTGAATAATTATTAATCAGTAATAGTATCTTCGACATTGATACTATTATATAAATTTTAAAAAAATGGCGGGAATAAATAAAATGATGTTTGTATCTACTGCTCAAGACTTAGAGACAGGTTCTACATACAATGCTATACCTTCAGGACAGTTAGGTATCTTTAACCCAGATTCAGGTGCTTATCTAAGTGCTAATGAATCTTTCTTAAGAACTGACTTTGTTTCTGACGTATCAGTTGCAGATGCTGATAACGCTGATGGCGATATTAATGCTGCATTTACTCAAGCGCAGGCTTCTGTAATTGTACCAGCTCGTTTTCAAATTGTACAAGGTCGTGATTCAGGTAATCCTTGGTCATCTCCAATTATCAATGCAGAAGACGTAAAGTCAATTTTTGCTGCTGCAGATGTTGCAAACGTAGCAGCTAGCTCTGTATGGGACGCAACTCCTGGTACTGATGCTGTAATAGCAGTTGGTGAAGTATATAACATTAAAGTTGTTATTAAAGGTATTGATACATCTTACTCTAGCTTCTGGAATCCAGCAGCAAGTGAAAGAATTCAGTATGTTGGTCAGGTAATTAATGTTATTGAGCGTACAGCTACTTCAGCTACTGAAGATACTGAGATCGCTGCATTAGTTGCTGAAGCACAGTTAGGAAAATTACACTTAGACGGTGTATTTGTAGTTACTACTGCTGGTGGTCAAATCACATTAACTGCTCCTATGGGAGTTGATTTTGATATGATTGTTGATCAGTCAGGTTTAACTACTGCTGCTGCAGGTCCTACAAACACTAGATTTGTAAAAGGAAATGGAGACGGTAGAGATATTTTGGATGGTGAAAAGAAAACTCAAGGTTTATTTGGATACCAAAACAGATTATACTTACCACAAACTCCAACAGTATATGCTAATACAGCACTTAACTATGATACTGTTACAATTTCTTGGGATCTTGCATCTAGAGGATCGGCTAGCCCTACTTTATTTACAGGTGTAAATAAACTTACAATGGCTGTACCAGCTGGTGGAACTCGTACTAACTGGGATAATGCACTTGGACATACTCTTGGTGGTTCAAATGTTAAAATCTACGGTAAATACAACGGATAGTAATTAATTTTAATTCACCCCCTGAAATATGGGGGTGTATTTTTTATTTTTAAATCATGGCTACAAAAAATATTTCAGCTACAATAACTAAAGATTGCGAAGCAATAACTGTAAAAATTATTCCAGGACTAGTAGGTACTGCAGAAAACGAAAATGCAATTTTGTTATCTGCGACTAGGAATGGTTCTCCTATTACTTTAAACAACTCGGTATTTCCAAACCCTGTTGTAGGACAAATTATTACTATAACATTTACAGCAGCTGAATTATCACCTGTAACTGCAGCTTCTCAAACAGGAGTTGCAGCAGAGTTATCAGGGGTATATGTTTTTAGAGTTACAGAGGGTCAAACTATTTCTACTGCAGGAGTATTAGCAGCATGTACTTTAGATTGCTGTATAGCAAACGAAATAAATGATTTTATGTCATGTCCTTGTGATCCTACAAAATCTCCTAAACTTGAAAAAGCTACAAAAGTATTTTTATTAAGAGAAGGAGCAGAAGCTGATCTATCAGCTGCAATTCAAAATCCAGATAATGCATTAGCAAAATTTAATAAAGCTACAGAAATTTGCGCGTCTTCGTGTGGATGTGGCTGTTAATTACATAAAATAAAAGTATGCCTTTTTATCCTACATTAACTGCCTCAATAATAAATCCAACTCCCGCTCAATTAAGTGTGGGAATGGGAGGTTTAAATATTCCAGGTAGCGGCTATGGAAACTTTGGTATATTAATTAGAGATTTAAATAATAGCACAGAGTTAAGTTTACCTTTTCCTAATAATGCTATAGAAAATTATTTTTCTGGAATAGATTATATAAATATAAGCTCTGAAAGTTATAATGTTCAAAATTTAACTTTAGGAGTAGATCTTGAACTTTCCATAAATCCAAATGATCAAGTAGCAGGAGGAATAACTGCTTTACTTTATGGTAATGTTTTTAATGAGGCTATACTAGCAAATCAAAACAATCTTAACAGTTTAATAAAGATTACAGTATACTACAAAGTAGTAGATATACAGCAAGTACCAGTAGGAAGTGTTACATATACACAGCAAGAACCTATGATACTTTATCATTGGGCAACTATGGGAGCTGGAGCTGTATACGCAGAGGCTGTAGGAAGAGGTAATCTTATTAATTTTGAAAATCCAGGAGCAAATAATTTACAAGAACAGCATTGTAAAATTAGATTTAAAACTCTAAGACCTTTTAATGATTTTCAAAACGATGCTAACACTTTTACTAGTTATACATATTCTTTTCCAGAACAAGAAAATTTTGCATATGTGCAACCACCACAACTACAACTTCCTGCAAATAGTTTAAATTTAAATCCAAATGGTGTAATTGGATTTGGTCAAAATATAAATGGGCTTTCTTTAAATGCAGGTTCTCCTGGAGAAAACCCTATTCCTACAACTGCAAGCTTTAATAGTGTTTTAGGGTTAGCTATATCTGAACCTAATATAGGATATAATTTTAACGGACTATCACCTTTTAGTAATATAATAGCAGGATCTCAAATTGGTTTTGCAAGCTTTTCTATACAGCAAAACTTTTACCAATCAGGAATTAGTGCAAATGCATCAGGCATCGGAGCTTCAATATTAACTTTAACTCCACCTATTGGAGCGAGTCTAGATCAAGATCCTGCAATTATGTCTTACATGTATGTTAGACTGGGTAATCCTATGGCTCCTAGTATTCTTGGAGGGTACTTTCCTGGATGCACTGATCCAGAAGCATGTAACTATGACCCTGAAGCAACTTCAGATGATGGTTCTTGTACTCCTGCAGAAGTATTTCAAATAGTTAATCAAATTCCAACAGACACTACAGATTCTAGTTTTTGGGATATGTCTGTTCCAGGTCAAGCTACATTAATACAATCTAAATTTAAAATTGCTTGGGGAACATTTTCAACTAATCCTGCTGTTTTTAATAACAATCCTTTTGATACAGGAAGTTTAGTATATGAATTTACTATAAGTGTAAATGGAGAACTGCCTCAAGTAGTTGCAGAAGGATCTATTGCTCAAAATACAAACGAGCTTGGACATTCTGTAGTAACAATTGATAATATAAATTTTGTTATTAACGCAGGAGATACTATAGAGTATGGGTTTAATGCAACAGAAAAAGCTTCAGATTGCGGTCTTCCTAATTTTAGTTCTTTTATAACTTTTACAATACCTGATAACAATATAGTAGGATGTACAGATAGTGGAGCTCTTAATTATAACCCAGATGCAACTGAATTATTAGTTAATGGTTGTGCATACTGCAATAATGGAGCACAATTAATATCATCTATTTCTGGTACGGGAGGTACTCCTGCTACAAATATTAATACAAACGATGCTTCACAATCAATTCAATATACATTAGGTAATCTTTTTGCAGTAGGAGATGTTGGGTAT
>TARA_R110002126_G_scaffold100830_4_pt1 | contig 15058 bp, 10 predicted proteins | sample TARA_R110002126 | Tara Oceans TARA_R110002126 (sample SAMEA4397536) | marine metagenome | biome: Polar Biome; feature: [DCM] deep chlorophyll maximum layer (ENVO:01000326); material: water (ENVO:00002006), including particulate matter (ENVO:01000060) such as... | depth 30 m
TATTCCAATAGATTTGACATAGCTTTTCTAACTCAGGTTGACGGGGCTGCGACAATTCATGACTGAAACTACAATAGTATTATGGGATTCTAATGCGAAAACAGTCTACATAACATCTTTTCATTATTTGAAACTTATATTTATTACTATATTCATCGGTAATAAATAGAGAGAGTCCTTCATTTCGGATTCATTTACTCAATTAATTAATTTCGACTATATGAACATTCGTTACTTCCTTGCAACACTGCTTCTGGTTGCCATCATCTCTTCCTCGGCTTACGGTCAGCTTTCCATCAATGAAATTATGGCTTCAAATGCTACCGTCATTGCAGATAATGAAGGCGATTTTGACGATTGGATTGAGATCTATAATGCAGGTAATGTTTCTGTAAATCTTGCGGGTTTATATTTATCGGATGATCCCGACAACCTCACGAAGTGGCAGATTCCTAATACATCCAGTGCGCAAACCACTATTAATGCCAATGGGTATTTGCTCATTTGGTTAGATAATGATTCTGAGCAGGGAGCGCATCATGTAGATTTCAAATTAAGCGCCGGTGGTGAATTTATTTCTTTAACAAACTCAAACGGTACTACCGTCATCGATTCTCTTTCTTTTGGTGAGCAAACCACGGATATTTCTTTAGGGCGTCAAACTGATGGCATTGGTTCGTTTACTTTTCTGAATCCAACTCCTAATGCTACTAACAATGGAAGTACATTAACCCAAGTTTCAGATGCTCCTTCATTTTCTATTGAAACAGGATTTTATTCAGGCACACTTACAGTCGGGCTTTCAGTTACGGGGAATGCTGAAATCAGATATGAGACCGGAGGAAAAGTTCCTACTGCTAGTTCCACACTTTATACCGCTCCCATTGAAATTGATACTACAACAGTTATTCGTGCTATTGCTATCGAATCAGGAAAACAGCCAAGCAAAACTATTACAAATAGCTATTTATTTGAAGAACAACACACCATTCCTGTAGTTTCTTTTGTGATGGAACCCGACTCTTTATTCGATTATGATAAGGGAATGTATGTGATCGGAGATTCATCTGAAACTAACGGCCGGTTTCCTTTCTTTGGAGCTAATTTCTGGGAAGATTATCAGTACCCATTAAATATTGAGTATTTAAACAAATTTGGAAATCCGGAATTTGAATTTATGGCTGAAGCTGAAATTGGAGGGAATTTCAGCAAAGGATTTCTAAAAAAATCATTTGTAATCAACAACAATGACGAGTTTGGGCTCGACCGATTAACCTACCCTCTTTTTCCTGAGAATGATTACAATGAATATGACGGATTTGTATTAAGAGCCGGAGCCGAAGAACGTTCACGACTTTTAAATGAATTATTGAGAACCATTAACTTAGAATGGGGACACAAAAATGCAATGCAGGCTTACAAGCCAGCCATACTTTATATAAATGGTAAATACTGGGGTATTTATAATATCTACGAACGTAAGAACGATGACTTTGTAGAATCCCGGTATGGATTTAAAGACATCGACATGATCAAAGATTTCGACAATGTTACCGATGGTGATTCAGAAGCTTACGATGCTTTGATTAATAAATTCAATGATGAAAGTTTGCAAGGACAGGCATTCTTTGAATATGCTGAATCAGCAATCGATTTTGAAAGTTTTACGGATCACTGGATCTATCAGGTGTACACTTCTCATGGTGATCCTAATAACATTCGGTACTGGAGACCCCGTCAGGAAGGCGGAAAATGGCACTATATTTCATATGATTTTGACTGGTGGAAAAACCTCGGAGATGAGCCTGCGGAATACTTCAGTTCTCTTAAAAAATTCTTATCAGCTAATATTAGCGGTTACAATATCTTTGGCAGAATGATGGAAAATGAGCAATACCGTAAGATTTTCTTAACGCGGTTTGCTGATCTTTTAAATACATCATTCCGCCCTGATTATATGATGAGCTTAATTGATTCTATTGATACTGCTATAAATCCTGAAATGCCTCGCGATATTACACGATGGACTGATGGCTGGTATGACATTGGTGGACCCACTAATTATAACATGGAATACATCAGAAATATCACTGAGGATTATGTTCTTGATATCCGTGATTACCTTTATGCCGAATTCAATGATACGCTACAAACTGATACCGTTAGCGTAACTCTGGCTTCATCAGCAAATGGATCTGTTCAATTAAATTCTATTCATCCTGATGTTTCGCAATCTTCGTGGAGTGGTATTTATTTTCAGGGAACAGACCTGACTTTACAAGCTCGCCCTGAATCCGGTTTTCAAATTGCTTCTTGGATTGTAAATGGCGAATCACAAGCTGGCTCTCAGGTTCTTACTATTCCTTTAACTGATGCACCTGTCAATATTCAAGCACAGTTTGATGAGATTACTGAAGTTCTTGTTATCAATGAGATCAACTATAATTCATCGGATAATTTTGCCACGGGCGATTGGGTGGAAATCTTTAATACTATGGATGAAGCCGTTGATATTTCAGGCTGGATGTTCAAAGATGATATAGATTCAAATGCTTTTATTATTCCTGACAATACAATTCTGGAAGCTCAGGGTTATATTGTAATAGCAGATGATTCTACAAAACTAAAATCTGTAAATCCCCAAGCCAGAAACTTTGTAGGTGATTTTTCCTTTAATCTTTCTGCCTCCGGTGAAGAGGTAAGATTATTTAATGCTGATGGCGGGCTTGTTGATGCGCTTACATATAACGACAAATTGCCTTGGCCGGTAGAAGCTGACGGAGACGGTTCAACGCTAGAGCTTACCGACCCAACTAGCGACAATACTGTAGCAGAAAACTGGATGGCTTCTTCACGATTAGGCGGAACTCCCGGATGGGAAAACGGAACCATGCCTGTTTCAAACGAAACAAACTCTGATTCTCCTAAAACCTTTGCATTGAATCAGAACTATCCAAACCCGTTTAATCCTTCCACTAATATTTCTTTTGTACTTCCTACATCGAGCAAAGTACAACTCACAGTGTACAATATGCTGGGACAAAAAGTACAAACTTTGATTGATGGTAGTCTTACATCAGGAACACACTCCGTTAAATTTGAAGCCAGCAACTTAGCCAGCGGTATTTATTTATATCAGCTTAGAACACCAACTTCTACTTTAACTCAAAGAATGGTGTTGGTGAAGTAATAAAGTCCTAAGTTCATCATTCAACATTCCTTGTTGGATATTCAATATTCGTTCCTCTCCTTCACAAAGATAGGCTTGAAGCTTTCAAATAGCATTTTATAAAATCAACAAGTCCTTCTCCTTAGTAAGGAGAAGACAGCCCCGAAGAATTAAACCCAAAGAGATTAAAAAGTAGAATAACAAGCTATTCTATTGGTCTAAAGTCTTTAGATTCAAAAACTGGAAAATTCTTTAGGATCAGTTTAACACCTTACATTGAAAATGTAGATAAAGGCTTAAGCATTAGCGCCGGGCTTTCATTAGGAAAAACTTTTTGATATTAGGTGTCTAGTGTCGTTAGTGGTTAATTGGTATAGTCGTTATTTAGACCAGAAAATGAGAAACTTAACTCATTTTACCCATTAACCGCCAAAGGCGTGCCTGTGGCAGAATAACCAATAACTTAAGCCAAATTATATGCAAAGCTGATAATTAAATTATTGCCATATTTTCTTTATGGTAGCAACACTAGTGTAGCGTCAGTCATGAATTGTCGTAGCCTGTCAGAATTTTTTATCAACAATTTTCTTTCTGCAAACTCCGTGTTCTATGTGTTTAAAATTTTTTCTTACCCTTTTATTAATTTTATCTACTTGTTTATTTTAGATTAAAATACTTAATTCAAACTTATTCATAATTTTATAATACACAGAATTTGGTTTATAGCTTTGACAATTAACAACAACATATTTCTCTATTCTATTTTAATCCTCTTTGGAATTTTTATTTCATCTTGTAGGAATACAACTCCAAAAAACAAAGCTTTTGTTTCTGAAACTTTTCAAAACAGAGTTATTGATGATGGAACTAAGCAAATCCATGATAAAAACGATGAAGGTTTTTACACAAATCATTTTTCTATTGACAAAATTACTCTTCAACATCCTGATCTTATAACCGAAACTGAACTAACTAAGAATACAAATATCAACTGGCGCTCAGTAGCTTCTTTTGATTCAGTACTTAATTTCAAGAACTTTCTTTCTCCAAATATTAATAGAGTAGTCTATGTAATTGAGTATGTATATGAGGAAAAAGAAATTTCACGACTACTTTCATTAGGTTCAGATGATGGAATAAAAATTTGGGTAAATAGCCAAGAGATTTATTCGAGAAATAAATGGAGAGGACTTCGAATAAATGATGATTTGGTGCAAGTAGAGTTTCGTGAGGGCTGGAATACAATTGTGTATAAAGTTAGCCAAGGTGGTGGTGGTTGGGGGCTATATAGAAAGCTTCAAAATCCTGATAAACTTGAAAGTATTATCAGGAGCAAAATCGATGATATATATAATGACATTTTAGAGACTGTAATTATTGGTTCCGGCGAAAACTTACATCTTAACATTGATCCTCGTTCTGAAATAGATTCTTTTAATAACGTTCATATTTCTCTTCATCAAACTGATAAAGATGGTCAACAAACAACAATTTTCGATCAATTATTTGTAGGAAAAGATATTCCTGAGGAAATTAATGTTCCCACTACCTTCTCTGGAATTGGGTTATTTACAATCGAAATTAAAAACAATACAAAGATACTTTTTAAAGAAGAAATCCCTATTTTTTCGAAACGATTTGTAGAAGAATATTACAACAAACTCTCTGATGATTTAAAGAAAGACGATGAGCTTCTTTGGGCAAAAAAGAATGGTTTCAAAGTTCTTTATGAGAAAGGGAAAGAATCGTCCACCAGGCTGCTTGCAGAGGCGTTACGAGACGTCCTGGAATACCAAAATGAGAAAAAGATATCTCATGGTTTTAATGTTTTGGGATATAGGTCAGAATTTGATCAGTCCATACAAACCTACACGTTATTTTCACCCTCCGGCTCCATTTCCAAAAAAGCCGTAATAATTATGCATGGCGAATACGATAAAGACAGTGATTATTGGTATAGCTACGAAGGCGGAAGTCATGCTACTACAACCAATAGAATTGCGTCCAGCATTAGTAATAATCTTGTACTGATAATGACACATGGCAGAGGTATCAAAAATTATTTAGGGGAAGCAGTTGAAGAAATCCCTTTGATTGCAAAAGAACTGAAAAGCTATCGAGAAATTAAAGAGTTAAATATATTAGTATGGTCTAAAGGTGCTATTTCATTGTTTGAATTATTAAAAATAATAGATGTAAAACTTAACTCTATTGGCATTATTAGCCCTTATGTGCCGGATAGTGAAATTGAAATGCAACAGCTAATAAGTTATATAAAAATAAATTACCCGGACTTAGAATGGTTCATTCGACATGGTTTGAACGATGCGGATTCCCCGATAAGCCGAACCAGAAAGTTTGTAGAGTTACTCAGAAAAAACAACTTCATTGTGGATTATGAAGAAATTCCGTATTCCACACATTGGAATTACATTTATGATCAGGAACACGAATATTACAAATATGTATCGGAAAATTAGTTTTTATGCGGTGGTTTTTTTCATGTTAATAAGTTCGCTTACTTGTTCAGAGCAATCAAGAGACTTTGATATTACAGTGGATCTCGCCAATGAAATGGGAGCCGGCATGTTTGAACCTGAACAAGGAGATAGTATTTTTATATCCGGAAACTTTAATGACTGGAGTACTACCTCTCATCCTCTCGAAGCTTCGAACAATGAATGGGAATATGGAATAAATGTAAATCACTTGGTGAATCTCGAAGATGTAACAACACAGGTTTCTGATACTCTTGAATATAAGTTCTACATTAAATCTGAAAATCAAAGCAAGTTGTTGAATACCGGATGGGAATCTATATCGAATCGTAAACACGTAATCGGAGATTTAATTATTGAAAAACCTACACTCATTTTTGACGATCTTAATCCGGTTGTGAAAACCCGGGACGCTATGTTTACAGTTGGTATGTCCAACCAGCATGTACTTGGTTTTTTTGAGCCGGACTCGGGTGATATTGTAGTAGTTACTGGATCATTTATAAACTGGGATCCAAGAGGAATTCCGCTACAAAAAACATCCCGAGAGTTTGTGTATGCTGCAACCATTCCAATACCAGAAAAAAATGTGGAATATAAATACAGAATTTTATCCAACAGAGATGAAGTGAGATTGAATGACGGATGGGAAAAAATTGCAAATCGCGCTCTCCCTGCTTCTGAAAAAAAGACCGGATTTAGCTACTTTGATAATACCAGCAGGGTACTCCGGTTTCAGCTGGATTGCAGCAATCTGATTGAAAAAGGCAATTTCGCCTCCGATTTAGGAGATCAGTTACAAATTAAGTTGAAAATAGATGGACAGGAAGTTTTATCTGAAATGTTAATTGAATCAGAAAAAAATGTGTTTGAAACATCAGTTATAATTCCTGAAAGAGTGCTGAATGTAGAGTGGAAGGCTATTCTAAATCTTAATGAGAGTATTAGTAATTATAAGGAAATAGATACTCCAATAAAGGGAAGTACTGTAAAGCAAGTACTTTAGGTAATTAATTTTCAATTAAATGATTATATTGATAATAAGTTAAAACTAAAGAAGATGAATAAATTAATTTTCCTTTTACCATTATTACTAACAAGTTGTGATTGGACGATAACTGATGATGATCCACCCGTGGAATTTGTCACGGAAATTCTTGAAGTAAAAGTATCGCCCAACCCGGTAAAACTGGGAGATATGGTTACTTTTACGTGCGTGATTAAAGACAGCACCGATCCTAATTTAGAGTTTGCCTGGGCAATATCAGGATATCAGGGAGTTACACGTACAGTGGAAAATACTATTACTGTGAAAGCAATAACCTTAGGTAAAAACTCTAATATTGTACGTGTTGTTGATACTACTGGGGTTAAAACTTCTGTTAGTTTTGATTTTGAATATTCTGTTATAGAATGAATGACCTTGCCAAAACTCATAACACTAATTTATTCTTATTCACCCTATATTTAGTTGAATCTTAAAATTTGAGAGATATGAAAACACTCGCTATTTTTATGCTGTTATTACTCTCCGGTTGCGGTTGGGTCATAAGCGACGATGATCCTCCGGTGGAATTTGTCACAGAAATCCTTGAGGTGAAAGTATCCCCTAACCCTGTAAAACTGGGAGAAATGGTCACTTTTACGTGCGTGGTTAAAGACAGCACCGATCCTAATTTAGAATTCAATTGGGCTGTTTCCGGTTATCAAGGAGTAATGAAAACACTAGAAAACACAATTACTGTTGAAGCCAGAACTTTAGGCGCAAATGGTGGATCCATAGTTATATTTGATACGGATGGGGATGACAACTCTGTTACCACTACTTTTGAGTATCAGGTGATAGAATGAGTTCTTTTGAAGCTAAGCTATATTTTTGGTCTGAATAGAAAAGATATGAAAACACTCGCTATTTTTATGCTGTTATTACTCTCCGGTTGCAGTTGGGTCATAAGCGACGATGATCCTCCGGTGGAATTTGTCACGGAAATTCTTGAAGTAAAAATATCTCCCAACCCGGTAAAACTGGGAGAAATGGTCACTTTTACATGCATAGTTAAAGATAGTACCAATGCTAATTTAGAGTTTATTTGGTTCTTATCTGGTTATCAAAATTCTATTCGTACTAGGGATAATCATATTACCATTGAAGCTAGAGTACTTGGTAAAAATTCAGATACGTTATTAATAACAAATAATATTTTAACCTACTTTAATACATAAATTTAAGGAAATGAGAAATTTGTTTATACATTTTCACTTATTGGTATTGTTGTTTTCATATAATAATTGTGGTGTTGAAGGCCTTCCTCCAGAACCAATGACGGAACCATATTTCAAGGAAGGAGAATATGGTGGAGCATTACTGCCAAATACCGAACATCTGTACTGGATTAGCCCAAGCCCTGACGGAGAAAAAATTGCCCTTATCCGAGAAAAAACACCAAACGAAAATGATCCTACACGGCAGCTTTGGATAATGAATGCTGATGGTTCCGAACCGATATGCATTGCTTATGATGTTAGTCCCATCTCATGGCATCCTGATGGGACTAAAATTGCTTTTTCTTATAATCCTTTTACATCTCCTTATACGTACGTTTTTACGCTTAACTTAGAAAATAATGAGTTGAAATTATGGAACAGTAAGGATGAGTTATTTTTTGATAAATACGCTGAAACAACTTCTGGGTGGTTTGCAGATGGAGAAAAACTGTTAATAGCTGTTAACGGCAAAGCATACCAACAGGAATATGAAAGAGGTACTTATTCGTTAAATACATCTGATTCATCAGTTTTAGGCCCTTACAAAATATTACTTGAAGGGACTATTTTAGGAAATAACGATAAATGGATTGTAGGTACACAGTATAATCTTACAAGATTGAGCTCGAATAAAGGATTATACGATATTGAAAATGACGAATTTCATTGGTTAACTACTTTTGACACGGACAGTGATTCATTAAGAAGATATACAGACATAGCTATTCCAAATCCTAATGGACCTGAAATAATTATTCCTCGTTTTGTTGAAAATGCCTGGCAACTTTTTCAGTATGACAAAACCGGAACAGATATAAAACAACTAACTGAATTAGGAGGACATGAAGTTTCGTGGGTAAGAGGAAAGAATTACTTCATTTTTAACAGGGATACTCATAAAGCCCCTGGTGCAAAATATATCCCATATAAATATAATTTTGAAAATCACGTAATTGAACCGTTATGGCCGAATTTGCCGGATTCCGTTCCCGTTTTTCCTGATTTTTCTACTCAAAACCCATTGAAGTTGCAAGATTTCATTAATTGATAAAATAACACCATCCTTACCATGAAAAATTTAATTTTAACTTCTATTTTTTGTTTTGTGAGCTTAACTGCACTTTCACAAACTAATGATCCAAAAATTAACCAGCAGAATTATATCACTGCCCACAATATTGATCAGGTTTGGAATTCTTACACAGGTAGTAGTTCAACGCGTATCGCTATTCATTCTGCAACTGGATTTTCATCTTCGCATGAAGATCTGCAAGGTGCACGTTACCTTAATCCTTCCTCGACTTGGTTCGACCCAACCAAAGGATTTGCTACCGAATTGGTAGGGATCATTGGGGCCAATACTAATAATTCTATTGGTATGGCAGGAATAAACTGGAACTCAACTATAAAATCCTACAATTTTATTGATACTGATCTGAGCTCTGCAACTAATAATTTTTACATATTCGAAGCCGAAAATGTTGATTATAATTTTAGTATTGAAAATATGAACGCAATGCTTGATGTGGCAATGCAGGATAATATGGACATTCATTTATTTACTTTTGGGGTACCGACCTCCAAAATAGAAAGAATTTTTTCGCTACAATATAGCGGCGGATTTAACGTCAATGATTTAAGAATGATTCATGAGGGTCCTAAAGTACAAACACCTGATGAGATATATCGGCAACAATTTATTGATGCTATGGTTTCGATGGGGACCAGTTTATGGAATGCGATAACGAATGGTAATACACCTACACCACCTTCAAATTTAGAGCTTTTTAGGAAAAAACTTGCTAATGCAGCAGCTGGTTCTGGTGATGCCAAATTGATTGCACCAGTAGGTGACAAGTACAATGGTAAAAATCCAAGTTCGATTTTAATTCCGTTTTCGTTTGATCAATATGTTATAGGTGTGGGTGGAGCAACCATTAATTCATCAAATACAAAAACATACTGGACTGAAGCTGGAGAGTCTCCGTTTATAGATGTAGTGGCTTATGCATCAAATATCATGACACTTTCCGGTGATGGCTTCACTGCGTATAACAATGATTTTAATAGTACTCAAGCTTCGGCTGCTATAGTTGCAGGGGTTGTATCTTTATTAACGGAAGCAAATCAATCTCTTAATTATGATGATATTCAAAACATTCTTCGCAGAACTGCTTTTGACATTGAGGATCCAGGTAAAGACAATAAATCCGGGTATGGTTGGCTAGATGCAAAAGTGGCATTAGATTATATCGAAAATAATGATATTTCAAGAGAAAGTAAGACAAGTTCTGAAATCCAAACCATTAGTAATACAAGCACCGATAGAAATTATAGCCTCAAACAAGCATATCGTAGCTTTGTAAGTTCTCAAAACAGAAGCAATACACAATCGATTAAAGCAGGTATTGGCACTTATCGAGGAAGAATTGAGTTTGATAAAATTTATACCTCTATACCTGATGTTTGGATTAGAAATTCCTCGACAGGTACAGATATATCACCTGTTAACGCAACTCAGTTCTATGAAATTTATGACAAAGATTTTGAGATCATTTCTGTAGATAAACAGGGATTTGTATTTGAAATGAAATACTGGGATGCCAGGGCTTATAAATCAAATGGTACAGCTTTAGAATATTTCACCGTTCCAAATATGAATAGTAAGCGCATCGATTATACAGTTGTTGGTGACGCAATCGGAGAGTTAAATTCAAGCAATCAACTTGTCATTTCTGGAAATTCTTCAATAGGAAATAATGAGATTGTAGAATTCAATCAAGCGATTACAATTCAACCTGGAACTAAAATTACAATGGGAGCAAACAGCAAAATAAAGTTTACCGGTTCCGTTTCAGCAATAGGAACCCAGGCAAATCCGATCGTTTTCAAAAGTACCGATCCAAATAATCCCAATGTTCAATATGATCAGGTTGAATTTAACAATAACTATGGCGGTGATAACATACAATTGGAATGGGTAATTTTTGAAGGCGGTTATAAAAACGCACACTTTGAAAAAATTTCACATGGTAATAGTTACATAAAAAATTCCACATTCAGAGACAGTGATTATGCTGGTCTGTATCTAAAAAAGGTAGGCACTTTTACCATTGAAGATGTTTCCATTGAAAATAATAATGGGAATGGGTTAATATTAAATAATACTTGGACTAATATTTACAAATCAAGAATTTCCAATAATGGAGGGCATGGGATAATTATTATTGGACCAAATCAAGCTGTTGATATTTCTAGTTCGGTTATTGAATATAACGGCGGCTATGGAATTTCAGTGCCAACTGATGCATATGTTGAACTATCTAGTAGTAGAATTTTTAAAAATGACTCTGATGAAGTCTATGCCTATTCCGATGCTACATTGTCATTTGGTCACTATTACTATTTATCGAGAGGAAATAATAATATCTCTGACCCTATTAATAACTATCAATTTAATGGTAAATATATCTACAAATCGTCATTAACTTCCGAGGGAGAAAACCAAGTAAGTCCTACTACTCTCGCAATTGGGAATTACTGGGGAACTAACTCACCTATGTCTTCAATGTTTTACGGAGATGTTAATACCGCAGGTTATTTGTCTTCCGATCCAACAACAGGTTTAAATCCCTCCAGTTATCCAACTTCTATGGATTACTCAGAACCGGGTCCAATGTTGAATGTGCTTAACCAGATTACATCGGCGCCCGTTTTAAAAGCTTCGGTGGAAAAGTCTGAAAATCAGGGACGTACATTAAAGTTTAAAACTATGTTTTCAGATATGAGATCAAGAATGGTAAGCGAGCCGAATATACTCAGAAAAATCTCTTACATCAGAAAAATGAATGCAATCGCATCCAAAGACAAAGAAAACTTGCGGCATGAAAAGAATGAATTTTCAAGATTATTTTCATTGTTAAAACAAAACCAAAGCGTTCAGGCCAACTCTAATGAACTTATAATTAATAGAGAAACAGGAAATCCCCGGAACAACCATTTAATCAATGGATATTTAGAATTGGTAGAACTTGAAATGCTATTTAATGAGGATAAATTTAAAGAAAGCATTCAGGGAATTGATGAGCTTTTACCTACAGCTGTAAATCAGGATCTAAAACGCTCATTGTTATCTTTAAAACTCAATGCCAATGTAGAGTTAGAATCCTATAAAGAAGCATTAAATGTGTTGGATGAAATTGAAACTTTGGAGCCTGATCAGGATATCAGAAAAGGTCTATACATTCCAGTAGATTATTCTTTCTTAAGAGAGGATTTAAGACATCAAGCTGGATTAGAGCCTCTCTTAGATAAAGATGTCAAGGTAAAAGATCCAAGTTTGGAGGAAAATGCTGATACAGAACTACCTGCCACATTCGATTTAAACGAAGCCTATCCAAATCCATTTAATCCATCAACTAATATTTCTTTTGATTTGCCTGATAATTCGTTTGTTAAAATAGAGATATTTGATGTGGGTGGAAGATTGGTTTCTACTATCGCTGAAAAAAACTACACATCAGGTACGCATTCCATTAATTTCGATGCTTCCAATTTAGCCAGTGGTATTTATATAGTACGAGCCTTTTTAGGGAGCAAAAAGTTTATGAATAAAATCACTTTGATTAAATAATTGCTTAAAACGGTAAATAGTTTAGTAAACAAAGACCAGAGAGCGCTAACTGCTTTTCTGGTCTTTTTATTTGGAATAGTTTTTCTATCCACTGATCTACTTTACGATCCTTTTCATACACCTAAAAATCTGGTACTTATTATAGCAGGATGTGTGATTATTCCAATCATATTTATCTTGAATTTCAAGTTTAAAAGTCCATTGAATGACTCTTTTAGACTTGACTTTATTGGAGTACTTATGTTGCTGAGAATTATCTATTTAGTAGCAAGCCATCCACACCCAATAAAAAATATTGAAATTACCCTGCTTGTTCTCGTTTCATTATTTGTGATCTATAAAACAGGCTATGTGATGAGAACCAATACTATCGAACGAGTAGTGAACAGGCTATGCTATACGCTGTTTATGTCCGGATTGATTTTAAGCATAATTGGTTTTTTTCAATTTTTTCAATCACTAAGTGTAACAGATCAGGCAATTAAAACTACGGTTATCGGTACTTTTGGTTCACCAAATGCTTTTGGGAACTGGTTGGGGTTATCATTATTGAGTGGGATATTTGTTGCAAAAAACTCACAAAAAAAGTGGGTTCCGCTCATTGGAATTACGATAATAACGGTTTGCCTGATTTTATCTAAGTCCAGAGGAGCTGTGCTGGCAGTTTTGGCTTCTCTTGTGGTTATTTATTTGGTAAAAAGAAAAAGAACTATTCTTCCTTATGTTTCTATAGGAATCTTTATTCTTATTGCAGGACTCCTGCTTTCTTTAATTGATATCAATTCCACAACAGGTCGGTTATATATTTGGCAAATCAGCCTTCAAATGCTGAAAGACAATTTTCTCACGGGTATTGGAATCGGAAATTTTGGGAATGAATTTTTGGATTATCAGGGACGATTCCTAACAGAAAATCCTGACTTTCCATCTTCAAAAGCTGCATTTATCAGAAGCCCGCACAATGAATTTCTTCAAGGTTTTATAGAAGGAGGAATTATTGGCGGGGGAATATTTATTGCTATAACCATTTCTCACTTTGTGAATTTGTTTAGCAATTTAAAGAATGGTAAAAGTGAAAAAGATTTGATTCTATTGGGGTTGAGTGTAATACTTGTAGTACATGCATTGATCGACAGTATCTTTCATTTCACGCCTCAATTAGTCCTTTTCTATTTTTTAGTTGGTTTGTCTAATAGAAAAAAGATTTTTCAAATTAAACTTAAGACGTACATAACTATCCCCTTTTTAATTATACTAATGGTTTTTTCATCTTTTGTAGTTTATAAAAATATTATGGGAAGATACTACTGGAAAAAAGGAATGAGATATTCCGAATCAGCTATGTTCTCATTGTCCATCCCGTACTTTGAAAAAAGTTTAAAATATATTGAATATGGAGAGTTGTATTTCCATTATGGGGCGGCACTTGTACATAATAATAATTCCAGGCGTGGTTTATACTTTCTTGATAAGGCAACTGAAACATTCTTAGATAAAAATATTCCATTAACTGAAAGCGTGGCTTATAATCAGGCTGGTAAATTTAAAAAAGCTATAGAAAAAGCTGATAGAGTACTTTTTTATTATCCGGATTTATTAGCTCCTCATTTACTTAAAGCAGAAAGTTACTACAGATTAGGCGAGTTTGATAATTCTAAGATTGAATTACTAAAGTGTATAAATGAGGAAACTGGCATTAAATCTCCTGATACTAAACAAATTGCCAAAGAAGCATCAGCCCTTTGGATTGAATACGGTTATTGATATTCAAAAACTTAGTGTTCTCTATAGTTTCAGTTGGACTATACTCAATTGAATGAGGATGGAGATTTTGAACCTGAGTTAGGAGATCAGTTACAAATTAAGTTAAAAATAGATGGGCAGGAAGTATTGATTGAAACCAAGAATAATCTTTTTGAGACTTCCGTTATCATTCCTGAAAGAGCGTTGGGAATGGAAAGTTTTGAATAATACAAATAAAGATTTAAGGCTATACAAAAAAATTAAAATCCCTTTCAGTGGTAATTTAATTGAAAAAACTCTCACTAAACAATAAATTCTCTAAATTTTAGAAAAACATGAACAAAGGTTTTTTCTCTTATTATTAGTTATGCCTCTTACAAGTACTCATATATACTCTCAGAATTTAAAGACACAAGAGAGTATAGAAATTGAGTACAATAGAAATTCTATCTATTTAGAATTGTTTGGAAATGGCCTCTTCTATTCAGTTAATTATGAAAGGTCTTTCGAACAAAACCTATCAGTACGTATTGGAGGTTCGTATTTTCCTAATGTGGGTTCTGGTTTTATTTCTTTTGGGCCTCATGTTACTCTACCAATTCTTCTCAACTACCATCTAAAAATTAATAAAAATACATTATTAGAAACTGGTTTTGGTTCTACACTGGTATTTTTAAAAACAGATTCAAACATTTACTTAACATCTTCTATTGGTCTAAAGTCTTTAGATTCAAAAACTGGAAAATTCTT
>TARA_R110002126_G_scaffold138790_2_pt1 | contig 15041 bp, 24 predicted proteins | sample TARA_R110002126 | Tara Oceans TARA_R110002126 (sample SAMEA4397536) | marine metagenome | biome: Polar Biome; feature: [DCM] deep chlorophyll maximum layer (ENVO:01000326); material: water (ENVO:00002006), including particulate matter (ENVO:01000060) such as... | depth 30 m
TATGATTGGTAAACACTATTTATTGATGAGTTTATTAAAGGAGAAATTATAATGGCTCGTAGAAAAACAAAGCGACTTTTAAGCGAAGGAGAAATGCGTAGGTTTGCGAAGCTTGCTAATCTTTCTCCTGTTAATGAAATGTATGGCATGCCCGGTGCCAGAGACGAAGAAGAAGATGAGCCGGGAATGCGTGATATGATGCAAGAAGAGGAAGAGGAAGAGATGGAGGTTTCCGCTGATGAAGTGGAGGCAGAGCCGGCACCGATGGATATGGATGCGATGGACGACATGCCCGAAGAGCCAGAAATGGATATGGATATGGGCGCACCAGCCGGCGGAGAAGCGGGAATGGTTGATATTGAGGATTTTATGTCCGCTTTAGAATCAGCCTTAGAAGAGGTAACCGGGGAAGAAGTCAGCACCGAAATGGATATAGAGGGCGACGAGGGGGCACCAGACGAAGGGGGTGAAGAACTCGACATGGAAATGTCCCCAGAACCGATGGATATGGGCGATGAAGATGAAGAGGAAATGCCGGATATGGATGAGTTGGCAGAGGCAATCGCTCGCAGAGTTAGACGTAGAATGAACGAGAACCGTCGTCCTGCAAAGCGCACTCGTAGCAAGGCTAAAACTGTAGATACAGTAACAAAGCGTGTCATGAAGCGTATCAATGAGGAAAAGAAGCAAGCAGCGTCCATGGACAAGCGCGCTGACGCACTCACCGATAGAATCTTTGCTAGGTTGATGAAAGAAAGTCGTTGACATTTCAATAATAGTCTGTTATAATTATAACCATCAGCATAGTCTGGTGGTTATTTTTTTGGGGGAGACTAAATGGAGATAATATTATATATACTTTTATTTGCCTTTGGCTGGGTTAGCTGTCTATTATTTTATTTTGGGAAAAGTGTTAACTTTTTTTATCATATGATAAAAATAAGTCAATTGTTGTCACTATTTATATTAGCGAGAGCATTAGAACATTTTACCTATGCAAAAGAATTTCGCGTAAAAACTATGATTAAAAATAATGATAGCGAGCACAACATTGACTGTACTATGAATCAGTTTGAGGAGGAAATAACCTTTTTTAAAAGATCGTCATTAAAAGAACTGAAAGAAATTATGACGAGAAGCGCCGATACTAAAAATAATTTTAGTGATTGGGACTCTGCCATGGTTTATCTGGCAAACAATACTGAATTCATTTTAACGTTCATGAAAAAACATAAAGGAGAATCATGATTAATCGACTCAAGAGTATCGCAAAGAAGATCCTCAGTGGAGAGGATGACGATAAAAAGATTATTGTACTATCGACCGGTGAACAAAAGCCAGATCTGGATTTGAGAATTGTAGGTCTTTTTTCAAATGTAGACGAAGAGAAGGTTTCAGAAATAGTAACTGGTCTGCTTTATATGAACGCTTTAAATAAAGCAGCGAAAGAAGAAGACAAGAAAAAAGATATTGATTTTTATATATCAACATATGGCGGCAGCGCTGACGACATGTTTGCATTGTATGACATTATGAAGGATGTACAAAAGACTTCTGATATTTGTACAATTGGGATGGGTAAAGTTATGTCAGCCGGCGTACTTATTTTGGCTTCCGGTACACACGGCAAGCGTAAGATTGGTAAGAACTGCCGCGTGATGATCCACTCCGTAGCTGCCGGTAATCATGGAGAGTTAAACCACATGATTAATGAGTTGGATGAGATTAAGAATATGCAGGAAATGTATATTAAATGTCTAGTTGCAGAAACAAAAATGACAGAAACTGTACTAAGAAATATGCTGGAACGCGGAGTTAATGTCTATTTAACAGCGGAAGAGGCAGTTGAGTATGGAATCGTTGACGAAATTGTTTAGGAGTTGTTAACAAATGTTTGATATAGATAAAATGATCAGTGGGATATATGGGCCTGATTTAGATAAAGTGATCAGCGAGGCATATGATAATAAAGAGCCAATGTCTTTTGGAGATCTGGCAGAAATGGTAGAGAATATGCTGGTTTTGCAAGAGTCGTTGGGGCAATATGTATCTGGCAATAATCTTATTGTGGAGCGGGAAGCCCTTAGAAACTTTTCAATAACATATAGCAATTTGCCAAACGTAAATGTAAGTGAATTGGGCTGGGCAAATCCGGATGGCGAAGTTCAAGAAATTGATGGTGCCGCCGCGATTAGTGCTAGATCTAGAATGGAGACGCTATTAGAACCTTATATAGAAACCCAAATGTCATATCCCGCTTCTCTTAAAAGAACAATTAGAAGAATATCTAGCGTATTCCCTAGGGAATTTGATGAGCGCAATCTAAAAGAGGTTCTGCCACAAGAACAGACGGATATTGATAACAACCTTAACTTGATAATGGCATACAAAACTTTAACAGAAATCGTTCGAAATTTTGGGGCGGCTCCTGCTGGTTTTGTTTTTGAGTCTTTTATATCAATTTTGTTGGGCGGAAAACAAGTGCCAACAGGTCAACAAACAATTGCCGACTTAACCACTGATGATGGGATTCCGGTTAGCCTTAAATTATTAAAACCGGGTGGTGCAGTAAAGGGTTCATATACCGATTTAATAAACGACTTGGCTCGCGGGGATGAATCATACAAAAATATATTTTATTTAGTCGCTATCAAGAGGACTTTTGGAACTGGACTAAATGTGAGTGGTGCGGTCGATTTTTTTAATTTTGTTATTAATGCACAGTCTCTTTTGGATTTGTTTTTGTCCGGTGGTGCTGAAAAAGCTCGTTCTTATATCCGATTGCCCGTAAAAAATAATGAAATATTTATACCCTCAAGTTTAATATCAGAACAGAGCAAAGCAGGGAAATTTGCGACTGGAACTCGAAAGAAATTCTCATTATGGCTTGCAGAAACACCAAAGGAGAAAAATATTTCAAGGGCTAAAGATATGCAGAATAAGTTTGCTGAAAACTTCTCAATCAAAGTCCCAAAAACTTACTTTGAATTATTTAAGCTAGAGGATCCAAATGGCAAACTTTTTCAGGAAAAATATTTTAATTTATTAGAAAAGCGACGAATATCTCAACCACCTGTGAAAGATGTGAAAACTCTTTTTAAATATTTTATTGAGGGTTCCGATTATTTGGAAAATAGAAGACTAGGCAATCAATTTAAAGGAAGGTTTTCAGCTTTTAGTAATTTGGTGTTAAGAGATATCTTAATTGAACAAGTAGACTCTTTGAGCGAAGATAATGGATTTAATGAGAAGTACAAAAACGAATTAAAAAGTATTTTAAGTAAGATAGATCATAGATTGCAATCTTACACTAATGACCTCTTAACAGATTATATTCTTAAATATAATGAAGCTATATTGCAAAAAGCAAATTTGTCATTGAGAGAAAAGACGGAGAATGAATCTGGACCGGCTTGGTATAATGAAATGATAAATAAAGCATATATGCCAGAGGAGGTGTTTTTTGATAAAGTTCCGTACGGAATCAACAAAGCAACTTTTAAAGCTGCATTAGAAAAATCTAGTATTATTAAAAAAATAAGTATGAGCGACGTTAGGACGCAAGTTAAATTATTTTTGGAAAGCTTAATCGTAAAATTTAACAACCTAGGCACAGAATATGCTGAAGATTATGAAAAAGAAGTTCCTGAAATGACACCAGAAGAATTTGGCTTTGATTCGTGGGCCTCTCCGGAGGTTAGTGCCGATTATATGCGCTCGCTCGCTCCGGAACAAATGATTAAAGCCCTCAGAGTTTCATACGGCATGGTTAATAAGAAAAATTGGGCATTCTCTGTTGAGCAATTGAAAAATGCTCGTAATAATTATTTAGCCGGCATTGCAGATATTGCAGACACACAAAATCAAGCCGGCGAAGTATACTCAGAATCGCTTCTAAAAGAAAATATACAACAAGATGATCCTTATTTGGGTTCAATTTATGTTGGCGTAAATAATGTGGTCAAGTTAGCTGAAGCAGTTTCGTATAACTTTAATCAACAAATTTTCTATCTTTTTGAGCAGTTAAATGTTCTTACCACAAATTTAGAAAAATTTTATTCTTCCGGATTAAAGCAGGGAGGAGAAAAAGCTCGCAAAGCGTCTTCAAATATTGAAAATTCTTTCAATGCTGCCGGCGCTTTAAAACAGAAGGAAGCTCAATCTCAAACAGCCAGCCCGGATGGTCGCTCCTTATCTGCACAAGGTAGACGTAAATTAAGAGAAAATAACTTGACAAATGATTGAAATGTGTTTATAATATATACTATAACATCGAGAGGTATTGATGAGAGCATATAGTAATAAAGAAGAACTACAGCAGAAAATAATTAAGGGCGCGAACACACTGGCAGACAACGTTGCTTCCACACTTGGCCCCAGAGGTCAGAACGTCCTTCTCCAAGAAAAAGACAAGGCACCATTCATCACAAAAGATGGTGTCACCGTCGCACATTTTGTGGCTTTAGAAGACCCGTTTGAGAATGCCGGTGCTCAAATTCTAAAGCAAGCCGCAATCGAAACAAATTCTACAGCAGGCGATGGCACAACAACTGCAACTGTACTTGCAAGGGCTATTTTGAACGAGTCGCAAAGATATATTCTGGCCGGCGTTTCTCCTATTGAGATTCAACGTGGGCTTATGAGTGCTTCGAAGCGGGTTCTCGACAGTCTAAATGATATGGCAAAGCCGGTGCAGAGTGTTGATGATATCAGGCACATTGCGAGTATCAGCGCCAACAATGATTCTACAATTGGTGATATCATCGCGATGGCTGTCGATAAGGTAGGCCAAGACGGAAGTATCAGTATTGAGGAGTCTCGTACAATGGAGACTTCTTTAGATATCACAGAAGGATTTAAAATCAACGCTGGGTATTGTGCTGGTGCGTTTATCACTGATGAGCGAAGAGCCACGATGTATCACGACAACCCTCTGATTCTTGTTACAGATTATAAGATCTCGCAAGTCGAGGAGATTATGCCAATTCTGGAAATGATAGCCAGAGAAAGCCGACCTCTCATTATTGTTGCAGAGGAAGTCGAAGGTCAGGCTTTGAGTGCGCTTATCGTCAACACGGTTCGTGGTTCTCTCAAAGTTTCGGCTATCAACGCACCATATTACGGAGATGAACGCAGAAATGCAATGAGTGACCTTGCTGTATCAGTAGGTGCAACCTTCATTACCAGAGAAAGCGGATTGAAGCTGCAAGACGTAAAGATGGCAAATCTTGGAACTGCCAAGTCAGTTGAGAGCACAAAGTACAATACGACATTTGTGGGTGGCAACGCCGACTATGAGCGCATTGAAGTTTTGATTGAGCAGTTTAAGTCTTCAATCAAGCAGACCGAAGATATGCATGAATGCGAGCAGCTACAAGGTCGCATTGTACGCCTATCTTCGGGTGTTGCTGTTATTAGAGTTGGTGGAACAACAGCAGTCGAGATGACAGAAAGAAAGCACCGAATCGAAGATGCACTTGAAGCTGTTCGTTCAGCACAGGAAGGTGGCATTGTTGGAGGCGGAGGCGCGACACTTTATCGTGCTAGTCTTTTATTGGATCCGGATGAGTCAGTATCAAATAAGATTTTGAGAGTATCATGTAGTGCCCCAATTTCACAAATGGCTCGAAACGCTGGGCAACCAGAACAAATTATTATGCGTGATATTGAGAATTCTATGCCGGGGATGGGATGGGATTTTAAGAACAATCGTATGGTAAATCTGATTGAAGCTGGTATTATAGATCCCGTAAAAGTAACACGCACTGCTTTACAGAATGCTGTTAGCTGTGCTGGTACACTTATTACCACTAAATATGGTATAGTGCAGACGGGAGAATAATTTATGATAGATTACCAAGTTGGTGATTTAATGCATATACCACAAGGCGCAGACATGTCAGAACTTCTTATAGATGGCATGCATGCCGGCATGTTTGCTCGTTTCGGATATACAAAAAGTCCTTGCATGGGAATTTTATTAGATCATCAACACGGTGAAGAAATAAATCATAAACCAATATGTTCGCGCTCAACTTATTTTGCAAAAATATATTTTATAGATGGCAACTATCCCAATAAGATAGCATATGTTGAGACAAAAAATGTTTACAAACTAAAAAGGAGAAATTATGTTAGTAAAAATGACGCAAGTAATTCGAGATACGTATGACGATAACAGAGCAAGTCTTAAGACTATTTATGTAAATCCAGATCATATTGTAAAGATCAGTGAAGACTTACACATTCGAAGTGTTAATGAAACCAAAGGTCCAATTTTAGAAGGTCTAGACAAGAGCCACTCGTTTTCCAGACTGTCGATTAACTCAGGTGCTCGTTCGGACTCAATAACCGTCGTAGGGAGCCCTGAGACAGTAATGAGGGCTCTCAAAAAGAATACTAGACAACTGATAAAGGGATAAAAAATGCCTAGGCTTACGATACAATATTCGATTGAACTGGAAGAAATAGAAAGAGAGACAGTAAGACTTATGAGTAAGGCGATTGACACTTTGAGTTGTCTTACTGAACTGGATATTATGAACATGGACATACTGTCATACAGTTCTTTGGAGCGGATTGATCAAATAAGAAAGAAGCTAAATAGAGCCGATCATAATTTAAACGACACATACCAAATTATCGATGGTTATCTCCGATATAAGGCAGCGTCGTCATTGAAGCAAGAAGTAGACAACTATCAAGAAGAGCAAAATGAGATCCCCGCTTCAGACTAAGGCTTCAAAAGCTTTGAATGAGCTAAAAAAACTATTCCCAAAGAATAGTAAGATTAGCTCATTTTTTTTGCATGATGGAGTGCTGGAGGTTGGGCTAGCTTCCTCCAATCGATTGTTGGTCGCCCACACAAATAAGTTTTCAATATATGAATTTTGGAATATCTTAAAAAAACAACCAGCATTGATAAGCTCAATGACCGAATTTATTGATAAAAGGATTACCATACCAGAATTATATTTATTACAAGATAATTGGCATGAACGTAAAGATGCCTGGGAACGTTCATGTTTCTTTTTTATGCTCAGTAGGTATTCAGATTCTGGCTATGCTTCTCACGGAAATCTAGATAAAAAAAGTTTGAGTTCTTTGCAGGTCCATAAAATAAAAAACTTTAAGTGTGAAGATTTGTATATTTTATTTGATCAGTGTGAAGACCCCACTGATACATTTGTGACTGCAAAAGATACAGATTTTATTTTATTGCCGATTGGAGATTTCAGTTATAATTTGTTTGATCAAGGCAAGAATATTGGCCCAGACATGTATTTATTTGACCATAATAAAATTAAAGAAAAAATCACTACAACTGATAAGAAATGGGTCATAGTATATAAAAGTCATCCTGCCGTATATAAGCTTTACGCTGATTATAATATTATTATGATTGACAAATATGGAAACAAAACACAGAAAAAAGATAACTGTACAGAACTTATTATAAATAATTTTGTCTTCTCTTAAGCTGTTACGACTACTACTTACTATTGGCGACTATTGGGATTTACGAAATGGCACTTGATTCAACTGAGAAATGGTTTAGATATTTATCTGGTGAAGATACAATAAATGAGAAGCGAGGAATTGATTTAAGAATATATAAAGTGGTTTTAGGGGTTGTTGTTGATCTGAACAAATCCGGCTCAGATGCACAAATAGAAAATCAAATTCGAGGCATTCAAGGCGTAACAACAGTGGCTCACCTAACTAAAAGCCAAAAAATAGTGGTCACTGGTGCAAAATATAGAGAATATGAAATCAAATTTGAAATTTACGGCACTAAGTCGCGTGACTCATACCGCGACCTTACATTAGTCCCTGGAATATCAAAAAACGTTATAGGGGTGAAAGTTGTTGAAAGAAGTCAGGTTTTTTCACTTTCTAAAGAACTTAACGAATCTTTATTCGGTGGTGGTGGATATGCTACGGCAAATAGAAAATCTATGCCAGAAATGCCGCACACACCAGCTTTATCAATTAATTCGGTCTTAGCTGATTGGGTTGACGGTGGGGTACAAGCATATGACACACCCATGAATACCACAGACATGTCTTATCATGTCATGGTTCCGGTCGATGAGTTGTGGGATCTTTGCGGCAGATATTACAGGGGTTCTCGCCAAGACTTTGATGGCAGATACCACCATTTTATAAAAAATGGTTCTCAACAGCCAGTCTTTGTTTCAGTCGGAAGAAACGGCAGAATTAAATTGACAGGCAACGAGGATGATGTTTGGTTTGCAAAGAAGTCGGGGTTAAAGGAACTGCCGGTATTTTTTAGTTATCAAAGGCAGGTTTAAACAGACATATAAAAGGGAGGAGTGGCGTCATGGATAATAAGAAAATTTTATTATTTACGTTAAGTGCGGTCTTAATTGGGATTCTAATTAAAAATATTTCAATAATACAGGGGTACACTTCTTTTTTATATAAAGAACACGAATATGCGTCAGCCGACATTGGAACACAAGTCATATATGTCTCCTCGACTCTGAGTGTTAAAGAGTCGAGAACAGTCAATAAATCTGCCGGCAGCGCTATTAAAATTCTTTCTAAAAGCTCAGACGGGGTGCTCGCTGCTTCGACCGGAACTGTATTTTCACATGATGATAAATACTATGTTGTAACGGTGGCCCATGGTATTATTGGGGATTGTTCTACTACTATAGTATGGTCCGGTGGGCCATACTTTACACCGTGTTCTAGAATAGTTATAATTGATCATGATTTGGATTATTCGATCATGGTAATAGACAAGCCAATCGGAGTGACCCCAGTAAAATTAAAACCTTCTTTACCTCGCAGCGGAAACAACCGCGCTACGACACTTCAGAATAAAACATATTATACTGGATTTCCAAATAGCGTCGGCCCCCTTACTATATCAGGCAGAATCGTTGGTTTTTTAGAGAAAGATTACGTCATTATTCATAGTTATGCGTGGAGCGGTGCATCTGGTTCGGGAGTGTTCGCTTCAGATGGCACATTTATAGGTATAATTAAAGCGGTTGATGTTGGTCAGACTGTCTATGGTGTCGATGTTTTAGAGGATATCGTGGTAGTTTTGTTGGAAAGCAGAATTAATTGGGATCTTATATTATAGGGAGAAAATAATGGAGCTAATCAATATTGGAGAAAATGCGAATGTTTATCCGGGAGAATACTTGCTGCACCTCCCATCCAGACAAATTGTAGTCTGTGGGGCTTTTCTTAAATCTGAAAATAAAATAAAAGTATTGAAAAATGGTCAGCTACTAACAGACAGCATTAGCAACTTTCAAAAAATAAGACTTTCAAAAAAAGAGAAGCGAGAGAAAAAGTATAGTTCATGTGGAGGATGTAAAAAAAGATGAGTAAAGAAAGAAAGAAAAAAAGTTATTTTGTCGGTCCATTTAAAAAAGCTATGGACAATATAGACACCTTTAATATTAATTTATATTACAGTTATTATTACCAAGATGTAATCCAAAGTATTATTGATTCGGAGAATGGCGAAGTTTCGGAAGAAGAAATAGAACAAAGTTACGATGAGTTATTAAAAATGATATCTGGATCTCAATACTCTGAACAAAATAGAGCAGATTAATGACAAATATCTATATATATTGTGTTTTTGATGGTACCGGTAACTTCATGGGCGTATACTCTTCTTTAAAAAATGCTCATCGCGATGCATTGAAAGTGGCAAACAGTGGAGAGTCTTCTGTTTATATAAAGACGACGGAAGGCTACATTAAACCGACCTTATCTTTTTTAAAGAAAACATTGAAAGGGAAGTGTGATATTGTGGTACAATATCGCGGAGGAAAAACAACTTCAAAAATATTGAAAACTAAGTTGAAAGAATAGATATGGCTATATCTATCGGAGATGCAGTCACTCTTTATCGTCGCGACCATCCGGGTATAGGAATGGCGGTTGAAAAAATAGAAGACATTACTTTAGAATATAGAAATATCGATAAAGATCTTCAAACTTTAATATTTAGTTGGAATATTGGAAAAGATTTTAGAACTAAAAATTATGCAATATCAGATTTCATTGAAAAATCTGGTCTTAGTGAGGATTTGGCTATGAGCTTTTTAACTTCGAACGGTTTTTATCGATATGCTAGGTCTACTCCTCCAAAAAATATTAATAAAATAAATAAAAGATTTGTAAAAGTTTTCTGGTTTATAAAGCCGTCGAACTACAATATAAAAATAATTAAACACAATATCGACTGGTATCCTACAGAATGGCTTAAGTCTGCAAAAAAAACTAAAAAAAACACTTGACAAGCGAGCCGGCTGTCATTATACTTAAGACAGCAAATTGGAGAAAACCGTGAGCAGAAAAAAAAGAAATCCCGTTGTCATTGCCATGATGCTGCGCAGCCAGAAAGCCGGTCGTCATATCGACAGGAAGAAAGAGGCAAATAAAAAAGCTTGCAGAAAAAAGATTAAACTTCTTGACAAAAATATCTAAATCAGCTATACTTAGAAAGTAATCAAGAGAGCAGGAGGCAGGCCGACATGAACATCTTCCCAATCCGAAACGACGATGATCTAACCCGCGCACTCAAGCGCATCGATGAATTGTGGAATTCCGAGCACGGCACCCCCGAAGGTGACGAGTTGGACATCTGGATGGATCTGGTTGAAGCCTATCAGCTATACTTAGAAAGTAATCAAGGAAGGCAAGCATGAAAGTCTATATGGTAGTCGAAACACGATTTTATGAAGGTTCTTATAATCTCGCTGTTTTTTCATCCGAATCAGAAGCTAAAAATTTTGTGAGAGATATTATGGGAGATGACATAGAATTAATTTATGATATTGAGGAGTGGGATTTGGATGATCGAGGGATTCGTGGTGGCTCTTCGATATCAGAAATTGCCCGACACCCATACCACAATGGAAGGTCTTATATACATGGTCCTCCCATGGAAGACTAAATAAAAAGAAACTTCTTGACAAAAATATCTAAATCAGCTATACTTAGAAAGTAATCAAGGAAGGCAAGCATGAATGAAGTATACATCGTCTTATCAGAAATGCCGGCATCAAGTGATTGCTTGGGGGTTTATGAAAATAGCACCTCTGCGGTAGCCGCTGTGAGTGAATGGTGTGAAAATCATGAAGATGACTGGTTTCAGTCTGGATCTTCTTACATATTTTACAACATCAGCGTTGACATGGAGTGGCGTATTAGAATTAAAGAATTTGAAAAAAACTTTCTGCATATCGACGCAGAAAATCCTTGACAAGCCGTCCCTTTTCGGATATAATAAAAGGGTAGATTGAGCCAGAGTGGTGGAATTGGTATACACAGGAGACTTAAAATCTCCCGACCGTATGGTCTTGCGGGTTCGAGTCCCGCCTCTGGTACTAAAAACATGTGAGAGAAGATACAATGGATGAAGGGCATTACATTCTAATATTTTTTCTAATCTTCATCGGCATCCCGCTACTTGGAGTTCTTGCGGTAGTATTTGACCTGTTGATCGGCTAAAGGAGAACCAAGAATGAAAAAGATAGTCCTCTGGAATCAGGTTTTTCGACTCTACTCTTTAACTAATATGTTTTTTGAAGACGAAATTTATACTGTTTGCCACAATTGTTGTGAAAGAATTGAGTTCAACGATCAGACAACTTGGGAAACTTTTCCGCATAGAAATCAAGATTGCATTAGCGCAAGGAAGAAACTTCTTGAATTAAAGGAGAACGAAGAATGAAAGTTGAACTAAGTGTTAAAAAAACTCAAAAAGGAACCCTTGAGATTGTGCTGACTGATCAAGACATTTATAATCTACTTGAAGAAAAAGGAGTTTTTCTTGACTTGGAAGAAGGTGCTTTAGAGTCATCTGAATTTGAGATTTTTTATCACGGCTTTGACGTTTTCTGTAAGTTGTCTTGGGAGTTTGAAGAATGATTTTATTTTTAATTGCATGTCCGCTAGCAATGGACGATGAGCCGACATATCCAGTTTATGACGTTCAATGTCGTCACTACTGGACACCAGCAGAAGCAAATCTGAGGATCAAAGCACAAGATCCGTTCCCATGGGACACGATTGCAATTGATATCGACCAGGGAGAAAATGACTGGAGCGCCCAGCTTCGCGAAATTGAAGTGGGAACCTGGGAAATCGAGATGAACCTCTGGGAGCTTGATTGTGATTCTGACTATGATCTAGGTTTTTACTTTCTTATCTATCAGTAAAAAATAAAAAGAAAAACCTTGACACAGAAAAGAAAATAAGATATACTTAGAAAGTAATCAAGGAAGGTAACAGCAAGAGAACTTTGGGGGTGTATCCCAGCCGTCTTATAAGCGGTGCGTTTCGCGGGTAACTGGTTGCATGCGGGTTCAACTCCCGCCATCCCTACTATAGAAGGAGAAATGGAAACATTACAACGATTTATTCTTTGAAGGTTGTAATTTATACTATGCGTCAGTTATGTGCTTCTTAATCTGTCGTACTGTAAATCCCCACTATATTTATATATTACCTCAACTAATATCAATATCGGGGTAGGAAAAACAAAATGGAAGATAGTCTGGACTCTTTGCGAGAGTAAGAGCCTCTATTATCTCCTTCTCAAAGTCGCTGGCATATCGGCTAAAACATATGTCATTTTGGGGCGTTAGCTCAGTAGGTAGAGCAGTGGTCTTTTAAACCAACGGTCCAGGGTTCGAATCCCTGACGCCCCATCATTCGCCACCTTAGCTCAGTTGGTAGAGCAGCGGTTTTGTAAACCGCAGGTCAACGGTTCAAGTCCGTTAGGTGGCTTCAGTGGGTGTTTGAGTAAATATTTATATTATTAACTTTGCAGGTATAAGTCTCATATCCTGCACACAGTAAACATTAAAAAAAAGAGACTAGCAAGGTTCCCCGCAAAGAGTGGGACCACCTCAAGCACCCACTTTTAATATTAAGACAACAGGAGAAAAAATGAAAAATGATTATATGGCAGGATGGAATGCTGGAATCGAAGCTACGAAAAAGAATCCAAAAAATTCCTTGACTTTGCCGAGAGAAAAGTATACAATACCATATATCGATGGCTACTACGCCGGAAGAAATAACTACAGAAATGCTCTCAGGCTCTCCGCGAGGGATGAAACCGACACCAAAACTTACTTAGTGGGGATTTGAATATGATGGAAATGGGATTGCCGTTCTTTGTAAGCATTTTTATGGGCTTACTTTTTATGTCGTTTCTAATTATAGAATAACCCGCTGGCACACGGTTAATACGTGCTTAAACTATAAAAGGAAATAAAAATGTTCGAACTTATTGCTTGGCTACTTGGTCTTGACATGCCGGATGACGACAGCTACGGCTGTCCCGGCGGCTGGCAGTAGCATTAAACCGCTGGCACACCGGTTAAAGTGTGCCGGCATACTCTGAGCTTCGGATAGACCGAAAGGAGAAATCCTAAGAATATATTCTTAAGATCTGGCAATGATATCATTCTTCATCACAGCAACAAGTTGTTATCTGCGTAAGCCGGTGATGATGTTCTTCAGAAGCCAACTGCGGACACAGAGTCGTTCAAAACAGCGGGCCTATTACGCTGTATCATAACTGTTAAGTAGGCATATTTAACAGGATAAGGAGAATAGGTAGGAGCGGTAAAAGCCCATATAAGTTTCTTGGAGGAAGCCTCTAAACCTTTTTGAACAACCGCTGGCACACCGGTTAAAGTGTGCCACATATGCTCACCACCAACATAGGGTCCGAGTACAGGCAATCGCGAATGGAGCGTTCCTCAGCCCGACTAGCGGTTGTGTAAAAAAGCCACCTGCTCTTTGTCTATCACCCGTGAGCGGGTCGCGCTAATGATGTTGGAAAAGTGGTTGTCTACGGGGGTATCCGCCCCGGACAGGGTGCTTGATCGCGATACTTGGGAGAGTCCCTCCGATGCTGACCGACAACCCAACCGCTGGCACACCGGTTAAAGTGTGCCACTTTCTTGGGGTATGGTGTAATGGCAACACAGAGGGTTTTGGTTCCTCCGTTCTAGGTTCGAATCCTAGTACCCCAGTTAAATAAAAAAACTTGACATTTTTTATCAACTAGGATATAATTAGTACATAATCAAGGCTAAGTGGTGGAATGGTATACACAGCAGTTTCAAAAGCTGCCGCCCATTATGGGCTTGTCGGTTCGAATCCGACCTTAGCTATTAAGTGAGGGGAATTAGCTCAGTTGGGAGAGCATCTGACTTGCACTCAGAAGGTCAAGAGTTCGAATCTCTTATTCTCCACCACATACCGGGGTATAGCTCAGTCTGGCAGAGCGCTGCGTTTGGGACGCAGAAGTCGTTGGTTCGAATCCAGCTACCCCGATTTAATGGCAAGTTAGCTCAGTTGGCAGAGCATATGATTCATATTCATAAGGTCGCCAGTTCAAATCTGGCACTTGCCTCTTAGATCTTTGAAGATATAAAATGACGATACAACCAATATACAAATATGGAATCTGGCACCAAGCCGAACATGATATCAAGGTGGAAATTATTTCTTACTTGGGTCAGAGGAACGGTGAGTCATGGTGGCTCATTAAAGGCCCAGATGGCGGAAGAACCGGAGTTTCAGAATCACAAATATCTTTTTATATAAACCTTGACAAACAAAAGAAAATGAGATATACTTAGAAAGTAATCAAAGGAGGTTAGCTCAGTTGGTAGAGCATCTCGCTTACATCGAGACGGTCGCTGGTTCGAATCCAGTACCTCCTATAGTTTTTGGTACCATAGCTCAGTTGGTAGAGCACCGGATTGTCGATCCGAAGGTCGCGGGTTCGAACCCCGTTGGTACCGCTTAATACAAAAAAAGGCTTTATATATTGTTTCTGGGCTCTTGGCGGAATTTTGGTAGACGCGCTGGTTTTAGGCACCAGTATCTTATGATGTCCGAGTTCGAGTCTCGGAGAGCCCATCACTTTGCTCCTATAGTTTAACGGTTTAGAACGCTGGGTTTTCATCCCGGTAGTCGGAGTTCGATTCTCCGTGGGAGTATTCTTTAAAATGGAGAAG
>TARA_R110002126_G_scaffold22809_7_pt1 | contig 15033 bp, 25 predicted proteins | sample TARA_R110002126 | Tara Oceans TARA_R110002126 (sample SAMEA4397536) | marine metagenome | biome: Polar Biome; feature: [DCM] deep chlorophyll maximum layer (ENVO:01000326); material: water (ENVO:00002006), including particulate matter (ENVO:01000060) such as... | depth 30 m
TATCTACTACTACTTGGACTTCTAACCCATTTAGAATTTCTGTTGATGCTTTCCAAATAGCAGAATGAAATAATTCATCACTAAAGTCCTTAGTGGTGTTAAATGCTGTATTAATTTCAATCTCAATTGCTTCTTGATTACTCATTGATTACACCCCGCAGTTTGTCTAATTTTGCTTGTAGTTTGCTCTCTTTCTTAGCGTTTTTTGCTATCTTGCGACGCTCACGGCGACTCATATTGGCGATTCTATACTCTTCATCCTTTCGCTCTTTGGTGACTCTTGCCGCTTCCATAAGCAAGTCGCTATGGTGAGGTTCTTTCAAATCGTGAATGTTTTCTAAAGTCTTTGCTATTGCCCAAAAAGGAGCATTAAACTGTTCTCGCAATTCATCAATTGATTTCTCATAGAAAACCAAAAGGACTTCCATTTCATTCAAATCATATGCTTCATTTGTAGAATCATCTAAGGTTTTCATTCTTTTATCAACACTCTTGAGTAAGGTAACATCAGCCTTTGATAGATGACGGGTAATTGGATTACCATGCTTTTCAATTAAATCCTCTAATGCAGAATCAACCTTTACTGTTACTGTCTTAGGCTTTGCGTCAAATTCTGCAATTCTTCCATCCTTCTTCATCTTAGAGAATCGTTGATATACAGCAGGTAATGTTCGGTCTTGTAATAGTTTTTCAACTGAAGGGAAATCCTCTCTAGTACGATAATTAGCAATTACTATTTCATCTTCTTCTTTAGTCCAATTAGGACTAGTCAAACCAGTAGTTCGGGTTCGGCGTTTCTTAGAGGTAGGCTTCTTTGTTTTAGCAACAACAGTTGTTAGGTTCTCCAATTGTTCAATTTGCAAAGAAGCAGTTTCTTTAGTCATACTACCTTTAACACACTGAACATACAATGAGTCTTCTAGTTGTTTTCTTTGTTGTTTACTACCTTCGGGTAGAGATAATCCTGCAATATACTTGCATTGTTTCCGTGTTGCGGGTTCTGTTTTCCAATTCATATTTTCACTTTCCTTTGATTCTTTCTTTCTCTCATAGTGCATCTTTGCATTTATGAGTTGTCCTGTTCTTTTAACTCCAAATATTCTTTGCATATCTCTAGCAATTTTATTTCTAGAATTTCCTGCCTTACTTGCTTTTAAGGCATATTCATATTGTTCCTTTGTCCATTTGCTCATACATTCACAACCTTAAAATCACAGACTTCTTCTTCATTCATGTAGCGTTGAATCCATTGTGCGCCCATACCTGCAATTGCGACTTGCATGAAATGAACCGCTTTGTTTGTTCCATCCCATGAATCTCCTTGACAACTAAATGAACCATCTTTACCTGCTAAAAGCATATCATACATTTTAGGGTCGGCCTTGTGGCTCACAAGTGCGGCGTTCCTGCCCTGCGCTCGTAAGTCCAACCATTTAATACTTGTGTTGTATAAGGTGCGTCGGACACTTAAGTTATCTACACAACAGATAACCAAATCAAATCCTTCCATTTGCTTTCCTGTCAAGATAGGAAACTTAGAGTAATGATTGACTGATTGGTATTCATTCATCATTACACTAGCCTTATTCTGCCCAACATGACCTCTCTTAAAGTTTTGATAAGTTAAGTTCTTTGTTTCAACAATATCGGGGTCTGCAACAGTAATGTTGTATAGTCCGACTTTATCTAAGTATTGAGTCAAGAATGACCCAATGCCGCCTGTTCCAATTATTAATATTTTTCTATTCATTTTTAATTTCTCCTAGTTCACTTATTTGTTTGCCTTTTACTTGGGCACAAGTATTGTAGCCTATTAAATTTAATAGGTCTTTAGTCTGCTTTTGAATCGCAGACCTTGAAGTTCCTGTTTTTTCTGAAATACTACGCAAGGTTATTCTTGGATGAACAAAGATGTTCTTTGCTATCCAACAAATACTTTCGTAGTATGCATTTCTCTTATTGTATTCTGATTGAATCACTACTGACTCAAATACCTCAAGTGTTTCTTGACACCTTGACACATAAACAATATCCCCGCTTATTTTATTTGCTGCTTTCTTTAACAAATATTGAGGGTCGGGTTGTAATTGTTTGTTTCTTACACCGTAATAACTATTGATTCTTCTAATCAATCTGTTCAAACTCTTTCCTGCACAATTAAATTCCTTTGAGGCTTCTTTAATAGTTACTGGAGTCTTATTTTCTTTGAGAACAAACCAAGTTACTGCTGTTCCTCTTACTTCTAAAGTATTTGCCGAAGTGAATACTCCTTTAGAAAGTAATTCTCTATACACTTCTCCTATTCTATCCTTTAGGGAAGAGTCTTGAATATTCATACTAGAGAACACCATATTAGAGAAAAGAATACCCTTTCTAATATGACTATCATTACCACTAAATCGCATGTGAGTCATAGCCAATTTACTATGCCCTGCTATTTTACTACCTAATCCTGTTTTGTCAGCAGTATGTTTTAAATCTCCATTATCAATAGATAACACTCGCTGTTCAAACAATTCAGTTACTGCGATTAACCCACATGCCATACATGCGGTTTCTCCCATTACTTCATCGTATTCAAATTCACTTGTTTTGCACTCTAAGCATCTCATCAAAATCCTTCCTATTTGTATTTTCAGGTGCAATTAAATATCTTTTAATTGTATTCACCATTTTTATTGTCATTGTATCGTTTAATAGTGCGAATGCTCTTGCGGCAAATTGGTCGCCAAGAGAAGAACCTTCCGACATATTATCAATACAGATTGGCCCAGTCCAAACCCACTCACAATCTTCAAGAGGTAGTGGATTGCCTTCTTCATTACTTTGTAGTCGGGGTTGGCACACATAAGTGCTAACCTTTTGAATATCGCTTTTATACTCACTGTTAGTAAGTTTCCAGTCATATCCTTTGCCTTTAATCAATAGTGACATTGGTATTCCATCCTCCATCTCTAATTTAAGGTTATCGGGGTGTTGGGATTCCATCTCATGTAATAATTGAATGGCCCTGTTTTCCACAATGTCCTGTTGTCTATTCTGTTTCAAAAACTCTCGCATGAGAGTAAGTTGATGGTCGGTTGGGTTTTCTCCGAGAAGAGAAGCATAAAGTCTCTTAATACCCATAAACTTATATTTACCCATTTTCTTATCACTACGAAAGAAGGTACAGAAACTATCTAAGTTCCTATTAGAGATAACTCCCCAAACACCATCGCTTATTTCCAAAGCACATTCTTTTTCAGATATTTGCTGAACATTAAGCCTTACATCTATCTTAGTAAAGTTATCATAGAAATGAAACGGTACTTTATTTTCTAAACAATACTTAATGTTTTCAGATAAAGATAGTGTTTTCATTAGTGTCTTTAATAGTGGACTTGCTTCCTTTTCCCTAATTGCTGAAAAAGAAACTCTTGCTAAGGCATTTGTAATGGTACTTAGTGATTCACTTTTACCGTTCAATTGGTAGCGGGTTCCTTTTCTATCAAGTGCTATTGGTAGCCCTTCTATAAATATAAGAATTGCCCCCTTTTGCATTTGGCTTTGAATAGAATAATATCCTTTATTAGATAATAAGTCTTTCCAATAAGACACCAATGAATCATGCACAGGGTCTTTTGCACTTCTTGTTAAGTGTAGGTTTCTTGTTCTACTTTCTAGAGTAAAGATGTCAGACTTAATCATTACTTCCGGAAAGTAATTTTGAGTATCATCTGGTTTTTTAATTTGTAATTTCATTATTCCCATATTTTCACATCATATATATATTATCATTCTGTTTTAGTGCACAATTATCATGCATTTCTTTTCTAATTTCTTCAGGTATTAATAACTGATTACCGCATATACGGCAAGAAGTTGCTATTCTTTTCTTGTAAGTCCTGTGACTCTTAACATACTTGGGGTCTTTTTCTTTCATGATTTCCACCCAAATGCTTCTTTACACAATAAACAATTCCCATCACATTCATCTTTATTTAAATCGTGATAAATCAAGGCGTTGTTTCTATTCACTAAGTTGAAGGACTTCCATTCAGCAAATCCTATTTCAATTGCTTCATCAAAATCCCACAACACAGCATTAACTGTTTGTTCTAATCTGTATTTCTTTTCACTTTCATCTTTCATTTTATCACACACCTCAAAGGCTAAAAGAAGTCTCCTTTTTGATTCTAGTTTAAATGAATTTAAGTAAGTTAGCATGGCCCGCTTATATTCGATATAAGATAGTTTCCTATAAGCGTGGCGCATACTAACACCTAGATTTCACAAAGCCCACCTGCACAAGCAATTTCGCTTGCTAGGTCAGTATTGTCTTCATTCTCAACAACCTTAGTTAAGTCAATAGAACCTAACAAAGAATACATACTGTTGTATTGTTCTTTTGTAATTGTTTCAAATGGTGCTTGTTTGTAAGTACCACCATCATAAGGTAATACTGCTAATCCGTTGTAGTAGTGGCGATTAAACCACATCCATTCAGCAACATCATCCCATTCGTCTTCTTTGATTGAAATAGTTGCTGATACATTGTGGGTATTCATTCCATCAACATGCCCATTATTAACCCAACGAATGCTAAATTGCTTTACTCTTTCAAGTAAATCAAATACGCTCTCCTTACGAGTTATTGCACCGGCAGGGGCTTTTTGAGGAATACTAATTACTGCTTGTTCATCGGGATTGTAATATTCATCTTCAACAAGTTCGGGATGATTATTTAATAAGTAAGAATAGATTGCTTCATTCTTACCAACTCTAATACGACGAATATAATACTCATCGTGCCAAGCGTGAATACCAGAAGAAGAACCTAATACAAGAGAAGTTGTTCCTGCGGGTTTAACACAAGTTATTCTACTTGCAGGGTTAATACCAATTAACTTAGCAACCCTGTGGTTTTCTAACTTTGCTTGCAAAGAAGCCGACTCAATATCTAATTTCTCAACTATGTTTGCCGCAATCCCTGTCATAGATACTCCCAACAAAGAATCCTTTTCAGTAGTCTTTCTCCAAATATCACGCAAATAGTGGAAATCAGTATAACCTGCTTGTAGTGTTCCTAAGAACGAAGCGGCCTTAACTCTTTCTTCTAAGTCCTTTTGTCCTTCAATGTTACTTGCATTAACTTCTGTTAAGTTACAGAATTGAAATGGTCTTAGTGCAATCTCACAACAAGGATTAGTTCCCCAATCTTTATCATTACTAAAGTAAATTCCGGGTTCTCCACTACCACTCAATTGAATTCGTTCCCAAACATTCATAAAGAATTCTTTATCTATTCTGTGACGAAGTAATACTGCTGAATTGTTTGCTCTACCTCTTTGTGGATTATTAACATACCATTCACCTGCTTTACATGAAAGCATTTTAGAATCATCTGCACTGAATAAACTAATCATAGCGGCACGACGAATACCTCCTGCTAATACTGCATCGGCTAAATGGCACATAATGTCGTGTGCTTGAATAGGTTCGAGTTTAGAACCATTAGGCATGTTTTGTAAGATACCTTCGACCTTTACTAAACATTCACGCAAAGGTTGAGGGCCGGGTGCTTTTCCACCAGAAGTCTTTAAAAGAGAACCTTTCGGTCTAATATCAGAATAATCAAATCTAGGACTATCTTTCTTAATACCCATGTAACATTCTAGTAAGACTCTTACTGCGTCAGCCCAACCTTCAATAGAATCATTAACGAGATAACGGCGTTTTCTATTATCATTCGGTTGTTGTATTTCGGGTAATTGCTCAATATGATGTCTTTGGACAGAATAACCGACCCCCGTTCCACCGAGAAGTAAAAACATACTTTCACCAAAAGCAATATAGGAATCAATAGGCATATAAGCACAGTTATAGACCCTGTTCGGGCTAATCTCCACAGGCTTGCCCCCAAATTGCATAGAGCGCATAGAAGGAAGGACTTTTCTTGTTTTAATGTATTGTTCGTATATTTCATTTATTTCACCACTTAATTCTGGGTAAGTCTTCTTGTGCATTTCACAATTTCTATTGACTATTTCATCCCAAGTTTCTCTTCGTTGTTCTTCAGGAATAAACCTAGCATATTTCATATGCACTGTTATGTCCGATAATATTTCGATTGCTTTACTTTCTTGTTTCATAATTAACACCTATATTTACTTGCTTTGGGTAATTCTAAAAGATTAGTAAATGAATGTAGCCAATAGCCATTTTTATAAATGACCCACTCCATTTCTTCTACAAAATCCCAATTATCAAAATCATCAATAGCCACTAAGCCATGCTTATCAATAATAGCATGTGGACTATCAAAGGATTCCCCTTGATAATTTATTACAGTATTTCCAACGGCTACTATATTACCGTGTTTTCCTTGTGCTATGATAGTAGATTCATTATAAAAATCAGGCTTAAAAACAGCCTTTTCTTGAATAACTAAAGGAATAAGAAGTTTCCATCCCTTAGTTTCAAGGAACATTTTTAATGCGTCTGCTGATATAAAGTGCCGTAAGTCTATCATATTATCACACTTGCTAAAGGGGCAGGATGTAGCAAAACGCTACACCCCACCCCAATTACGCAACTTGTGAACGGCTTATAGCCTTTCTTATCCGCCAACGATAGCAGGAACCAAATCAACTGATTGAACGGTTTCCCAATCAATACTGTTGATTTCTTCACGCATTACCATGTCACCATCAACAAACACCCAATGTGTAGGGTGCGTGTCTATTTGCTCAATAACGCCATCACTAACTAATTGTAAGTCAGTGTGTCCTGTTTCGTTTAATATCCGTAATTTAATCATACATATTCCTCCGAGTTATTCTCTCCATGACCTTCACCCTTATAAACGGATGCGGCTTGGGTTGTTTTTCCATTTTTTTTACTTTTCATATTATTCATTTTTTTCACTTCCTTAAAATTCTTGTTGGTATTCCCTGTCTTCCTTCTCAAAGTTTCTTTGTTCTGAGAGATAGCCAGTTAGAATCATATCCATCTTTTCTTGTAGATTATCAATAATGCCTGCAATTAACCTACGATTAAGACTAATCCAAATACGGTGATAAGTATTAATCACTACCTTTGGTTCATCATTCTCATCCATCGTAATTACGATAGGGGGCAATTCTGCATCATCTACTATTCTAAATTCTACTTTCTTTTTATCTTCCATTATATTCATATCCATTCCTCCATTTCAAAGTCAGGTAATTGTAAACACACTACCTCACCGTTTTCATCGTATTGTTTTACTGATATTGATTGCAATATCAATAAAGCATTGGGATTGACCCAAAGTTTACTTTCTTGCATGTTTTTATTATCTTTCAAAGTATTAACAAACAATTCACAACCTATGTTATCTATCCATCTTCGTCGTAGTCCTCTAATTGTGCTAGTGATTATATCAATCAATAGTTCCTCTTCTATCTCACCAACATCTTCTTCTAAGTCAAGATTATTAATTATCATATTACCAATCTCCATTAGAGTTATTCTATTCTTATTACAAAGAGTATCGAGGATTTCTCTCTCAATATTACCTTGTAAGTAATTATAAAAATTATCTTTATCAATCATGCCATCACCGCCAATAAAGAAACTAAAGACTCTTTGTTCTTTGCTGTAACCAAAGCAAACAAACGCTCATAGTCTGGGTTGCTCTCATTATCAATCAAAGAAATAAGAGTTTCTGAAAAGATACGGGCGAGCCTTACATGAGGAACACCCATTATTACCTTTGCCATCTTAACACTTAAATCGTGCTTCATTCGCTCATGTGCTAAACAAGGAACACATTGAACACGCATCATTACATCATGTTGTTGGTCTGCTACAAGAGTATATCCATTATCATTACATTCATCACAATTCATTCAGTTGCCTCCTTACATTCTTCAAGGATAATATATTCATCCTCTTCTAATTCTATTCGCATTTCACTAATTAGGTCATGGAACCAATCAATGTTTTTTGTTCCCATTTGTATTTTAATATTATAATGTTTCATTCTTCTTCATCTCCAAATAATTCTTGATATGAACCGTCTTCTTCGTATTCTGTGCGAAGGTCTGATTCATAGTCACTTAAACCTACTCGGTATGCGATAGGGTCAAGGCGATATAATGCCACTGATGGTGCATATTCTAAATAACCTAGTTTAATGGTCGGGTAACATTCATCAAGCATATCGTCGTATAGTTCTGTTATTCGTTTCATATCCATATTTATTCCTCCTCTCCATTATCCCATTCTAATTCATTAGGTATTACCCACTCTCTACGAGCAATATCACCACAATCTTTACATATGAACTTTTGCATTACTAAACAACCATCACTAACTTCTTCTTGGTCTTCTTCTAAAAATTCTATTTCATCGTGATAACAAGAAGGGACTTCAAGGGTAACTACCTTGTCTTCTTTACCTTCTTCTTCAATTGTCCATTGTTCAGTTACTTTACCTTGATTGTTAAATTGCTTTCGCAATTCGGTTTGATTGAATACTGTTTCATCAATCATTCTTTCACCCCGCAATCACAGATAGACATAATGTAGCGGATTGCATCCACAAACACCACACTACCGTAAGCATCATCATATTCAGTCTCATTCTTTTCACATTTACATTTTAATTTTTTCATCATAATAATTCCTCCTTCTTTACTGGCTTCGGAATCCAGTTCGGGTTGTATTGTTGGTATATATCTGCATAACAACCATCACAGATTTTGATTAGTATTGTATCTTCAAATGATTTCATGTCTAACGACTTAAATTCCATTAGTAGATACTTAGTAGCCTTAAGCCCGCATGAAGCGCACTTAGGTATTGTTTCTTTTTCTTCATTTACAAAAAATTGTTTTATCCAGTTTATCATATTAATTACTCCTTTAATTTGGGGGAAAGAAGGCGAGAACGAATCGCCATCAAGATTATGAAACCAAAAGTTAATCTTTCATTACTCTATAAAACCCAAACTGTCACGGCTTCCCCAGCCTTCCGCAGACCAATTCCACGGCGACAATAGTTTATTGGTAAAACATGCTATTTCCTTCAAACATGCTCTTTACTTAGGAAACCAACCTTTCAAGCGGGGGCATAAACATAACCCCACAGGAATTTAATCAAGACTTAACTTGTCTTTTTGCTCTAACACATTGCTTGTGAAAGACACTTAATTCATCTTTAATTACTACTATCTTGCTACATTTCTTACATGTGCGCTTTTGACACTTATCGCAATCAGTTACAGCAGTATTGTTATTACAATTAGTGCATTGATTTCTATTATACATTTTACTCACCTCCTAGATGTCTTTGAAGCGTATCTAAGTGATGGGGTTGTAATTTCTCCCCATCCATAATCATTTGCTTAATCACTGAAAAACTAAACAGTGCGCTTGTTCCTTTATCTTCTAATGAATCAATAGTAAAGGGAGGGAAACCGTAATAATCACAGGCATCGTTGAATACTTGTGATTCTTTCATAAGTATAGTTAAAGCCTCTGCCTTGCGTCTTCGTTCCCTTTGTAATTGATTCAATGACTGTCTTTCTTTTTCTATAAGGGCTAATCTTTTTCTTTCTTCAGCACCTTCAGCCCAAACACGATTGGCTTCTTCCTGTTTAGCAATTCGTGTTAATCTCATTTGTTCTGCCGCTTCATTTTGCCTATCACGAGCATCAGTAGCATCTTTAGCCTGTTGTTTGTGGTCTTCTTCTACCTTTCTATGAGTAACATCTCTAAGAGCATAGAATAAATTCAAATCTGCCCAAAGCCTATCATTAGGATAGCCATACTTTAGTAGTTGGTTCTTAGTGTTATCTTCGTGATTCCATCGCCAAACAATAGAAGCCATTTGATAACCATAGTCACCAAACTTACCTGTTGCTCTTGTTTTCAAATCATAGTGCCAATCATAGTATCTCTCATCATCGCTGTTTCGATGAAGGTACATGAATTCGTTTTTGTTATTAATAACAGCATCTAATTCTTTAATCTCATCAAACATCTCATTAAAGTGTTCACCATGTTCTTCCCACCATGCGTTGCTTTTCATAGTTTGAAGTCGCTTCTGCATCCAATCGTCAATCATCTTATCAGTGATGCTTTCCATAGAAATACCCAATTCATTTACCATTTGTTGAATAATCAAGTAAGCACCGATATGGTCGGAACCAACACATTCACGAACACCTGTTACAGTATTGCGAATTTCAAAGTGATATACTACTCTATGTCCACATAGACAAAAACCTACATGTCCATTAGTCCATTCGGGTTCGTTACCTCTATGAGAATGACGATAAACATTACCTGTTGCTTCCCACTCATCTCTTGCTTCTTCGTAGTTATCACAGGATGATAATTCAACCATCTTGCGCTTAAGGATTTTATCCCATCTACCTTCGCCTAAGTCTCGCTTTGCTCTAATCTCTTCTTCCATTTTCATTCCTCGAAATGTTTATTTAACATCATATCAATGAGCATAACTATTTTCTCATCAATACTTATGTTACCTGCCAATTCTTTCTTATCCCATTCCCTTGCTTGTGCCTTGACATCAAGAAGTAAGTTAAATTCTTTTTCAGTTAGCGTTTTTATTTCTCCAATATTTACCATTTTAATTCCTCAGTTTTTTGGTCTTTCACCACAATAATATAGATTCTTTTTAGCCCGTGTAATTGCAACATAAATGATATTGCGTTCTTCTTTCGGATTAGTTGCCTTCGGGTGTGGCATTCTCTCCGGTGTTAGGATATAAACATTATCTGCTTCCAATCCTTTAGCCTTGTGAACAGTAGAGAGCATAATATCTCCATATTGTTTTCCTTTGAATAGTCTTTCAATTTCAACAATGATTCCACCAACAGTATCAGCACGACCAGTAAAGATGCGAATACAATTAACCTTGTCTTCAAGACTATTCGCTTGGTTTTGTTTCTTAGCATTAACCAATCGCATGTATTGAGTAGTGAAATCTATTTCAAGTAGTTCACTAAACTCTTTACTTGACATATTAGCATGTGTTGAAATTTTATTCACAGCATTAACGAGTCCTTTGTGCATATCTCGACCGTTGATGTATGCTGATTTGCCTTGAGTAAGTAAGTCATAGAATGCACTAACTAAAGGAGCGTTGTATCTACATAGAACTAAGTCGCCCTTTGTAGGATTAAAGTATGAATTAACATTAACTGTTCCTTCTTCCGCAGTTTCAAGCCCATTAAAGTCTTTAACATAACGGTTCGCTTCTTTAATGACTGACTTAGGGCAACGCCATGTGAGAGTCATAGGAAAATGACGGACTTTTTTACCAAGTTTTCCTAATTGCTCGGAAAATATAGACATTGAATTGCTATCCGCACCTCGGAATCCGTAAATTGCTTGGTTTTTATCACCCACAATAATACATCGGCCATTTGTCGTGCATCTAACAATCAACTCTCTTTGCATTTCATTGAAGTCTTGTGCTTCATCAACGAATAGCACATCAAACTTTGGAAGTGTCCAATTAAGGACTAGTGGCAACCAAATCATATCATCAAAATCAATGTTCCTTGTTTGTGATTTACATTCATCAAGTATATCACAAATGTTATCAAGAGCAAGAGTTTCATCAAGCATTGTTTTAAACTCTATATCATAGTAATCAATTAAACCACGAACTGCTTCTTCATTCTTGCAATCAATCATAGAACCTTTAATAAGTCCAATCAATTTAACAAGTGGATAAGTGCTTGTATAGTCTCTACCTAGATTAATGTTATCATCAATAATGTTCTTAACTTTATATTGATTAACTTTAGGTTTAACTCCGTTCTTGTAGAATGATGCCATACCGAGAGCATGGAAAGTTTTTGCATCTACTCCTTCGGGTAGTCTTTCTTGTAGTTCTTTTTGAATTGATTTGTTAAAACAAAGAAATCCCATCTTCAAGTATGAAGGTAGTCTTCCTGATGCTTCTACAATAGTAAATGTTTTACCAGTACCAGCACCAGCATTAACTACAATATCATCGTTACTGTTTTCAATGGCTTCCCATATCGCTTCTTGTTGTTTCGTTCCTTTTATCATATTTATTCCTCCTTTTATTATTTGAATTGGCGGGCAAATGAGATACGAATTAAGTTATCAAAGATAACTACTACTTCATGTCGCACCCGTTTCGCTTTATACTCATTCGCCCATGTTATCGTTATTAGTTTGAAAACAACATCTATTGACATAACAATAATGAAACATCAGTCAATGTGATTTTCAAGAGATAGGGTCAGACGACCCTATAAAGAAAGGGGAGGGTCGCCCCCCGTCAGTTTTTATTAGAGTCAAAATGAATCTATTGCGTTTAATCTGCAATAGATGAGGAATAGGAACACAAAGGCGGAAGAACAATCCATTAACGGGGTCGCTAATGTTTAAATTGTTTTTAATTAGACAGTCGAGAACGGAGATGAAAAAAACTGCTTAAACTCCCATGTTTGTGAGTAAAAGGGAAACAAAGGGAGGCGAACCTCCCAATGTTCCGGCTCTCTTAATTCTATGAATTAAGTGGTAACTTTAAAGTGAATTAAATTCACTCTTCAGTTTCTTCTGGAAGTAGTGAAGAAACACTACCATCCCAAAGTTCTTCACGGAATTTCTTAGAAAGCGAGTTTCTAATTTTCTTTGCGTGAGCATCTGCATAATCTTCTGCATTGTCGAAAGCACCGCCACCCGACTTAATGTGCTTAAAACTCACAGCCCCAATAATAGAGTCGTGGTTGTAATAAGCCAAAGCCGCTTCGTGAACTACTCCACAAATACGGTCAATTGCGACACGAACACTTGCAGGAACGCTACTCTTTTGTCCTCGGCGGAAAGGTGTTCCGTCTCGGCCTTTGAGTAGAGCCTTAAGTGCGTTTTGCGCCGCTTCTCGCTCATTCGGGTTTTCTTGTCCAACTTGGAGGTGCAATTCAACGACTTGTCGAAGTGCGGCATCTAAGTTGTCATCTGCTTCAAGGTATTCGGTAATCTCTACAACGAGAGAATCCCATTTCATATCATCCATATATAATCAATCCTGCCCTCAAGGGGCAAACTCTCCACATGCTACGCCTATATAAAGGGAGGCGACTTTGAGCAATTGATGTAGAATAGAAAGCAGTAGTAATCCCAACGAGCATAAAAACGAGCCGATATTTCTTAGAAGTATATTTGCCACCCATGAATCTCTTATTATTCGATTTCTTTTCATATTGATTTTGAGAAAGTGACATTCATTCGGTCATTCATTCGGGTAGAGTGAATGAACAAAAACGCATCACTGAACCACATTTTCTTGGTTCATTCGGTTCATTCATATATTCGGAGGGGGGGTTTCTTTCTTGAGGGGGTTTTCACTTTTTGAAGCCTTAGACCATAACCTCTAACCTATGGGGGAGTTATGAAAAGAGGCCATTCCTCTACGGTATGACTAAGGGGGTAGGTGAATATATGAATATATGAATGTATATATTAAAATATACTACTTATTATCAATAACCTCTTCATTTATTCAAGGTTACTCATTCGGTCAAAGCGAATGAACTCCCGAATGAACTTTTTCGTTACTATTATATAGTATATCTATACGATATATGATATATACCCAATAGGAAACAACCCAATCCGAATGATACTAATTCAGGGTAGAATAATTTACACCCAATAGGCGCATACGATTGACTATGTAGTTTGGTAGTGGTCTTTGTTAGCGACTCCGTAGGAAAAAAAAAAAGAGAGGAAACCAGCATTTCTGCCGATTCCCCCTCAATCCTTCTCCCCACTCAATTACTCAATCAACTCTCCACCAATTCGCCATCACTGACTAATCGCCACGCTTCCAGCACATAATCCACATCCATTGGACTATGCCAAAGCGGAATTTCTTCGTCAAATTCCTCATATTCGTCTTCAATTGCCTTGATGGTGTGCAAATGTGCGATTTGGGCCGCCATTAGTTTGATTATCAACTCAATCATTGATTCAACTCCATTTTCTTGGCATTCTTTGCATCTCGCACCTGTTTGATGATGTCGGGAGTGCATTCACTACGGCTTTCACTGATAGCGTCGAAATGACAGTCAATCTCGACATTTTCAAAGAATTCGTCGGTGTATATCTCTTGGTCGCCGTTTTCTGCAATGACTTTCTCAAACTTGGCTTGAATGTGTGCAATTATCGAAAGTGGGTATTGAACTAACCATTGCTCAATGGCATCCTTTCTTTGAATTGTCTTTGAATCCCAAGTAATTGTAAAAGCGAGAATATTCTTCAACTTCTTTTTACTACCGTATTCCTTTGAACTTTCAAGTTTGCACTGAATGTTGATTGATTCATAATTCAATTCCGGAGGTGAAAGCACCAATTCATCACAAATCATAACATGAATAAGTTCATCACCCAAGAAAGAAAAGTCCTTCAATCTCAAAGTGTTACCTTCTTGATGAGGCCAATATTCTTCTTTAACTGAAATGTCTTCAACTTTGATACCGAAATTGCCTTTGCCGAATACTCGGTTTTGAATCAATTCTCCAATCATTGTCTCATGTAGGCGGTGAACATGTCCTTGACACACTTTTTCAAACTTAGTTCGCATTTGTCCACTTGGGGTCACTTTGTAAAGACTCACTTTCTTTAGATTATTCGCAATTCTCTCTTTTGGGCCACTGTATCTATATTGAGTAGAATCGTTGCTCACATATGACGGATAAAGCAGTATTCCGTTATCAAAGAGGGTTTTGCATATTTGGCCTCTTCCTTTTCCTTCTGTTGCTAATGTTGTATCAACGGGTAAGACCGTATCGCTGTAAATCACCTTGTAGGTTCGTATATATTTCATGCTCATTGTTTCATCTCCTGTTCAATCTATACGGATAGTATTGGCTATAATTAAGGTAACAAAAGCAACCATATGGTTGTGACTTTGTATAGTGTAACGGCAACCTTTATACTGTCTATTGTCAGTATAGATTGCTTCTTGAGCGAAGTGGTTCAATTATTCGGTCTTTCCGAAT
>TARA_R110002126_G_scaffold219821_2_pt1 | contig 15022 bp, 9 predicted proteins | sample TARA_R110002126 | Tara Oceans TARA_R110002126 (sample SAMEA4397536) | marine metagenome | biome: Polar Biome; feature: [DCM] deep chlorophyll maximum layer (ENVO:01000326); material: water (ENVO:00002006), including particulate matter (ENVO:01000060) such as... | depth 30 m
CTGGTCTAGAGGTGACGAAGAAGCGGAACAACCTACTATGTTTAATAACCCAGGTAATATAGAGATTGGTCAGGGTTATGCAGGAGAAACTGGAGATACATATGCAGATAGATTTGTAGTATTTGATTCACCGCAGATGGGAGTACGTGCTCTTGGTAGAGATATCAAGACAAAGATAAATAGATTTGACGGAGACTTGCAATCTATTATTAATCAGTACGCACCACCTAATGAAAATGATACTGATAACTATTTTGAATTTGTAAGAGATCAAGTTGGCTCTGATACTATAACAGAGAACGATTTGGGTGCAGTAGTAAGGGCGATAATAACAATGGAAAACAAACCTGAAATTGCCGCGCAATATTTAGATGACTCAATATTTAATGAGGGTCTAGAACTTGCTCAAATGGGTTTCGATCAAGGTGTATCTTTGGATGAAGCTCGCAAACTTTTAAAAAAAAGGTAAATTATGAAACTACTTAAAGACACGTGGTCATGGATTAAAGAATGGAATGATTGGGGAATGAAAGACTGGATTAAAGCTGGTATCATTTGCGCAGTTGTTTTGTTTATTGTTTACAAGATGACATCAGGCGGATCACCCGCAGTATAAATAATCAATGCCCCTTCGGGGGCATACTAAAGGAACACAATGGGAATACCAGTAGAATTAATTACTATACTAGGCTCTAGCGTACTAGGTGGCGTGATGTCACTATGGGGGCAGAGCATAAGAGCTAAGCAAGAATCTCAAAAATTATTAATGGCTCGTGGTAAATTTCAAATGGCGGCTATAGAAAAAGCCCGTGCCTATGGCAACCCTGGATTCCAATGGACACGAAGGATCATTGCTTTGACAGCAATATTTTCTATTGTAGTATGGCCTAAGATTGCACCAGTATTTTTTGATGTACCTATCGCATTGACATGGACTGAATTTAGCAGGGGCTTTTGGTTCTTGATTGAGAAGAAAGAAATTATAATGGATAGGGAATTTACTGGTATAGTTATTACCACATTAGATACTCACTTAATGAGTGCGATCGTTGGATTGTATTTTGGTGGTAGTCTAGTTAAAAAATAATTACTCAAGACCTAACGCTTTTCTCTGCGTTATATCCTTAACTATATTAAGACCACTCTTATTAGCTATTCGTATATCATTATACGTTGCTTCTAATGCAGACTTAACTAAACTATTTAGATCAGGGAAAATCATATCAGCTATATCTTGTTTACTATTCCACTTATATAGAGCCCTAGTTAATTCGTTTAACCTTACTTGACCTTTACCCGACAAGCTACTGTTTCCCGTTTTAGATCCTACAAATATATCTCTGTATGCATTAGTAATTTGTGCATTAACTTTTTGTCTTTTACTTTGATTACGAGTAGCGTTTAATCTTTCTTGGTATAAAGCTTCTCTAGATCTCTTAGCTCTTGCTGAACCAAAACCCATACTCTGATAAATACTTTCCATTATACTAGCATCATCTACTAATACACTACCATAGTTTGTTTCAACAAAACCTTTACCTATTGATTGGTCGTAAGCTTTGTACAAGTTACGCACGAATAAAGGCGATGACTTAAATGCAACATCAACTAAACTTTCTCCTTCACGTATAGCTTGAGTACCTTCTCTTATAGCAGTCATGAATACAGACCCAGGTGCCCCCGCAAAATCAGCAGGACTACCGCCAGGTGTTAACCCTAACAGACCTGCTATAGCTCTTACTTGTTGTGAACCTGGGACGTTACCTAAAGATACACGACGTTGTACATCTATATTTAATCCAGCTTCTATAATACCATTCTCCATTGCATTGATTAAACCCGGACCAAAGCCTGCGTTGTATAGCATCTCTCTCATTGCCGCACGTAAATCAGTTTTTAATCCTGTGCCTACTACTGGTGCTTTTTCTATCATCCAGTTAGCCAGCTCTTCAGCATCATCAGATCCTGGTAAGCCAAACAAACCACCAGTCAACATTAACATAACTAATATTTTAGCAAAAGCTTTTCGTCCCGCGGCTTTTTGTGCAGGAGTACTGCCTTTAGTTAATAACCTATTCAGTAGTGCAAACATCTGACCTATATAAGTTTGGAACAATGCAGGTACAGACATCATACCACGCATGATTTGTGGTCTATTCATTTTACCATACACACCGAAGGTATCATCTATCATAGTACGTGCTATAATTTCTGGAGTTAATACTCCATTGTTATCGTTAATCATTCCTTGTACTATCTGATCACCTTGATACATTTGATAAAAGTTTTCCCTAACTGCAGGATCTTGAGCTAATCTATATGACGCCATGTATGCAGTCAATCTAGATATAGCTTCCATTGTATTGAATGGTCCACCTATTACCATTGATTCAAAGTTACGGAAAGCACTCTCGGTGTCCATGGCTTTAACTCCAGGATCTTGTCCTGTTTCTTGTAATGCTTGTCCTTGTTTAATATAAAATGGCATGTCGTTAAGGATAGCTTCTTTAACATCAGCAGGAGTTTTTTCCCAATCAATAAAGACATCACCATATTCATTCTCAGTGAATGATAACATGGATGTAGCTTCAGCTAATGCTTTAGTTAATTCTTTACCAGCTTTAGCAGTGCTGGATATTTGTGATAAGATAGGACCTGTAAATTGTACAGCTGAAAATATTTGTAGAGCAGCAGACGATAAGTTACCACCTAAGTACCACCAAAATCCTAGTCTTCTTATTTGTGCAAACTCTTGATGCGGATCATTACTATATGTCCACCACTTATCTAAAGCAATGCCCATTTGTTTGTCATCTTTTTCTTTTACATATGTTTCTAAAACTTTTTTTCTTTCCTCAGCTTCATTCATAAATCTACTACGTGATGCGTACCTTGCACCCATGTAACCAAATTGATTAGCAGCTCTAGCAAAATCAGGACTATACCCGGGCACACCACCAACCCTTTGTCTAGGTGTAAAGAATTGATCAAAGCCTATTATGTTTTTATTATTTTTAGCTAAGTCTTTTAAATCTTCTTCTAATTTTTTAAATATTTCTGCTTTAGGTTCAGTTAAATATTGAGCTAAATCTATTACAGTTAAAGACCCTTGTTCTAATTGTTCTTTTAATTTGTCAGCATCTAATTCTATGGTAGGATTTACTTCTACCCCTACATCATCTCTATACTGGCTAATATATTTTTGCCTAGCTTCATCCGCTGCTCTTGAACTTTCGTAGTGTTGACGACGAAGAATGTATTTAGGATTTAAAGTTACAAGTTCACCTTTATATTTAAATGCCCCCTTGTCTTTAGCTGTAGCTTTTAAGTATTGCTCTTGACTTTTATCTACTATAGTAACAACAAACTTACCATACCTCATGAGTGGTACGTAATCTGCTTTCTTAAAGTCTTCAAAATTTCTAAGCTCACCTGCTAATTTTGTTAAACCAGTAGTGTTATCTCCTATTAAACTTACAACATCGGAAAGTTCATCAGCAGTTAACGCAGATCTATCTATAAATTCTGCATCAGAATTTTCTACTAATCTTCTTAAACCTTTAACTAATTGTATTACTTCTCCATATTCCATGTTCTCAATCATATCGTTAGTCATGTTAGGTGGGAAGTTAGGTACATATACTTCTGATATTGCTCTGCCTTTATGAGCATTTAATTTTTCAATAGCTACTTTGATCTGTTCAACGTAACCGCCAGCAATCATACCTCTTATTTGTTCTTTAGCCATATACATCATAGCTTTTTGATAATCAACATAAGCTTGTGCAGCATCTCCTTCTAGTATAATAACTTCACCTGGCGAAATTTCTAATCCTTCAGGGCTGTTCTCAGGACTAGCATCCATAGGTGCGCGGAAAATTATTCTGCCTTCTGCATCTGGTACAAATCTTTGGTCAGGAAAAAAAGTAGATATAGCTTGAGCTCTGTATAACGCTTCACGTAATGCATCATCTTTAATTATATTATTATATGTACGCATGATACGTTGGTAGTTAGCTTGTATTCTTTTAGCTTTAATACCCATGTCTTCTACTGTACGCCATAGTCTTTCAAAGAATGCATTGTCTTTAGCCCACTCTCTAACAAAGCCAGCAATCCTACTAAACTTACTAAGTTTTTTTGGAGTTAAACTAGTACTGTCTTTGTTGTACAATTTAACTTCTTCTTCCATAGCTTTACCCATCTTAGAATTAAGTGCACGTTTCTGTTGTCTGTTCATTGGTATGTATCTATCTACTGGGCGTTCGCCTGGAACAGCTTGCCATTGATTCATAGCCATCATATTTTTTTGACGTATGCCGTACGTCCCGTCATTGAATACAGATTTAAATTGTTCTGGTTTAAAAGCTATATAAGAATCAGATGGTGGTTCTTTTACTAATACTTCCATCTCAGCTTCTGTAAGTTCTTGACTAGGATCAATAACTCCTGTTGCTTTATTAGCCAGCATAGCTACTGCTTTTTTATATATAGATTTATGTTTATACTCTCCTTCGTTCAAGTATACAATACCATCATACCCTTTGCTTTGAATTAACTTAGTTATATTATCAAACTCCCCAATAACAAATCCATTTTCTTCTAACATTTTTAATTGTGAAGGGCTAAGCTTAGCCTTGGCATCATTAATAATTTTTGTTTCTCTATTAAATTCTCTTTGAGTAATGACACCTCTATTAAGTAATGATTGTAATACTGTCGCAGGATCCCATGTTCCGAAGTCAAGTAAACGCAAAGGATTTTTTATATTTAAGAATCCTTTAAATGTGTAATAGTCATAAGGAGATGCTTGTTTGTTTTCAACAAAAGTATCTATAGTTAATTGGTCAGGTGTAAAATGAAAACCAAAATCTCTAGTTCTATCTTTATCAAATATTGTAAATGGTACTTGCTGGCTGCTGTCTCTGGTATCTGGTGTTGTGTGCATCACAATCAAGGGGGCACCTTTTGTGTCAACGACTGCACTAGGTCTGCCACCACTATTAAACCATTTGAAAAAGTTTTTAACATTAGTTATAGTTGGTTGCTTTGTAAATAAAGCACGAGTTCTAGGAGCAAAACCTGCTAGGTCTGTGCCACTGTATGGATTATTAACTATAATACTTGTAGCATTATCCCCAGTTAAATATATATTAGTTGCTCTTTGCATGCTAGCATAACGTGCACCTACTAGACCTAAGTCTATTGCATTAAAAATATTTTCTGGTGTATTAAATCTATTTTGTGTTAACGCATTACCTAATGCAATTAAGTATTGTTTAAGTTTAGCAAAAGCTTTTGCTATAGCCCCGCCTGTTTGGTATCTGCCTGTCATAAACTCAGCAAATGCATCGGAGATGGCTTCTTCTATTTGTGTAGCTCTATCTAATTCTGGATGACGCTCTTCTATTTTATATTGTTTAATCCATGTATCTCTTGCAGCTTTTTCTAAAGCCATGTATTCTTGTTTAGTAAAGAATCCTTCGTTACGCAGTAGGTGCATAACTTCATGGTGTAGTGTGTAGTTTAACGCATCTGTTTTATTTAAGTTAGGTCTGAGTTGAGGCACTGCATTGTATGCTACCTCTACTCCTTTAGAACCTAAGATGTAACGACCAGCTAATGCTTGACCATCTGCTTCAATCCATGGTAATAAATCTAATTTAATATCTAAAGATAATTTAGATATAATATCTTTTAATGATTGTAAAACTTTTTGAGAATTTTCTGCAAAGTCATCTGTAATTCTAGGCTCACCTGCATTCTTTGCCCACAGTTCATACCTTCTTATATAAGAAGTAGGTTCAGAGAAAGAAAAGCTTCTTGCTTTCTTTTCAATTCTTTTTAATCTAGCATCCCTAGTAGTTAATTGACCCCATTCACTTTCAAGCACTGGCTCTTCATTAAATGTCATTAACAATTCGTTAAACCTTAGACGACCCTTATCTATATTTGATACATGAGTTTCGTACATTGTTATTTCTTCAGCACTAAGACTAAAGTCTTTTGTATTTGATAACCTTTCCATTTCTTCCAAAGCTACACGTTTAGCTACTGGACTATATGTCCCTACAATCTTGCCATTGTGTTTAATAACATGAGCTTTTCTTCTTATTCTATCAATTTGTTTTTGAGTAGCATTAGCGTTAGTCATGTCATTTGAAAATAAATAAGCCGTCTTAAGTCTTTTTAATTGAGACAATTGCTTACGTTCTAATCCTGTTATCCATGCCCAACCTTTCGGATCAAGTAAATGTAACAACTCCCTTAGCTGTCTAATTCTATCACCTACTGGTGTATCAAATATACCTTCACCTAATTGCGATTGTCTTTCTTCTGTAGATAAAGGCTCAATAATATTTTCACCTGTTATTATTTTTTCTTTACGTTCTCTTGTCCCTTTAGTTTCTGTTTCGTATCTTACCTTGTCATTTAAAATATCTTCTAATCTTCTACGACCTCTAGTTAATTTACTATTACCTATAACTCTAGTGTCATCTATTAAATCTTCTACTAAGGCTTGACCATTAGGTCCATTGTAACCTAATTCATTTAACTCATCTCTTTCATCTGAAGTTAATTGGTTACCTTCATCGGCTACATAATTTTGTATAGTAGAATATCTTTGTTGATCCCATCCTTCTTTAGAGAAAGCATCTTTTAAATCTTTATTAGCTATGGTATTATATTTACCGTAAGCTCCATCAACCTTACCACCATTTTCTTCAAATGATTCTTCTAATCCTAACTCTCTCCCGTTTTCAAAATCTCCATCTGCAAAGAATTGTGCAAATCTTTCTGTACGTGGTGAATTATTTGTTTGAAATATAGAGTATAGTCCTCTTATTAAAGCTTGATCTTCTCTTTGATTTATTAAAGTAGCTACATTGTTTGTTACCCATTCTTCTTTTTCTTCAGATAAATATTCATTTATTGCTGCATCAGAATCTGTATTAGTGTATCCTCTTTGTTTCCATGCTTTTTTATTTTTTGACCAAGAGTCTTTAACTTCTTCTGATTGTAAGTTTACATCTTGAGATTCTTCTTGATCATAATTAAAACCTGCGCTGTTGTTTGATTTATTAAGATTAGTAATATCATTCTGTAATCTTAAGATAGAGTTCTTCCTAGCTGCTGGAACAAACACATCACTTTTACCACTGGTTCCTTCTAATAAAATAAAGTTTTCTCCACCTATTTGCGTGTCACCTATGACTGTGTATACTGGGGTTGGGTTATTAGTTGGGTCGCTTTGGTCAAAGCTTTCCGCACTTGGTTGTTGACTAGGGCCTGCTACTGTTTGAGATACAGGTGCCCCTGTTAATGTTACCGAATCACCTACAAGAAAATCTACATCACCATATAAATCTGTGTTAGCAAATATATCACTGTTAATTTTTGGTACTTGAATACGTTGACCGCCTGCATCTATTGATACATCTACACTAGGGCCTACTCTTAATGCCTGAGCTGTTCCGCCCACTACACCAAATGGCCCACCACCTACTGCACCAGCCGCCGCCGCTTCACCTATCTGTTTCCAGAAATCTTTGCTGGCATACATTTCCATAATAGATCTGCCCCCTTCAATCTCTTGACCAGTAGATGTAATTGTTTCTTGAATTGATTCCGCTGATGCTTCACCAGCTGCTGACGCTCCTACACCTTTACCAAAGGCTCTTAATCTATCACCTCTAGTTGCTGCTTTAATTGTTTTTTTAATTTTATATGCATCACCTTTTAAGAAACTTTGCAATCCTTTTTTTACTGCGTTAGGTGAAGTCTTTTTAATTAAAGTATTTAATAATAAACTACCTGCACCAAATGCCCCCTCTGCCATAGCATACGGCACACCTGCTGCTAAAGCAATGGCTGCATTAGGATCTTTTGCTTCTGCTAATTGATTTACATATGTATCACCAGCACCAAATGCATAACCTGAAGCCATGAACCCAAGTCCTGACATAGTAGTTGCTCTGTTAATAGCACCTCCTATTAAACCTTTACTGCCCTCAGCTAGTAACCCTTTAGTAAACGATTGTTTTAAAGCACTCATGCCCGCTTGTCTTGCTATAAGACCAGCACCTATTGCACCAGCTCCTACACCACCTGACACTATACCTGCTAATACAAATGGTAAAGTTGTTACTGCACCTTCCCCTAGCTTAGCCCCCATCCATTCTAAGAATGCGCTGAACTCTTGTTCACTTTCAAATACTTGTTCTAAAGAACTGATACGCGGGGCTACTTCACCCTCTGCATCTCTTCGCCACATGTGGGCTGTTTGGTCTAATTGATATTGTTTAACTGCATCAATTGCTTCTTGTTGTAAAGTCTCTGCACCGAACGCATCATAAATAGTAGCCATAGTTCCTTGGCCTATTTGTTTTAATGTATCAATTGCTGATTTACCTGCTGCGACTGCAGCATTATCGTTAAGGTTATCTTCGTCTAATAAATAGACAGGGTCTAGGCCGAACTTATACGCAAAGCCATTCTCCGCCATAGCGGTTTCTATCTTTTCACTTTTGAGGAGATTTCTTATTTCTTCATCGGATGCTGAAGCGTCTACTTTAATCCGTGGCGCACCTGAGTCACCAAATTTAATATACTTTACGTCTGCCATTCGTTACCTTACTTAGTATTCAGAGCGCGAGCTCTTAGGGTTAGTTGCCTGTACTATATTCTGTTGCGTCTATTGTTACTTCACCTGTTTGGGCACCACCATCAGCACCACCTGCTAGGTAGAGTGCATTTGATTTAATAGCGTCCATTAATATTCCTGCTGTAACAGGATCACTTCCTTGTAATGCTTGTGCATAAGTAAACATTGTACTTATAGAACTTGCTTTAGCTGAAGTTAAATCTTTAACTGTAATTTGTTTTAACATAGCTGCGTAGGCTGTATCAAAATCTCCTGGTTGAAGAGCACCTGATCTTATTCTTGCATTAACAATACTACGTGCTTCTGTTTGTGCATCAGTCATATACTGTCTTGGATCAACTAACTTATTAGTTTCTGCCATAGTTTTCATAGCATCTAATGTAGCTTGTTGTCTAGCAATATCTGTAGCTTCTGCTACCTTTAAATTATTTCTAACGTTCTTTGAAGCTCTAGCAAATCTATTACCGTATGCATCTGCCCCTACTCTTGTCTCTAACATAGCATCAGATATACCACCTAATATAGCATCTCGTTTATCTGCGTCGTTAAACATAGTTTGCATCCTACCTTTAGGACTATCTAAGAAAGCTTCTCTTTCTGCAGCTTCAGCATCTTTAATTGCTTGGGCTTTTTCTGCATTACTTAGTGCAGCTCTAGCTGCTGCTGCCTTATCTTCCAACCCATATTTATCCCCACCAACATCTCGCATGTTACGACCTTTATTTGAAGGCCCGTCATTATCTTTTCTATTTGGAAACAAACTATTAATGTCAGCTCTTATTTCATCACCTTCTTGTTTGATAGCTTTATCTTTATCACCCGCTACATCATATCTACTATATAAACTTGAGTCTCTAGACTTTTGTAATTCATTTATATAATCTTTATAAGTAGAACCTTCAGGTAAACCTGAATAATCATAAGAATCAAATCCAAATATTGCATCCTTTGCATCGTCTATATACCCAGGTAAAAAAGGCCCCCAAAATCCAGATTCTTTAATTTTTTCTGCCATATATTATCCGAAAGGTTTCCAGCCTAAGCCAGCTGCAATGTTTGCCGCACTTGCCCCAAAGCCTAATGCTGATTCAAAGAAGCTAGGTTGCGAGATAGCTTGATTAGTTGTTATTGCTTTTTGATTTGGATCCGCAGATAGTATACCACTTAAGAAGTTAAGTTGATCTTTAGGATACATCTTCTCTTCTTGGAATTGTTGGTAAGCTAAATCTAATGATTGTTGATTTTGACCTTGGCCTAACTGCCCTATACCTAATTGATTCTGTACGTCACCGAACCCTAAGTTCTGTTGTTGCTGTGCTAGTGTGCCCATACCAATTGCCCCCTTTAACTGTTGCTCTTGCCCAAACTGTGCACTACCTACACCTTGTTGGTACGCCTGTGCTTGTGCTTTAGCATACAGATCACCTATACCTGTAGTCAAATTATTTTGTCTTTCTGATTCTTGTACTCCAAATCTAGTAGAATTTAATCCACCTGATTGAGCCGCTGCTGCTGCATTCTTATTCTTTTGCATAAGAGATTCATCTCTCATTTTTTGTGCTGATACATCTGCTACTTGAGTCATGTATGGATTCATGTAACTTTGTATCTGTGCTTGAGATGGCCCGCCTGCTGCACCTGTTGCTGTATTGTAAGCTTGCTGTCCTTGTAATGTACTGATACCACCCATGCCAACACCTTGTTGCATGGCATTTTGTTGTGTCTGGTTAAACCCAGCCATCCTTGGATCTGTGTAAGGTATGTAGTTTTCGTTGGCAACTTCTTGAGCTGCTCCAACCATGTTAGCGCCAGCTTTCTTTAAGTAATCAGGTAACTGTTCCGCACTGGTAGGTTTCATTTCTGGTGAACCTCCTTTAAATAAAAAATCAAATAATGCCATATTAATTAAATAGTTCTAGTTCTTCTTGATCTAGAGCCTTTCTCCTTCTTCGTTGATATTCGCTGAAGGGTTCTAAACCTATGCCTTCACCTGTTGTCCCTTCAGTCATATACTTATATATGTCTGATTCACTTCTAGGGGCTGTTCTATACTGAGCTACCTCTTGAGTAGGATCAGTTCTAAATCTTCTTTGTAATGGTACACTCTGTTCTACTCCACCTGTGCGTGGGCTAGTATACTTCATAGTTTGTGACTCTTCATCTACTACACCATCTGGAGTTTCAATAACTTCTTCTTGTATTCTGTCCATAAATTGTGGGCGATTGTTTGGGTCTGGGTTGTTCCTATCATATCTATCTTTATTTTGGTTATTAATTCTTCTTGCTTCAAGAATTTTTCCATCAAAAAATGAATCCCCTGTTAAAGCGACACCAGCTAATTCTTCCATACTACCTGCAGTTCCGCCTCTAAAATACTTAGCTTTATTAGATCCTAAATAATATTCTTCAGGATCAATAGATTTTTGTGATTGAGTACCACCCAATACATCACTTCTCATTTCAGGATTACCTTGAGCGTCAAAACCATATAATGAATTTAACTTATCAGCATAAGCATCTTTATCACCCATTCCTACAAAGCCCATTTTATCATCATACATATTATAAAAATATTCACCTGCTTCAGATAAAGTTCCATCTGGATTTAAATGACCTTGGTTAAATCCTACATTAGCTAAATTACTATCACTTCCTAAACTTTTAATACTAGCGTTTACACCAGGCATATCTCGGCTATAACCAATACCATCGAACAATTTAAAAAGACCGTGTTTTTGTTTAGCGGCTTGAATTGTTCTCCATTTTGCTGCGTCTGCATAATTTAAGGCACCAAAACCGTTCCTCGTTACTATGTCTTGTAATTTTTTTTCATCATCTTCTGATATATTAGCAGCGTCTAAATCACCATACATATTTTTTTGTTGGTCTTCAAATATACCTTGCAATATTTTGCTAAGTGCTTTATTTTCTTTTTTTAAAGAGTTTTGTAATTTTCTATCTTCTTTACTTAATTTACCGTCTTCATTTTCTTTTCTATTTAAATCATCTAATTGTTTTTGTATGGTAGCCTTTTCTGCATTTTTTTTATTTCTTAATACTTCATTACCTATTTTATTTTTCCCTGACCCATGAGGATCTTTACCTGTTTCCGCCGTAATAGCAGCCATCTGTCTTTTATCTTCATCAGTAGTTGTATTTGTTCTTATACGTTCTCTTCTGTTATATTCATCTGTTGCACCACTAGTCCCCCCTTGATCATCTACACCACTTGCTCGTCTGTTAGCTTCATTTGTGCTAACGCCTTGCGATTCTGCGTACTTTGCAACATCACTATCATATTTACTTCCTGTATTACTTTGGCGCATTCCCCTCTCACGGTTAGTTTCTACGTTACTACTATAATTATTTGAAGCTGATTTAGATTTGTCTTCTGTATAACGTGGTCTAAATGATGGTATACCTGTCGTTGGTTGTATGTCACCTGACCCACCTAGCATTTGCAGTATGCCTGCTTCTTCTGGGTTAATGTAAGCAAGCATCTCGCCTGGAGGTGCTTCGTTTTGTATCATTCTAGTCATACGAGTCATATCATCTTTGACACCTTGTTGTGCCATTTGCATAAACTCTGGTGTTGGTTGTTGCTGAGAAGGTAGTTCGTATATTCCGCTTACTCCTCTATCAGCTTGACCACGCATAGCTTTTGCTAGCATAGCCGCACCACCTACAGGAACTTCATTAGGTTTTACAACCATATTTCCGCCTTGTACTGGTCCTGCTAGTGCGTCAGTCTGGGACATTTGTCCTAACATTTCTACTCCTGATGCCATATTATTACTATTATACCTTATTTGTTAGGGAAAGTAAAGGGGGCAGATGGTTATACACCTCTTAATTCCTCCGTTATTTCCATGATCGATACGTTACAATCAGCGGGCCCAACAGAATTGTCAATCTGTATAGCATCCCCTGCCTCTAGCACTATTACGTTGCCGTTCTCTATCACATTAACTGTCGTTCCAGCTGTAAATTCTGTGTTAGAAAAGCGCTTAATATCTATGGTTGCACTGGCACTGGTGTCTATAATGTACACATTACATGTACCAGCTGAGCCTGTATTTAGTATTGAAAATGTTTTGATAACTGCAGAGAATTGCTGAAGACTAGTACTAGTTGGGCACGTATATAACGTAGTCTTTGCCCCAGTAGTAGTAATATGCTTTACTGAATTTTTATATATAACTGCCATTAGCTTAAAAACCATTCCATTGTTCTTGTTTCCTCTACACTCGCAATCCTTGTAGGAGTGTCTGTTGTACTAGCGTCACGTAGACGTAGTATGTTTATTAGTGCATCATATGTTCTAGCTGATAAAACATTGTCAGATCTTTCTCTATATGAAAGCTCTGGGTAAACTCCTTTAGTATATAATCCCATTATCTAAGCCCGTCCGCTCTGGCTTGCATACGCCATGTACCCAGCCTCCAACCTATGTCTAGGTTATTACTAGAGTAACCTGCTTGGAAAGAACGTCCTCTTGATCTTAGATTTACTTTACCCGTAGTGCTAGTAACTGTAGCTATCTTAGCCGTAGTCGCTGTACTAGGATATAGTTTTGACTTTAAAGTAAAGGTCAATTGTTTTGTACCTGTACCTACGAATGTTGTATCTGGTATTATCTTATCTACAAAGTAAATAGAATTACCTGCTTGATCCCCTGTAAAGAAACCTGTTTCTAATGAAGCAACCATTGCAGCTGACTCATTATTGTAACCATACTCTTGGTTATATATAAAGCCACTTGCATCTGCTGCTAATGGGAAACTATATATACCAGCGTCATGCCAAGCAGTTCTAGCTAATGAACCTATTGACCATGTGTTGTCTATGTAATTGTATATGACGTACTTATCTACTTCTGTTTGCCCGGCTGATGGATAAAACCACCAGATCTCATTGAACTCAATTATCTCTGCACTAAATACTTTTTCTCTTTGTGTTTGGTTAAAGCTATCAAATACATGATTAAGTACTGGACACTTTAATGTTTTAACTGCACCATCAAATGAGTAGAAGTTATCAACTCCCATCCAGAAAGATGCCCCCTCAATCATAGAAGGAGAGTTCTTAGATATAGTACCTGAAGCTTCACCTAGCTGTTGGAAAGAGAATGTGAATGGAGGGCCAGTAAACTGCATACCATACATGTCTACATCCGTCCATAAAACTATTTGACCACGAGCTTTAGAAGCTGATTCAATATTAGTACCTGTACCTAGTCGTACAGATCCTGCTGTGTTTGTTATTTGAGTATTCCAGTCAGATAAACTTTCCTGCGAACACCATCTTATAGTCATGCGATCATAGTTTGTAGCACCCTCTGGGTTAGACCCGAATACTACTATGTGTCTGTCTGGAGTAGATACTAGTACCACTCCTACTTTAGTTGGAATTGCCGAAGCATCTCCCCCTATACTTGTAACGTAAAACGCAAGAGTAGTTCCTCTGTACGTAGTTGGTGCTGCAATAAATGCACTGATATCAAAGTAATATATGGTGTCCTCTCCTCCACCTATAGTACCTATAATGTCTTCACCCCAAGCGTCCATTGTCCACACACGTGGAGATAATACAACGCCTGACGTTGACCTGGCTGTGCCCCATGCTGCTGATCCCCAAAGACCTGTGCCATAACCAAAACCTGTTAGACCATCTGCTGGTCCATTGTTAATTAAATATCTTACTTTACAAGTACCACCGCCTACTTGATTACCTACATTGGCTGTACCTGAAATACCTCCTTGAGGATTGCCACTTGTTACTGGTGTAATAGTGTATTGAGAAGTACTAACTACTGTTGCAAAGTATTCTCCTGGAGTTACTGTGACTCCATCAATTGCCGATCCAACTGTTTCTATTATTACTCTTGATGCTGGGGATGTTTGTGCTACCCCATGATCTACGTCAGTTACTGTTATAACTGCACTACCTTGATTGCCTGTAGTTAAAGGATTTGTTAAAGTTTGTGTATCTGTTCTGTAAGGAGTGATGTCTCTAATGACACCTGAGTACTCTGCGTATACGTGACTGCTTGTACCATAAAGAATTATCTTTTGGCCTATAGAATCCCTATGTGGAAAAATGTTACGAGGAACACCTGACATCGCATTGGATGCACTTGCGTCTCGCTTGTACCAGCCACCTATCTTCTCCGCTTGATCGTACTTAAAGCGTACCTTATCTGCATTTGTGTATCGAAGACCTGCTTGGTAATCTGTTATCTCAGTTGTTACTCCTGCAGGGGCCGTTAAATCTACTAGTGGCATTTGCCCCCTTCACCGTGATTAGTTTGAATCTTCTATTGCTTGTAGTCTTGTTTGTTCTGCCCTAATATCTGTT
>TARA_R110002126_G_scaffold19489_27_pt1 | contig 15009 bp, 13 predicted proteins | sample TARA_R110002126 | Tara Oceans TARA_R110002126 (sample SAMEA4397536) | marine metagenome | biome: Polar Biome; feature: [DCM] deep chlorophyll maximum layer (ENVO:01000326); material: water (ENVO:00002006), including particulate matter (ENVO:01000060) such as... | depth 30 m
GTTCTATGCCGTCAAACGGCGAATGACCGCCCGTCGAAAACTGGAGCTGGAGCAGTTCGCCCACCGGCCGGTCCCGCAATACCCGCCGCCCGAAACCGGCGGCCAGCAGCGCCTGCGGTTCGGAAGCGAAGGCGAAACCAGCCTCCGACACAGCGTAATAGAGCGGCTTTATGCCGAAGGGATCCCGCGACAGCACCAGCCGGCGTTCCTGCGGATCGTATATCGCCAGCGCATACATGCCACGCAGCCATTCCGCGAAGTCGAGCCCGTAATTCCGGTAATAATGCAGAACAGGTTCGCAATCCGAGTTGGTTGCGAACGCGGCATCCGTCAGTTCGGCGCGCAGTTCGACATAGTTGTAAATTTCACCGTTCACGACCAGGGCCGTCCCGCCGGGGCCGAAAAGCGGCTGATCGCCCGTTTCCAGGTCGATAATCGCGAGCCGCGTATGGACCAGTCCGGTATCGCCGGACAGCCAGATCGCGTCACCGTCCGGGCCGCGATGGGCCAGTGCCGCCTTCATCCGGTCGAGCGCGCCTGTATCGGGCACGGCCCCGTCCGCAGTCATGATTCCCGCGATACCGCACATTAGCGGCGGACCCGTTCGAACAGGTCGAGAAACCGGGCGACCACGGCGGCCTCGGTGAAATCCGCTTCGAACCGCCGGCGGCCGGCCGCAACCAGCCGGGGCGCAAGTTCCCGGTCGAACGCCAGCCGCGTAATCGCCTCCGCCAGCAGGGCGGGGTCGTCCACCGGGGCGAGCAGGCCGTCGGCGCCGTCTTCGATCAGCCAGGCGGGCCCGGCGGCGGCCGTGGCGACGACCGGCAGGTTCCGCGCCCAGGCTTCGATCACTACATTGCCGAGCGGCTCGATACGCGACGGACAGACCAGCAGGTCGGCCGTCGCCATGAGGTCCGCCATGTCGGTCCGCCACCCGAGAAACCGCACCCGCCCGGCAACCCCGAGCTTGTGGGCAAGCGATTCCAGCTCGCGCGCGTCGCCGCCATCGCCTGCCAGCAGCAAATGGACATCGCCCGTATCTTTCATGGCATGAAGCAGCACGTCGAACGCCTTGTTCCGGTGAAGCCGGCCGGCCGCCAGCATGACCGGCACCCCGTCGGGGAGCCCGAATCCGCTGCGCGGCTGTGGAACCCCCGGCACCGCGGAGACGAAATTCGGCACAAAATGCGCCCGCGCTTCCGGCCACCCCTCTTCCACGAGATAGCGCACGATATCCGGCGTATTGCCGATCAGATGATCGCACCCGGCATAGTATTTCAGATCGTAATACCCGCCGAGACGGCCGACCAGGACCGGCGCGACCGCGGCTTTTCGGATTGCGCGGCCCGTCAGCGATGAGGCGCGGTTCATCCAGGACAGGACAATTTCAGGCTGCGTCCGGTCGATTTCCGCCGCCAGAGCCGGCACGGTCCGGCGGTCGAACAGGCCACCGAACGGCAGGTCGACCGGCGATATTCCCGCCTCGGCCAAACGCGGCATGCGGGTATCGTTCGCCCGCGTGACCAGTGTCTGCTCGACGCCATGCCGGTGAAAGGCAATCGCGAGCCGGACGAAAAATTCTTCCGCCCCGCCGACCGCGCCGCCCGCCATGGTCTGCATCAGTTTCATGCCGGTCCGGCCTTGTCGAAAACGACGCTTTCGAACGCGGCGGCAGCATCGTCCCAGCTCCAGCCGCGCTGTTCGGCAAGGGCCGCGTCGTGCTGCGCACGCCATAATTTGTCATCCTGCAGCAAGCTGAGGGCACGAACGGCAAAATCCGCATCGTCCGATGCCACGTAACCGGTGGTTCCATCGATTACCCGTTCGGCGACACAGCCGATATCCTGCACCACGGCGGGAACGCCCACGGCCTGGGCCTCGCCAACGGCAAGGCAGTAGGTTTCCCCCGGATCGCCGCGATAGAGCAACGTCCGGAACCCGGCCAGTTCCACTGCGAGTTCGGCCTTGGGCAACGGTTCGCGCAACACCACGCCCTTATCCGCCAACGCGGAGGCCTGATCGAGCACGGCGTTCATCTGCGTTGCGCGGGCATTGCCGTGATCGCCATAGGTCTTCGGGCTGGAAAAAATGTGGAGTTCGGCGGTCGGCAGTCGGGGATGAATTTCCGCCGTCCACAGGGCCAGCAGCCAGTCGAGCGACCGCAGCGGGCTGGACGTAAATACCGCGCGTGGCGCAGGAGGATCGTGCGGCGGCTCGGCATCGAGAAATTCCTGAGAGATGCCGTAGGGGATCGTCGCCCTTTCCCCGGACGGCGCCCATACCGGAAAGGAACGCGCATGGAAGCCGGACGAGAACACAATCGCCGGCCGCCAGCGCCACAATTTCGACAGGTACCGCCATTTTTTGAGATATCCGGCGGGGTTGTGGATCCAGAATGCCCGGCAGACTGCTTCCGGCACCATCGGAATCAGCCTGTCGCCCCGATTGGCGATATAGAGATCGGCCCGCTCCGGCAGGCCCTGTTCGATCGGCTGCCAGGCAACGCCGTGGCGCGCCATCGGCGCGCCGCACCGGTTGAATATGGTGACATCGTGACCGCGCCGGGCGAACGCTTCGGCGAGCGATATGAAGGCGGTCTCCGCCCCGCCCAACGGGCCGCGCATCAGCGAATCGCCATCGAAAGCGATACCGTCATCCGCCATCACGATGACGGCCATTACCGGTCCTCCAAGGTCGCCTTCAGATACGACAGAATGGGGTACAGTCCGGCAAACAGTGCGATCAGCACCCCGTATTTCCCTTCGCGGTATCCCTTGCGCGACACGTAGCACTTCCAGGACCGCGAAAAGATGCGCCGCAGGTTGCGGCCATAGGTGCCACCATCGCCGTTGTCACGAATATCCTGCGCCCGCGCAGTGGTATAGGAATCGAGCCGGCGTATCATGTCGGAGATATTCCGGTCGACGTAATGGTCGATCCGATGCTCCAGCGGAGCGCCTTCCGTACCGGAAAAGGTGAGTGCAGGATGCACGCGCTGGCGTCCCCACACTTTCGCCCCCTTGCGGAACAGGCCTGGATACTGGTTCTTGCCGTAGGACGCCCCCCAACCGTATCGCACGAGCCGGTCGCCGATATAGTTGTCGACCCGGATCCCGTGCCAGTCGCTCGTCGTGGCTGCGATGGTCGCTCGTATTTCCGCACCGAGGACATCCGGCACGCGCTCGTCGGCATCGATTTCGAAAATCCACTCGCCGCGGCAGGCTTCTATGCCGGCGTTCCGACGGTCGCCTTCTACCGTCCAGTCGCCGTCAATCAGGCGATCGGTGAACTGCGCCGCGATATCGCGCGAGCCGTCGGTACATTTATCGAGCAGCACGACGATTTCATCGGCGAAATGCAGCCGCTCGAGACACGCCGCGAGCTGGGCTTCCTCGTTACGGACGGAAATCACGGCGGACAGCACGCAATCCGCCGGGCTTTGAGCTTTTGCAGTCATGCGCGGAGTTATAGCTGCAAGACTGGATAAATCCACGTCAAAGCTCTACTTAGCGGGGAGAGGGGTATTTCTGACCATGAGCATCAAAATTCACGTCGTACTGGCCGAGCGCGGCATCGTCGCAATTTCCGGCGAAGATTCCCGGGATTTCCTGCAGGGCCTGATTACCAACGATATCCAGCGGGTCTCGCCGACATGTGCGATTTACGCCGCATTGCTGACCCCGCAGGGCAAGTTCCTCCACGATTTTTTTATCGCCGAACACAAGGACCGCTTTCTGATCGACTGCAAGGCCGACCGGATTCCCGACCTGATCAAACGTCTGACCATGTACCGCATGCGCTCGAAGGTCGACATCGCGGATGAATCGGACAAATGGTCCGTCGGCGCGATGCTGCCCCCCGCGGACGCTGCGGATCCCGGAACCCCCGGTGCGGCGAAGACCCGCTTTGACGGCGTTTCCTACATCGACCCGCGGCATGCCGCCCTCGGGGAACGCACCATCCGTCTCGTTGACGAGGACGATAGCTTCCCGGTCGATGCCGCGGCGGTGGCGAGCAACCGCGCCGCCTATGACGCCCTGCGGGTATCGCTTGGAATTCCGGATACGGGCGCGGACCTGATCGCCGACAAATCCATGCCGCTTGAATCCGGGTTCGACGAACTGCACGGCGTCGATTTTCAGAAGGGCTGTTATGTCGGACAGGAAGTCACCGCCCGGATGAAGCATCGCAATCTGGTCAAGAAGCGCCTGTTTCCGGTCGCCCTGGACGGCCCTGCCGATGCCGGCGCAGCCGTAAAGGCCGGCGACGTGGAGGCCGGCGAACTTCGCTCGGTCATAGACCGGCGCGGTATCGCGCTGTTGCGGATCGACCTTGCCGAACAGGGTGGCCTGACCGCAAACGGCGCCGCCGTAATACCCGAAAAACCGGACTGGGCCGGGTTTTAGCCCACGCCGTTCAGGCCTTCGCCTTCATTGCCGCCTGCGCCGCTGCAAGCCGCGCAATCGGCACGCGGTACGGGGAACACGAAACGTAGTCTAGGCCGATCTCGGCGCAGAAATGCACCGATGCCGGATCGCCGCCATGTTCGCCGCAGATGCCGAGCTTGATGCCGGGCCGCGTCGCCCGGCCGCGTTCGACGCCGATTTTTATCAGCTCGCCCACCCCGTCGACATCGATGGATACGAACGGGTCGGTCTCGAAGATTCCGCGGCGCGCGTATTCTTTCAGCAGGCCGGCCGTATCGTCGCGCGACAGGCCGAATGCCGTCTGGGTCAGGTCGTTCGTGCCGAAGGAAAAGAATTCGGCCCCTTCGGCGATATCGCCGGCCCGAAGCGCGGCGCGCGGCAGCTCTATCATCGTGCCGATCAGATAGGGCACGGTGCCGCCGGTTTCCTCGAATACTTCGGTGGCTACGGCATCGATGCGTTCCCGCAGCAGGTCGAATTCCATCTTGTCGGAAACCAGCGGGATCATCACTTCGGGTTCGACCGGTGCAGGGGCATCCTTCGATACCTCGATCGCAGCCTCGAAAATCGCCCGCGCCTGCATTTCGTATATTTCGGGATAGGATATCCCGAGCCGGCAGCCCCGGTGCCCAAGCATCGGGTTGACTTCGGCAAGTTCGGCAGCGCGGATCCGCAGGTCTTCCATGGAGACGCCGGATGCCTGGGCGACCTGTTCCATGTCTTCGGGCGTATGGGGCAGGAATTCATGCAGCGGCGGATCGAGCAGACGGATGGTGACCGGCTTACCCGCCATGATGCGGAACAGTTCGATAAAGTCCTGACGCTGCATCGGCAGGATTTTTGCCAGCGCGGCGCGGCGGCCCGCGGTGTCGCCCGCGAGGATCATCTCGCGAACGGCAATAATACGCTCGGCATCGAAGAACATGTGCTCGGTCCGGCACAGGCCGATCCCCTCCGCGCCGAAATCGATGGCCGTCTTGGCATCCAGCGGCGTTTCCGCGTTGGTGCGAACCCGGAGCGTACGGATTTCATCGACCCAGGCCATCAATGTGCCGAAATCACCCGACAATTCGGGCTGGAGGGTCGGCACTTCGCCGGCCATGACCTCGCCCGACGCACCGTCAATGGTCATGATGTCTCCCGCCGCGATCTCGCGGCCGAGAACCGTCATTTTCTGCGTGGCGTAGTCGATGCGGAGGTCGCCCGCGCCCGATACGCAGGGACGCCCCATGCCGCGGGCAACAACGGCCGCATGGCTGGTCATGCCGCCGCGGCTGGTGAGAATGCCCTGGGCCGCGTGCATGCCGTGAATGTCCTCCGGGCTGGTCTCAATCCGGACCAGGATGACGGCTTCGCCCGCCGCCGCCATGGATTCGGCCTCGTCGGCGGAAAAGACAACCTTGCCCGACGCCGCGCCCGGCGATGCCGGAAGGCCGCGGGTCAGCAGGTCGCGCGACGCATCGGGGTCGAGGGTCGGATGCAGCAGCTGATCGAGCGATTCGGGGTCGACGCGGGACACCGCTTCTTCCTTCGTGATCAGCCCCTCGGCAACCATGTCACAGGCGATTTTCAGCGCGGCCTTGGCCGTCCGCTTGCCGGACCGGGTCTGCAGCATCCACAGCTTGTTCTGCTGAACCGTGAATTCGATGTCCTGCATGTCGCGATAGTGTTTTTCGAGGTTCAGGCGGACTTCGTCGAGCTGCCCGAATACTTCCGGCATCACCTCTTCCATGGCCGGCAGGTCCGACCCCTGTGCGTCCTTGCCGGCAATTGTGAGATGCTGCGGCGTGCGGATGCCGGCAACGACGTCTTCGCCCTGGGCGTTGACCAGATATTCGCCGTAGAACATGTCTTCGCCGGTCGACGGATCGCGCGTGAAGGCCACGCCGGTGGCGCAGTCCTCGCCCATATTGCCGAATACCATCGCCTGCACATTCACCGCCGTGCCCCAGCTGTCGGAAATACCGTGCAGCCGGCGATAGGTGTTGGCGCGGTCGTTCTGCCAGGACCCGAACACCGCCGTAATCGCGCCCCAGAGCTGGTCGCGCGGATCCTGCGGAAACGGCTTTCCGGTTTCGTCCTCGACGCGTTCCAGGAATCCCTGTGCAACCGCCTTCCAGTCCTCGGCGCCGAGATCGGTGTCGAGCGCGAACCCGCCCATCATTTTCTGGGTGTCGATGATTTCCTCGAAATTGTCGTGATCGACACCGAGCACGACATCGCCGTACATCTGGATAAAGCGGCGGTAGGAATCCCACGCGAACCGGGCATCACCGCTTTTCGCCGCCAGGCCTTCGACCGTGACATCGTTGAGCCCGAGATTGAGCACCGTATCCATCATGCCCGGCATCGAGACACGCGCACCGGAGCGGACCGACACCAGCAGCGGATTTTCCGTATCGCCGAACTTCGCATCCACGGTGTCCTCGATGAACGCAAGCGCGGCATCGACCTGGCCGGCGAGTTCTCCGGGGTAATTCTCGTCGTTGTCGTAATAGGCCGTACACAGGGCTGTCGAGATCGTAAACCCGGGAGGCACCGGCAGGCCCAGCGACGACATTTCCGCCAGATTGGCTCCCTTGCCGCCAAGCAGGTTTTTCATGCTGGCGTCGCCTTCGGCGCTGCCTCCACCAAAACGGTAGACCCATTGTGTATCGGTCATCGGTTAGCCTTCAATTCGGGAAAAATCGGCAATCTGGCCGAGGGTGGTACGAAACTGCGACAACAGCCGCAACCTGTTTGCGCGGATATCCGCGTCGTCGGCGTTTACGGTCACCTTGTCGAAGAACAGATCGACGGGGCGCCGCAGGCTGGACATAGCTTCCATCGCGTCGACATAGCGTTCTTCGCCGATCGCCGCATTGGCGCTCGCGGACGATGTATTCAGACCATCGACAAGCGCGCGTTCCTCGTCCTGTTCGAGGCGGTCGGCGACGACGTCGCCATCGAAGCTGGCACCGTCCTTCTTTTCCTCGATCGCCACGATGTTGGACGCGCGTTTATATGCCGCCACAAGGTTTTCGCCGTCATCGGTGGCGAGGAAACCGGACAGAGCATCGACCCGCGCAATGAGCCGTACAAGATCGTCTTCATTACCGAGGGCAAAGACCGCTTCGACATGATCGTGGCGCACGCCACGGTCACGCAGATGAACTTTCAACCGGTCGGCGAAAAAGTCGAGCAGATCGCGTTCCAGCAGCTTCGGCTTGTGGCCGCCGTCTAGTTTCTTTTCGAAATCGGGAACGGTTTCGTTATATCCCCAATAGGCCTTCATCAGCGCTTCGCGCAGCGGCATCCGCAATCCGTTTTCAAGCACAAGCCGGATGATGCCGAGCGCCGCACGGCGCAGCGCATAGGGGTCGCGCGACCCGGTGGGCTTTTCATCCACCGCGAAGAACCCGACCAGGGTGTCCAGCTTGTCGGCCAGCGCCACGGCGACGGACAGCGGCGCGGTCGGGCAGTCGTCATTCGGTCCGGCCGGGGAATAATGGTCGGAGATGGCGTCCGCGACAGCCGCATCCTCGCCGTCTTTCAGAGCGTAATAGCGGCCCATGGTTCCCTGCAGTTCAGGGAATTCATAGACCATTTCGGTGACCAGGTCGGCCTTCGCCAGACGGGCCGCCCGCCTCGCATCGCCGGCATCGCAACCGGGAATAAACGGCGCCAGTTCGCCCGCCAGCGCGGTGATGCGTTCGACCTTCTGGGCCATGGTGCCGAGCTTCGCGTGGAACACGCTGTCGGCCAGCCTGTGTACCCCGTCTTCAAGCTTCTTCCTGCCGTCCTGGTCCCAGAAGAACTTGGCATCGGACAGCCGCGCGCGCAGCACGCGTTCGTTGCCCGCGACGATGGACGCGCCGTCGTCCTTGGATTCGGTATTGGCGACAACGACGAAGCGTGGCGCCAGGCTGCCATCGGCATTCAGCAGCGAAAAATATTTCTGATGCGAACGCATCGACGTGATCAGGACCTCGTCCGGCACGTCCATGAAGGCATCGTCGATTTTGCCGGTCATTACCACAGGCCATTCGACCAGCCCCGTGACCTCGTCCAGCAGACCGGGGTCGTCGCGCAGCGTCAACCCTTCGGCCGTGGCGGCTTTTTCGGCATGTTCCAGAATATTCGCCTTGCGCTCGTCACGGTCGAGAATGACGAAGGCGTGACGCAGCCTGTTGGCATAATCGGCGAAATCCGCGACCTCGAATTCGGTGGGCGCCAGGAAACGATGGCCAGAGGTAACGTTGCCGCAGGGCACATCGCTGCGCAGCGCCAGCGTCAGAATCTCGCCGCCAAACAGGCACAGAACGCGTTCGAGCGAGCGCACCCAACGCATATCGCCCTCGCCCCACCGCATGGATTTGGGCCAGGGCAGATCGGCGACCGTCTTCGCCAGGATATCCGGCAGCACCGATTTCGTCTCGGCGCCGGATTTCTCCACCACGGCAAACAGGAACGTCCCCTTGTCGAGCACCCGTTCCTCGCATTGTTCGCGCATCAGCCCGGCGGATTTCAGGAATCCTTCGATCGCCTTTTCAGGCGCATCGACCTTCGGCCCGCGCTTTTCTTCGCGCAGGTCGGGCTGTTTTTCCGGCAGGTCTTCGACCACCAGGGTCAGGCGGCGCGGCGTCACATACGCACGCACGTCGCCATGTTCCAGACCGGCATCTTTGAGGCCCACAATCGTCAGACGCTTCAGGTCGTCGGCGGCGCGGGCCTGCATGCGGGCGGGAATTTCCTCCGAGAACAGTTCGAGCAGAAGTTCGGGCATGGTTATTCCGCCGCCTCTGCTACGTCGTGGATACCGAGCCAGGCTTCGCAGCTCCCCTTCGCCAGGGTGCGGACGCGCCCGATATAAGACGCCCGTTCGGTCACGCTGATGGCGCTGCGCGCATCCAGCAGGTTGAAGGCGTGGCTCGCCTTGATGCACTGATCATAGGCCGGCAAGGCCAGATTCTGCGCCAGGAGCGCCAGACACTCCTGTTCGGCAAAGGCAAATTGCTGGAACAGAATGTCGGTATTGGCATGTTCGAAATTATAGGCGGAGAATTCCTTCTCCGCGCGCAGGAACACATCGCCGTAGGACACCCCCGCGCCGTTGAAATCAAGGTCGTAGACGTTCTCGACACCCTGGATATACATCGCCAGGCGTTCGAGCCCGTAGGTCAGTTCGACTGCAACCGGATTGCACTCGATACCGCCGACCTGCTGGAAATAGGTGAACTGGGTGACTTCCATGCCGTCGCACCAGACTTCCCAGCCGAGCCCGGCAGCGCCAAGGGTCGGGCTTTCCCAATCGTCCTCGACGAAGCGGATATCGTGGTAATCGGGGTCGATACCCAGTTCACGCAGGCTGTCGAGATACAGGTCCTGCGCATTCGCCGGCGACGGCTTCAGGATCGCCTGGTACTGGTAGTAATGCTGCAACCGGTTCGGGTTTTCGCCGTAGCGCCCGTCGGTCGGCCGCCGCGACGGCTGCACGTAGGCCGCTTTCCACGGCTCGGGACCGAGTGCGCGGAGCGTGGTCGCTGGGTGGAACGTGCCGGCGCCGACCTCCATGTCGTAGGGCTGCAGAATAACGCAGCCCTGGCGCGCCCAATAGGCGTGCAGCTTGAGGATCAGCGACTGAAAAGACGTGTCGGCAGGGGTCGTCTGCGACATTTTTTATACTCGATACCGAAGTGATATTGCGCTGCAAAATACGGGCGGCGGGCCGGGGGGTCAACGACTCGCTTGGACAGGGTTAATTGCTATGCTGGATGCGTCCTGAACGGTCGATGGGAGACTCCAAATGGAATATGACAAAATCGCCGCCAAACTGGCAAACGAGCCGGGCATCGAGCAGTCAACGATGATGAAATCGCCCTGCCTGCGATATAAGGGCGATTTCATCGGCATGATGTTCGCACGGGAAGACTGTCTGATCGTCAAGGTTTCCCCGGAACGGGTTAATGCGCTGTTAGAGAGCGGCGACGGGCTGGAATTCAACTTCACGAAGAAAAAATTCCGGGAATGGGTCCTAATTCCGCGAAAATTCGAGGATAAGTACGAGGCATATCTCCGCGAAGCGATGGAATATGCGAAAACCAGAAAAATTGCCAAATAGGGAAACTGTATATGTTCAATCTCGGTATCGTCGGCCTCGGCGCGTGGGGCAAACGCCTCGTCAATTCGGTTCACGGCAAAAGCGACACGGTCGCCTTTACCGCCGCCGCTACCCGCACGCCGTCGAAGGTCGCAGATTACGCCGCGGAACGGAACATCCGCGTCGCCGATAACGCCGCCGATATCTACGGCGATGTCGACGGGATCGTGATCGCGGGGCATGCGGCCTATCACGCATCGGATGCTTTGCAGGCGGTCGAGGCCGGCAAGCCGGTCCTGGTGATCAAGCCGCTGGCGACGACGAAAGCGGATGCCGAGACGCTGTATGCCAGGGCGGCCGAAAAAGGCGTGCTGGCCGCCATGGGCTACGACCGCTGTTTCGCGCCGGCGATGGACGCCCTCCGGAAGCGGGTGAAGGCCGGCGATCTCGGCCATGTGTTTCACGCATCGGGCGATTTCAGCGTCGACCGGATGCTCACCTTCGACGCCGATGCCTGGAAGGCCGACCCCGAAACCAACCCGCCCGGCAGCATGGCCGATCACATGATGTACATGATGATCGAACTGATGGGACCGGTCGCGAACCTCTCTGTCGACGCCACGACCCAGGTGGTGGCGCATGACTTTTCCGATACCGCGTCCGTCACCCTGCGCTTCGCAGGGGGTGAAACCGGCACCCTGACCGCCATCGGCGTGTCGCCCAATTTCAACAGGCTTCATATGTATGGCGACAAGGGGTGGGCGGAGGTCCGCGGGGTCAACCGGCTGGAATTCCAGCCGGCCGGCGGCGACCTGATCGTCGAGGATCTCGATCCGGTCGATATGTGCCACGATCAACTCGAACGGTTCGCGGCCGCGGTTCAGGGCAAGGCGAACTGGCCGGTCCCGCCGCAGGACGCCGTCAACGGCGTCGCCGCGCTCGAAGCGATGCTGAAATCGTCGCGCGCCGACGGACAGCGTATTTCAGTCTGAGTTCGTCGCCTGCCATGGGAGTACCCGGAATGACCGGACAAAAGATCACGATATCCGCCGCCGATGGCGGCGAATTCAATGCCTATCTCGCCCTGCCCGCCGCCGGCCCGGCGCCGCTGATCGTCATGCTGCATGAAATATTCGGGGTGACAGACTGGATCACCGAGACCGCCGATTTGTTCGCCGCGCATGGATACATGGTCGCCGCGCCCGACATGTTCTGGCGGCTGGAACCCGATTTCAATGCCGACCACCGGGATGCCGCCCAGCGCGAGCAGGGCCTGCGCTATCGCGGCATGATCGACCACGACAAAGCGGTGAACGACATCGCCGCTGTGATCTCGACCCTGAAATCACATCCCGAATGCAATGGCAGGACGGGCGTCACCGGATTCTGCATGGGCGGCACGCTGACCTATCTCGCTGCCGCGCGGCTGCCGATCGATGCCGCCGTGGTCTATTACGGCACGGAAGTTCAAAGGTTTCTCGACGAAGGCAGCAATATTTCCTGCCCGACAGTGCTGCACATGGGCGATACCGACGAGCATGTGCCGCTGGACCTCGCCCGGACCATTATCGAAGCGCTGAACCCGAACCCGAATATCACGTTTCACATGTACGAAGCCGGTCACGCGTTTTCGAACACCCACCGCCCGGACCATTTCGACCAGACAGCCAGCGATAGCGCCCATACCCGGACATTTGCGATGTTCGACGGCCTTAAATAGACGGCGGCTTACGGTCCGGGGGTTTGGCCCGAACGCTCCGCGAGGGCGACATATTCTTCCCGGGTCATCATTTTGACGCCATCCGATCGCTTGGTGCGACGCTCGTCATGGATGCTCTGGTAAAACCCGCAGGACGCACAGACATCGTTGAAACGGCCGCTTTCATGGTCTTCGACAATCTTCAACCATTTGGGATTCCGGGGCGACAGAATTTCGGCAAGCGGTGCGGTACCGAGGTCGCCCAGCGTCAGCGTGCCACGCGGATCCCGGCAGGCGCACGCATTCACCTTTCCGGTCGCCGTGACCTGGACGCTGTCGAACGGCAGACCGCACGGCCCCTTGCGGTAAATATCCCGTCCCTCGGTCAGGTCCATGTCGATATCGGCGATCTCGTTCTGGGTAACGTCGCCGCCCCAGTTGTCGGCCTTCGAACTCAGCCCGACCTCGACCCCGACGGCGTGCAGTCTGCGAATCACGTCCATCAGTTCGTTTCCCGGCGCGCTGCCGAACGCAAAGGACCGGTAGGTCCGAAACGCGATGACGATGCGTAACCGGTCAGGTTTCTCGGCGAAATGGCGTTCCAGAATTTCAAGGTTGGCGATCAGACGCCTGTACTGCACTTCACCGCGCGCCGTGATGTTGCAGAAACTTTCCAGATCGTGACCGTATACGCTGATTTCCATGTAGCGCAGTTTTTTCATCGCAAGCAGTGCCACGATCGCGGGCTCGTCCGCGGCAATAAAATTGGTATAGAACTGATGGGATTTGAGGGTGCTGTTCTCGATATAAGCTATCCGGCCGATTATGTTTTTATCCATGAAAACGTCGCCGTTGATCGGCGTGAGGACGATTTCATCGATACCCATGGCACACGCCTGGTCAATACCGCTGCGGAACAGATCGTCGTCCATCACAGTCCGTGGGTGCAGGTTTTTAGGATACGTGCAGAACTTGCAGAGCAGGTTGCAGAAACTCACCGGCTCGATAAAAAGACGCTGATAGGGCGGAGGAACGAAGCTTCGTCCGAGCAGCTTGTTCTTGTTCAGCACGTAGAACGAATACGCGTAGCGTTTCGCATACTGAAAAAAATGACGAATCCGGTGAGTCAAGAAGGCTCTCGTTACAGTGCAGGATATTCAGTCATCGTAACCGAACGCGGCCCGAACCAGTAGGCCGTTTAAAAGCTCACTGCAGGTTTGCACCAAAAACAACCTAACGCACGTAGCTTTAACGAAGCATCATTCCCAGGCATATCGACCGGCAATTCCGGACGACGGCGATAGAAACACACTGCAAATTAATATGGGCAGCCCACCTTGCCGCAATTGCCCTGTTCAGGGGTCACATACGTACCGCAAACGGAACAGGCCGTCATATCCTCGACGTTTTCACGTTTCTGGCGCTGGTCTTCGGCGGTTTTGGCCATGTTGCGCCGGGAAATCGCCTTGAAGCCGTACCACACGCCGGCGACGATCAGCCCCAGCACAAGCCATTTCATAATCATGTGCTAAACCTCACAGCCCAAACCGCTTCCATTGCGCCCAGTCGTCCAGCGCACCGATCACCTCCGCGGGATCGATCCCGCGGAGGGCGCTGCCCCCGAATCCGCCCCGCAGGCGGCTCAGCAGACCGCGGCGGATATCCGCGCGCTGGAATTTCACCTTGTCGCCGTATCGTTTCCGCATCTCGGAGCGCATTTCGGCCAGCCCGTCGACCAGCCCGACCTCGACTGCCTGCCGGCCGGTCCAGATATCGCCGGTAAACAGGGCGTCGTCCTGCGCGCGCAGCCGATCTCCGCGACAGCGCCGGACGTGGTTCTTGAAATTCTCGAAAATGTCTTCATGCAGTTCCCGCAGGCGGTCGATATCGTCCTGCTTTTCGTCCTGAAACGGATCGAGCATGCCTTTGCGCGGGCCGGAGGAATAGACCCGGCGTTCGATCCCGATCCGTTCGATCAGGTCGACAAAGCCGAACCCCGCCGAAATCACGCCGATCGAGCCGATAATGGAATTTTCATCGGCGAAAATCTCGTCCGCCGCACAGGCGAGCCAGTATCCGCCCGACGCCGCGACATCTTCGCAGAACGCCGTGACCGGTAATTCCTTCTCCTCGGCCAGGTCGCGGATACGCCTGGCGATCAGCGCGCTTTGCACGGGCGAACCGCCGGGCGAATTGACAACCAGCGCCACGGCCTTCAGCCGCTTGTTGTCAAACAGCTTGGTGATCGCCTTTTCGTGGCTTTCAAGACTCAGCCCCTGACGGCCAGGCCCGGCAGCGCGTCCGATCACGCCGTCGAGGCGCAGCACGCCGACCAGCGGCGGCGGATTGCGGAAGCGTTCGACCGGCAGTTTGGCAAGCAGGCCCCGGATACCCTGTTTGATAACGTCGATTGTCATGACGGGTTTATATCACGTGGCGCAGGATTTCATATTGCCGTTCATATTGAATTGGCGCCGCCGCGCAGGATTTCATCGGCGGCGGCAGTGTAGCCGTTATCGTCTTCATGCATCACCAGCCCCGCTGACAGCGCCAGTGGCGTCCGGATTCCCTTGCGGGCACGAATTATTACCCGTTTGGCAGGCACGCCGCGTTTCGGCCAGAGCGGAAAGACGACGACCTCTCCCGCCTGTCCCTGCAACAGCGACAGCAGATCGCCCAGCCGGTCGGCGCGCTGGATCAGGGTGATCGTCCCCTTCGACCGCACCATGCGGAGCATGAAGTCGATCCATACGGCCAGATCGGCTTCGCCTTCAACATTGGCAGCTGCGCGCGCCGCCGCCGGC
>TARA_R110002126_G_scaffold179450_2_pt1 | contig 14991 bp, 9 predicted proteins | sample TARA_R110002126 | Tara Oceans TARA_R110002126 (sample SAMEA4397536) | marine metagenome | biome: Polar Biome; feature: [DCM] deep chlorophyll maximum layer (ENVO:01000326); material: water (ENVO:00002006), including particulate matter (ENVO:01000060) such as... | depth 30 m
TTAACAACGTATTGTTCATAACTAAAAAGAAAGCAATCAAGTCAATCATTGATGATAGTGAGAAGATAGGAGGAGACTACGAGCTCCACGTAATAAACTACGAGAGCGTCCACAAACTCCCGGACGTTCGATGGGACGTTGTTGTGTTGGACGAGGCGCATGGCATGGGAGCTTTCCCTAAGCCAAGTGGTCGCGCATCAGCAGTCAAGAGCTTGATAGCTAAGAACAGTTCACGCGTGATACTGCTCTCAGGGACACCAACTCCTGAGTCGTACTCGCAGATGTACCATCAGGTGTATGGCATACCAACAAATCCATTCAGGCAGTACAGCAACTTTTACAAGTTTGCTAAGGACTATGTCGATGTGAAACAACGTAAGATCAATAGTTTGATGATCAATGACTACTCAGGTGGCTACCAAACAATTATTGATGCGATGATACCGTACACGATACGGTTCTCGCAGAGTGATGCCGGTTTTGTAGTAAAAACTACTGAGAAGATTATTGAGATACCGGTTGACCCTAAGGTTACTAATATGATTAAGATACTCAAGAAAGACCTAGTCGTTCAGGGTAAGGAAGAGGTGATACTTGGCGACACTGCTGTTAAGTTGATGAGTAAGCTTCATCAGATGTACAGCGGTACTGTCAAATTCGAGAGTGGCAACAGCATGGTTCTTGCGACCACAAAAGCTGAGTACATTGCTGATACATTCAGCGACAAACGTGTCGGCATCTTCTACAAGTTCAAGGAAGAGCTTGAGGCAATTAAGTCAGTGCTTGGTGACAATGTGGCCACAACACTTGATGACTTTGATGATGACAAGTGTCAACACATTGCGCTGCAGATTGTATCAGGACGTGAGGGTATCTCACTCAGGAGAGCTGACTGCTTGGTGTTCTACAACATTGACTTCAGTGCCACATCATATTGGCAGGCTCGTGATAGGATGACAACTAAAGACCGGGAGGAGAACCACATCTATTGGCTCTTCTCAGAGGGTGGCATTGAACACCTTGTGTACAAGGCAGTGTCCAAAAAGAAAGACTATACCGTATCACATTTTAAAAGAGATTTGCTAACTTTATAGTCATATGACTGAACAACAAATCCAATCTAAACTAATTAAAGAACTTGAGTCTCAGGGGTATTACGTTATCAAGTTGATAAAAACCAATAAGAATGGGATACCTGACATACTTGCGATACCAAAGAAGAGCGATGTTAAGTTCTATGAGGTAAAGACAAAAGTAGGTAAGGTGTCTGAGTTACAAAAGTATAGACATAAAGAATTAGAGGATCATGGGAACTACGTTGAGGTATACAGAGGGTAAGGCGGTGCTATTTGACATTGATTACCCATTTCAAAAGAAAGTAAAAAAGTATTCTGAAGAAACAATAAAGCAGATTGTATTTCAGATTGTGGACAACATAAGTTCACTTCCAAAAGATAACGAGTACACTCAGGATATTTACGGAGTAATAAAGGGTAAAGACCCTTTGTTCTTTATGATTGAATATCTGAATGAAGAAGATGAGATACCATTGATGGTAGACTTTGAAGAGGTAACAGTAGATGAATATCTAGACGCAATAAACGATAACAAACACTTAAAAGATATATGAGTAACACAAGCTTTGAAACAACAAAAACACTTGAATTTGTATCTGACTTCCTAGGATTTGACTTAACTCAAAAGTGCAGAAAGAGATATATTGTCGAGGGTAGAATGATGTACGCCAAGTTGATGAAGCGCTATACAAATGTTTCTTTATCTGACATTGGTCGATCAATTGGCAAAGATCATGCTACTATTATTCATTATATTAATAACTTTACATACTTAAAGAAAGCCGACCAAGATTTTGCCTGCAAGTTTGACATGTTGGCAGACACCTATGAGGAGTTCAGAGAGACATGGTTTAATGACGAAAAGTTTGATGAGAAAAAAAAGATTAAAGTTCTTGAGTCATCACTTAAAGAAATATTAGAAAAAAAGAATGAATACGAACGATACTTCAATAAGATTAAGCGCATTGACTCAATTGTTCAACTTATTGAGCAGAGGACACCAAAGGGTGAAGAGGAGTACGTTGAATCAAAGATTAATAGAATGTTTAACTCCATAATATTTAACCCATAGATGGCAAAGGGCAGCGGTATAGAGAGAGCTAAACTCATCATTGTTTACATGGACCGTATACACGACTGCTTAGATGACATCTACGAGGCGCTAGTTGACCGTGAATACCAAAAGTTCAGAGACGAGGTAGAGTCAGCGATCGAGCATCTCGAGCATTTACTTGAGAAAAAAGATGACTTATTTCGAGACAGAAGAGGATAGAATACGAGAGAAAAAAGCGATTGAACGCTTCGTATCTATCTTCGATGGCAAATACCAAAAGCTAGGCGATCACGATATCGACTACAAAGTATTTGACAGCAAGGGATCTCTTATCTCATACGTTGAGGTAAAGGGTCGCAAGAAGAATATTGCCAATGCCTATCCGCTGCCGGTTGGATGTCGCAAACTACTAAAGCTTATTGACAAACGTCTTAACCCTGTGGTGGTGTGGGCTTGTGATGATGGGATCATCTATGGCGAAATAAAAAAACTTAAGGGCAAGGTCCTGTTCAGCGGTAGGCCAAATAGATCAGGTGCAGTTAATGACGATGAACTAATGGCCTACTACGACAAGCAGAAAGCTTTCAAATATATACGCTACGATTAGTCTTCTTTTTCTTTGATGAACTCATCACCACCATTCTCCATCTCACTAATGTTTGATTTACCCATGGTGCTCTTAATAAATCCAAGTTCATTGATGAGATCATCGTAGTCAACACCTAATCTGTTAGCTGAGTTAATCAAATCCATTAGTTCCTTGGCTTTAGCAGCATACTTTTCATTAGCTCTTACCAAAGCTTCATCTGTTTTTTTATTTTGCTCCTGAATATCTTTTTTAGTAGCTTTAGGGTCTTCTGATAACTCAATACTCTTGTAATACTCAGAGTTGTATATCTTTCTGATATCCTTGAATGAATCATCAAACTCAGGTAATTTATATCCAAATTGATCCCTGACGTTTGACTTTCTAATTTTAAGGCCGGTCGCATCTCCAAAAGCAATTTGACCTAGTGACTGCTCACTGAATGCCGCTTTTCTTATTGATGTGATTGTACCCGGCTCAACAATTTTGTATACATAGTCTAATATCTTATCTGTCTTTTCAGCGAACGAATCTTCTTCGTTATAGATGGGCTTACCAAAGTCATTTTCATTACCTTTCAATTGAATAGCAAGGTTAGTTAAGATATCCGGACCTTGGAATTGACCTACTAACTCAAGTGTTGACTGCTTAAATGAGTCAAGTAAGTCATCTCCTTTTAAGAATGCATTGAGCGCTTTATTGATTCCTCCATGTGGATCAGATGCACTAAAGTCAATATACTCAATCTCTCCATCAGCAGCTTTTAAAATAATAAGGTCAGAGTTCTTAGACCAATCCGGCAAGAAACTTCTTACGTCTTTATCTTTTTTCTCTTCATCATCATCATCAAATATAGCTCCAAATAAACCTCCAATACCTGTTCCTGCTGCATACCCTAAGTAAGAGAGAATAGCTGTTTTAGAGGCAAGGTATGCAGAAGCTCCGGCAACTCTTTTTGCGCCAATCTTTTTAATATCTTTATTTTTTGAACTAAGCTCATCTTTAGCTAGACCAATTGTATTATAAGCTGTACGATATGCTTCAGCTTGGAATGAGATGAAAGATCCAATAAACAATGGGAACTTTCTAAGTCTCTTTATGCCTTCAGGTATTCTACTATAAGTTGGATATGTATTCTTCACATTATTCGCTGCAACTTCAGATACCTCTTGCATTTCTTTGTCAGTCAATTGGTCTTTTGACTTATTGTGAAGTGCATTAGCATATCTATTTAGCTCAGTTTCGTATGCCGCAATCTTAAACATATCATCTTCAGCCTGATATGCATCTTCCATAGCAGATATAATTTTAGATGCCCTTGATGATATAGCTTGTTTTATTTTCCCAACTACACCCTTATTAGGCTTTCTCATAGATAGTCTTCTTTCTAAGAAGCCATCTATGTCAGCATCCTTGAACATATCTCTAATCTCATTGATACCTGCTCCCTGACGCATGATACCCGCCTCAATATATTCATTTATCTTAGCTTCAACTTCAGGCTTGCTCATGGTCTTTAAGTCTTGCGCAACAACTTTTATTGCCTTACCAATTTCAACAAGACTATGTCCGTTTATAGCAACAAATCCAAAGTTAGAAAATATGTTCTTGGCATGAGTTGCAACAGATCCAATTGTCTTAAGCCACTTAACTAATCCCATTGCTTTGTAGTAAATCTTAATCGCTTGTTGAATCCAAGTATCTTCACCTTTCTGGCCACCATATAAACCAAATGCCTCAGCAATCTCAGGCGTTGTCATTAGACCATTCAATGGCGACATTGTGTCGCTACCCTCAGCAGCAATCTCAGTATCAAATCCTTTAGGTCTCTGTGAGTCATTTTTCTCAAAGAAGAACTTACCCATACCCGCATCTTTGACTTGTGTCAAGAACTGATGTCTTGCAGCAAGACTAGAGATGTTCAACACTGTTCGTGCGTAGTTCATCGCAGGGTCAGAATATTCACCCATAAGCATTCTAATCTGCTCAGGAATCTCTTTCCTTTCCTTTAATGTAGAAAGGTCCTTAGAACCAAGCTTTGACCCCCTAACCAAGGCTCCTGTCTCAGCGTCAGCAAAATATTCATCAATCTTATTGTCAACCAATACGTCTAGCGCTTCATCCACAGTTGTTCCGGTGCGAGCAGCTTCAGCTTGAGCCAATGCAATCATTCCCGGTTGTGTTCTCAAGAAGTTCTTAGCAGCTTGGAGTTCTTGCTCGCCTGCTTTTTGTCTGAAGTTTTTGTTATCAAAAATCTCATAAGACCTTGTGATGTAGGTTCCCATGTTTTCTCTGATGGCATCAGCCATATCTCCTTCAACAGCTCCGCTATCAATAAGCATTTGAGATAGTCTGTCAATGTGATTACGCATCTCATTAGCCAATCCTGCAAATCCTGCAGGAAGTTGGATAGACTTGTCACCTCTTAGTGCTTTATCGAAAGCTTTCAATAGAAGGTCCTTGTCTCCGGTGAACTTATCGAATAGTACACCAAACTTCTTAGCTGTCTTAGCAGCACGATTGGCTTCAGCAGATATTTCACCCTCCATTTTTTCTTTGTAGGTAAAACCAATCTTTGGAAGCAATCCTTTAGATGTAAGGAATTGTTGCTTAAATCTTCTAGCGCCATCAACAAATCGACCAACGAGTCCTTTGACTCCTGACTTCATAAATACCTTCTGTTCTTTGGTATAGTACTTAGATAGCGCCTCAGTCATTTCCTTGTTGGTGAAACCTGCAGCCTTTCCTTCTTGTCTGATCTCAGCATCAGTCTTTCCTGCCTTAACACCATTCTCAACAATCCTACTAGGACCTGTTGTCTTTTGCTTTCTTATTGAAAATTCTTTTTCACTAAATGTACCTTCGTTTTCTGTAGCTGATTTTATTTGGTTAGCTTGGAAAGCAATATATGAATCATTAAATTGTTGAGCTCCTGTAAATAATTCAAAATCAGAATATGTTTTTGGAGAATTTATTGTGTAAATTATATTTCCATCATCAATCAATTCTTTTATTCTTTTCTTATCTGATTCATTTATTTCATCTGCTTCATTTTTTTCAGAATAATATTCTGAGCCTGATTTTGATGCAAATGTTATGAATGGTCTAGCATTTGATCCCTCTAATTTTTTTACATTTCCAACGACAACAACACCATCATTTCTCATGTATATCTTAGAGTTCTTTTCATCTATTATATAACTTGATTTTGAATCCTGTGAATCAAATTTATTTTCATATATATATCCATCTATACCAAGTTTCTCAACTTCCTTAATTAGTTCATTTGATTTTTTTGTTTCAGGATCTTGTGAATTCCCATCTTCAATATCTTCAAACTTATCGTAAAGTTTATCTATTGTTTCATCATTGAGAAGATATTCTGATTCACGTTCAAGTTGTTTTAATATATCTTCAGCAAAAAATCTAGGGCTGTCTTCTATTCTTAATGGCGATTTTATATTCAAAAATACTTTTAGCTCAATTGGTAATTTCTTTCCTTTAGCTATTTCTAAATCGTCTTTTAAAGATGCGTCTCCAAAATGAAACCCTCCTTCTTTGTACTTAAATACATCAAACTTCTGATCTGTAAAATGTGATACCACTAATGGTTCACCATTCTCATCAACTACTTTACTTGCATTTTCAGGATTGTTTTCCCAATCTCCAAACCAAGATTTAAACTCAGGTGTTCTAACCTGTTCCCATTGTTGATTATTAAGATTTGATGGTTTACCATTAGGAGCCAATTTCTGCTTTCTTACAGCGAACTGACGTTCAGATGGTTCTCTAGTCATCTGAAGAGCCACATCAGGTTCTTCATTTACTACATAGTCAATTAGTTCTTCTTCTGATTCGAACTCACCTCCGAACATTTCTTCTATGTCTGCGACAAATCCATTATTCTTGTAGAAATTAATTAACTGCTCTTTACTTAGACCTTCATTTCCAAAAGGCTTAGCATCAAGTGTGAGTGTGATGCCTAGTTCATCTGCGGTGTCAGTAATATCTTTCATTACTTGTTTACCAACTCCCTTTCCTTTGTCAAAAGTTGATATGCTTTGAATTGCTATTTCATTTCTATCTCCTTTATCAAATCTGCTAAGTTCTAATGAAGCCTTGTCTCCATAAATGAATGATTTATTATCAATTGTATTCTTAGATACATCTGATTTTTCATTTAATGCATTCAAGAAACTATTTGTTACTTGATCATTTGTATATTTTATTTTTGCTTCTTCAGTTTTTGCAGTTGGTTTAACTTCCTTCTCCTTATATCTTCTGACCATTTCGTTGATAGCCTCTTGCTTATTCTCTCCAACTATATCGCCATAAACCCATTGATATGTATTTGGTTTTACACCGCTTCTATCAAAATCAGAATTGTTCCAAGTCTTTTGACTTTTGTCGTAGAATATTTTGCCAATCTCTTTTCCATTTATAGTAATGACATGGTCAAAATCCTCATTTATTTTACTCTTTACAACATCTGTCTTTTGCTTTCTTACAGCAGCCTCACCTTCTTTTTGTTGGCCTACTTCACGAGCTTCAATCTCTTGACCCGTCTCAACCTTTCTTGATAGGGTGTTCATAAATTGAATAGCCTCACGGTCTGTCATTTCTTTGAGACCTAATGCCTTAGCTAATCTGTTTAAGAAGCGAATGATAACGTTCTTGGAAGCAGGAGGTAACTGCTTATAGTTGTCTGCCAATATACCAAACAACTCAGCTAACTTCTCTTCGTTCTTGATATTCTCATCATAGTTACTCTCAAAGTCCTCCAAGTAACTCATAAGCTCAGCAGTACCCTCAGCCTTCTTAAGTGACTTACGAACTGCTCCAATCATTGATCGGGTGAGTTTTTGTGCGTCAAGATCTGTGTTGACTCTTGATAGTATCAGAGCATGGAATACCTCATGAGGTACCGTTCTATTGGTTGCCTTCTCAAGGTTGATGTGTATCTGACCTGTCTTTCTATCGTAAAGACCACCTTCTGATAGCCTTCCGTCCATATCTTTTGTAGCCGCAACAAATGCCTCAGGCGTTGCGTGAACAACAATCTTAACCTTTGGTAATACTTTGGCAATTGCCTTTGAAGCTCTTGCAATTTGTGCAACAACTTTCTCCTTACCTACATTTTGTATTCTCGCTGCAGTAAAGTCATTCTGCGTAAGCACATTATTCTGCTGAGTAAGATCATCCAACGTCTGCTCAACCTGTGGCACTTCCTTAACCTCAATGGTCTCAATCTTTGCAGTTGGCTGAGCTTGTGCAGTAGGTTGTACAGTCTCTTGTACAACTTCAGCTTGGGCCTCAGGTGTAGCTGCTAATCCTGCATCTATTAACTGCTGCCCGGTAAATGTAAGCTTTAGCTTGGTTTTAGCATTCTTGCCTCTACCTACTTTGGTTTCTGTTCTACCTGTTGGCTCAACTCCTTTGAGTTCAGCAGGAATATCATTCTCTGATTCATACTCAAATGAATATCCCTCTGATGGATTTACAGTTAGCTTTTCAGTAGGCTTTTCTAATTCTTGAACAAGCTCAGATTCTCTCTGTTTCAAAGATTTTAATTCTCCCGGTTCAGAGTCTTCCAATAGCTCACCTTTGCTTTTAGCTTCTTCAATTTTTAATATTCTATCTCTTACAGTCTGAAGCTCATCTACTTTTTCTTGAGCGACTTCTGCTTGAGGCTGCTCTGCTTTAGGTCCTTCGACTTCAACTTCTTCTGTGATAGTTTCTCCGGTAACGACTTGAGGTTCTGTTGCGGGTTTTCCTTCCTCCATTTGTTGGCTAACTCCGGTTCCTGACTGAACAGAAACCTCATCTGCGCCTTGCTCTTGAACGGCATAACTTAATCCTTTTAATTGTTCGTTAATCTCTTTTACGCGCTCTGTCTGAGCAGCGACAAGGTTAGGGTCTTTCCCTTCAATTTGTTTCTCAATCTTATTTCTCTCTAATATTAAATTGTAAGCCTCTCTCTTGCTCTCAACAGGCAATTCACTAGGCATTGAATTTAATATAGATACTGACTTATTTATGGCATCAATCTGCTCATAGGCCTCAGCCTTTGTAAGTTCTCCTGATGTAATCTTGGTCTTAATATCTGTTTGAATAAGAGCTCTTAGATTTGGATCGTTGATTACTTTTTCAAAAAAGTCAAACTCTTTTTCTCCTTTATTGAATCCTTTTGTCAATGATTCAATAGCAGTCCCTCCCGCTCCCATAATGGCACCACCTAAAGCTCCATAATAGAACTCTTCACCCGCAGCAGACAATGCCTTGTCAAAGCCCTCTTTTGTAGTGATGTCAGGAACATTTTGGAATACATCCTTATCGGCAACTACATTGTTATATATATTTTTCATTGTATACTCAGCCAATGACTGAGTTCCTTCAGTAGTACCTTCAACCAATGAACCTCCTACAATATTGAGTCCTGCTCTAGCCATTGTAGCAGTAAGACTGCTCTCAATAGCTTTTTGCATCACGTCAATAGATGCGTCCTTAGGAACAGATGTAAATGCTCTAGCAATTGTATTTGTTACTAACTTGTTAAATAGGGGGCTTTTGGCAACATTCTTTGAAATGTTAAATCCTAATTTGTCAAGCTGACCAATGACTAGACCATAAGGTACAGACATTAATTTCTTCTCCATTTGAGTTAGTCCATCAAACTCAGGTGAGTTCATTTCCTCCTCAATGGCATTATATGATTGTGAAAAGAAAGCGATTGATTGAAGTGCCTTGTTACCACCTGCAGAAAAAGCGGTACCTATACTTTCAGCTAAAAAACTTGCAACTTTTTCAAGGTCATTTCTATCTCCTGATTGTACATATTCTTCAGTAGTTCCAAAGCTAACTAAATCGTCTACTGCTTTTAATGCATCTTTGACAACTCCTTTACGAAGTTGTTTTGCAGCGTAGTCTTTTATTTGAGCATCAGTCATTCCTGCTGCTTTTAATCTTACTTGCTGCACTTCAGGTATCATTGCTTCAGAAGGAACAAGTAGTGGTACTACATCAGCAGCGGTAGTGATGAGCATTTTACTTGGATTAAGTAAACCACCAAAGAATGATCCTGAAACAAGTCCTGCTAGATTACCTTCTTTTTCTTTTTTCTGAAAGTATACTGCTGCCGCTTGTGGAAGCTTAGCAGTTATATCTTTTATCTCCTCATACTTCTGAGTATTGGCTGTAACTTGGTTTTGTAAGTTTGCAGCCCTACCTTTTATCATTCGCTCAGTCTCTTCGTTAAAAACACCTGAGTTTTCGTATGCTTTAATCTCTTGCTCTAATAACTGTTGCTCTCTCTTAATACTTTTCCCTTCAGTAACTAAGTCAATGTATTGCCTATCAATCCACTTCTCCGTATCGTATTGATTCAAAAAGCTCTCGCCATATTTTTGTGGATTGGTAACGGCTAATTTAACAAGCTGACCATAATCTTTTACATCTTCATTCAAGAATTCTTTTTCAGATTTCTTAAGAAACGCTTGATTCATGAAGTCAGATATCTCCTTTTGAGCATTTTTAGCTTCTTCCTCGTTAAAGCCACCTATACTTAGTGCGCGCTCAGTAGGTAGTTCAACTACCTTCTCATTAACGACTGTTCCAAATCCATCATTTAATGTGCTCTTTATTACAATAGAATTTCCTGATTCTCCTGTAACTCCTTTTTCAAACACAAAACCACTCCCTTTAAACTTATTGTTTAAATAATCAACAGTGCTTTCTTTACCACTGCCAAAAATATTTGGGTCAATATCTGATATCTTGGAGTAAAGCTCAAACTCTTTTTTACCAAAATCTTCGGCCATCATTTCATTGGCCTCATCAGTTGTTAATACATCAACTGTTTCTTCTTTAGCGTTTGGTACAAAAGTATTAGCTACTACAGTTTTTGTCTGCTTAGGCTGTTTCTTTGCATTCTGAACCTGATCTATGTAGTCGTCAGTTCTGACTTTCTTTTGTGAAATAGGCTCTTCAGTAACGCCTTCAAATCTTCGAGAAGAAGAACCCGAAGTAGGTTTTTCCGATTTGGATTCCAATACGGTAGAGTCTTTTTTTTTTAAAGGTTCTTGTTTAGAACCGCCCCAAGCAGTGTTAAATGTATTGTAATCAGTTGTGTTGAATAGACCTTTTTGTACACCTAGGTCATACAGCTTTTGTCTTTGATCATCACTTGCTGATGCAAATGTATTGAAGTCTGTAGTACTTATAATACCCTTCTGCTTATACAAATCGTATAACTGTTGTAGCTTATCATTCATAACGTAAAGTTACTATTTTTAGATTAATTTCCGTCGCCTTGTAATAGCTTGTCTGCTTCAGTCTGAGTGTTAGATTTGCCTCCTGATGATTTACTACTACCTGATGAAGCTTGACCTGTTCTTTTTTCTCTCTCCTCATCAGTGTATGTTGAAGAGCTATATAAAGCGTCTTGGCTCATTGTTAAATCCTTAGGTATGTAAGCTCCAAACAATGTAAATCCATGGATATCTTTAAATTGATTTTTACCTTCTTTGTAAACTTCTTGAGCTTGCTTTTGATCAATACCATCTAGGTATGAAGCTAAGTCATCAGCATTTGTAACTTTCTTAAATTTATCAGGCTTGTCTGCATATTTAACATTTCCACCTGATGCCACATACATTACGTTCTTTCCTCCTGTTTTATCAAAATAGAAACTGTAGTCTGTAGTATTCAAAGCGCCTAGGTTACCTGTTCTCATGGCATTGTTCGCCTTCTCGTAATAAGAAACCTTATCTGTTTTTATATCATCACCACCCCCTCTACCACCATAGTTAGGTGCGTACTGAATAGAAGGCTCAGCTTGAAGATCAGTCTTTGTTTGTTGGTCTACAGCATTACGCGTTTGTGTACGAAGGAAGTCAGTAGCAACTTTTGTTTGCTCTTCAGTAAACTTTGGTTTAGTCATACCTGACCCATCATCTTCAATAAAAATATATTTAGGATTAGTTTTGGCTAATTCAGAATTATACGTAAACGTGTAGTATTCATTTGTTCCCGGAATTTTATCAACAGCATCTGTCAATATACTAAGTTGATTGAATGGGTTAGAAAGTTCGGCTTTAATCATATTACTTTCCCACTCTTGATAAGCAGTTAATGTCTGTTGATCCTCATCGCTCAGTCTAGTTCTTAACGTAGGGTCAGTCATCTCATCGATTCTAAGCATACGATATGCACCTTTTAACTTGGTGACACTTGTCTTTAAGACATCACCCAATGCCTCAACTTGACCACCAACAGCTCCAACATAGTTATACTTATCAAGCCTAACATTCATTCGATTGCGTAATTGGTTTACAGTAACGTAGTTGTCAGGATTTTCATCCATCATCATCACTTCTTTACCGTCAGCCCCAACTTTCTTCACCATCTTAGCAATACTCACCTGACCATTGGTAGGGTTGATGTACGCCTTGGTATTAGTGAAGTTACTAAGACCTTCTTCTTGCTCCATAAGCCAAGCCTCAAATTCTTGAGACTCTCCTTTTTCATATCTAGCAGCTACCTCTTTATATTTTTCTTGGTATTCTTTTGATATGGCAAACATTTGATTTGTATTGTCACCCAAGTTCTGTCTCTGAACTGTGTAGTCACGAACACTTAGTCGACCACTCTTGAGTAATCTATCCTGCATTAAACGAGCTTGTGCTGCGTCATTAGCAAAGTCTAAGGTCCACTCATTGGCAGCCTTAAAATCCCCCGTAGGTGCATTTGATAACACCTCACCGTATTGGCGAGATGCCTCATCAATTGCAGCTTTCTTTTCTTCACGGATTGATGCCTCAGTGTTGAGCATATCCGTTACATTCTTCCCTACCTCAGCCCAATTAATTTGTGACTCAGCACTGCGTTCCGCAAACTTATAGTATGTCTTAGCCATGTCTTATAGTCCAAAGAAGTTTAAGTCAAATTTATTTGATTTTAAAGCTTGTTGATACAAATCATTAAATTGTTTACTACCAAATAGCTGTTGTTTTTGCTGAAGAGTTAACGATTCAACAAATTGTTTGTATTGTTTTGATGTCATTTGACTTATAGATTTAGGGTCAAAGTTAGATACAGCAGTTGGAAGAATAGCGCTTTCAGCAGCATTCATAGGTCCCATTTGTGGCATTGTAACAGATTGCTCTGCGGTACCAAATCCTTCATAGTTTATATTTCCTAATGACTTTAATTGATCAGCATTTAGATTTAGACTACCAAATGCAGCTTGCTCAGCAGCTCTATCTGCACCATATAAAGCAGGTAGTTTAGCAGCTTGACCAAGTAAACTAACACCACCTTTAATAGCATTCTTCTTAGCTTGCTGTGCACGCTCTTCGTACATTGCTGATGCCTGTTGTGCACCCTCAGCTTCATCTAAAGCCAACTGTGTTTTTATATCTTTAAGTCTTGAGTCCTCAGCAGCTGATAGCTTCTCAAGGTCAGCCATCTCTTGGCCTTGGCGTGTTTGGATATCTCTAATTGCATCTGAGTATCCGGCAAAAACTCGCCCTGCAGTTGCCGCAACACCACGCTCGCTTTCACGACCTGCCTCAATTGATTGTGCGCCTACAGATGCCAATGCCTCACGCTCTAACTCGTATGGTTTCATTTGAATACCAAGTTGGTCATAGACGTTTACTTCTAAGAATTTATCAGCTTCTTGTCTGAATTTTAAAGCATCAGCGTCAGACTCCTTTTGGAGCTTTCTCATTTTGCGCATATCTCCAATTGAGAAGCCTGTGGTTAAGGCTGATGATACAGCGCCACCTATTGCTGCTATTGCTGCGAATCCTAACATTTCAATTATTTTTTATATTATACAAAGATAAGTTTTTTAAGGGAAACTCTTCATAACATCTGATTCAACAGCAAATAGCTCAACTTTTGCCGTATTGTCGTTTTCTAAAGTAAACAAACAGTAATGTCCTAATACCCCATGAGATTCAGCAACTGAGTTCTTGATGTATAAGAAATATGCGTTTTGAATAGGAGGAACTGAACCTCCTGTAACTGTAGTGTCTACAATAAAATAGTTATCACCTGCGGGGTAGTTTTGAACAATATTGGTTATCTGACCACACAATACAGGAGTACCGTATGTTGGAGGAAGGGCATAGTAGAGGTAGTCGCCTACACTAGCTATAGACCCAATCTGAATCAATGGGTTTATAGAGAACTGAACCTGTATTACTCCTGCAATAGGCGGGGTAACAACCTGACTTCTACCTATTCCATTAAGTGATCGCAGTGCGTACTCATCAGTACCTGCAGGAATATCACCTTCATTACGAATGAACGCAAAGTAGACCTGCTCCTTCTTCTCAAACCAAGCTTTCTCAATGTATCCACTATTTTGAATATCTGTCTCAATTGTAAGAGCTTCCCAAGAATCATCTCCTTGAAGTGCTAACGTTTTGAATAACAAATTTTCCAATGGTGATTCATTGAACACGCTAGTCATTTTTGAATTGTACTGAACGCCATAGAAATTATTTCTAAGGGCATTGACATTGTGTCGGTATAGGTTACCACCTTTAAATGTGTAAAAGTAATTGTTCATTCCAATCATCCAATCAGGTATGAATGAGTAGAACGATGGCCAACCTTCCGATGTTTCGCTATATGTTAGTGTATATTCCATATCTTAAAATCCGCAGTCACATGAATCTAGTGTCACAATTACTCCTGCCGGCGTCCCCGGTATTGTAATGCTTCCAACTCTAGCACAAATATACTCAATTGTGTAGGCCGCAACAACTTGCGTTTGTGGCAATCCGGCGCAGTCAGTGTAGCTTGCCGTTACAGATGAGCCCGTCATGTTGTCAACACTGTATAGTACACATACCTCTTCACAGCTTGTATAAGGGGTAATTAAATTTATTGTTACCGTTGGCGTTATAAATGTCTGACTAGTTACCTCCCATACGCAAGCAGCATAAAGTGGGTCTGATATTGTAACAAAGTCTCCGATATTAACAATACCAACGCTTGAGTCAGCAACTAGAGAGAATCCATCTGCGCAGCGTGTAATCACGTATGCATTGTATGAACATTGCCCCATCTGAATAATGATGCCATTTTGCACCAAGAACCAATCATAGACTCCCGGAAGCATTGTAGGCGCATGGTAGTATCCATCAGCAGCAATAATCTCTCCAACAGAATCTAAGAAAATCCAATCGAACAGGCCAAGGGTTACACCATTACCATTTACGGGATAGTTATAGTATATAAGGTTGTCGTCATACTCGCAAACA
>TARA_R110002126_G_scaffold290650_1_pt1 | contig 14989 bp, 12 predicted proteins | sample TARA_R110002126 | Tara Oceans TARA_R110002126 (sample SAMEA4397536) | marine metagenome | biome: Polar Biome; feature: [DCM] deep chlorophyll maximum layer (ENVO:01000326); material: water (ENVO:00002006), including particulate matter (ENVO:01000060) such as... | depth 30 m
TAAAGCTAAAAAGACTTTATCCGTCAATTGATGATTAACATAACAGTAGATTATCACTAACAAAAGATGAAAACCATGATTCCAGAAAACAGAATTACTACACATCCCGGCACAATCTTACTGAAAGAATATCTTGATCCTATGGAATTAACCATTAGCAGATCATTTGGAAATTCCCATCCAGCGCATTAATGAAATTGTAAGGGGCAAAAGAGGAATTTCTTCTGATACAGCCTGGCTACTATCTAAAGCGTTGAATACTTCTCCTGAATTTTGGTTAAATCTGCAATCTATGTATGATTTATCTTCTCATCGTCCGAGCAAAGAAATTGCTCCTCTAAAAACTGTCCATGCATAACAAAGTTCTGCTTGTTTTAACTATGATTTGGACAAGATTTTTGACTATTTCAAAAAGAACAGAAGTGTTCCAAAGCTAAGGTTAAAAAAAATCAGCCTAAGAAAAAGGTAGATTCAACTCAGTAAACCGGCGCTATAACAACGGTTGTTCCTCATCACATAGCTCCGCTGCGTGATGCTAATTTGGAAGCTCAGCTTCCATTGAGGCTCCGCCTCAAAGAAGGCATCCCGAACGAGACATTCGGAACGAGCTTAAACAAGTCCTCCAAGAATGGCATCCCAAATGGAATTTTTGGATATTATAAATTTCTTTAGCTTGGTCTTTTATTTCATCATCAATGTTCAACCAAGATTTTTCAAGGATTATAGGATTAGCAGGATTTGTTTCAAGCTTAACTAAAGTCATTACTATTCATGCATTTGCCAAGCAAACCCTTCAGGGTTGCTGAATCGATAAGAAAAATTTAAAACTTCAACTATCGATCATGGTTGATTTAAAGCTAAGATTTAAATCCTGTTAATCCAGATCATCTTTTTTCTTAATCCTGATCACTGTTTGATTTATTAGTCACCAGTCTCTTATTAAAAATTTTCACTAAGAAAATCGCTATTCCCCATTGAACAAGTACAGTAGCTACAGAAAATGTACTTAGCGGATTGTACCAGCTGTCCGGTGCATATTCCGTTGCGCTTAAGAACATCCACCATCCTAACAAAGTAACTACTTCTACAGGCACTACATACTTAAGTACAATTTCCCACCAAGGGCCAAGTTGCACTCCTTCTTCCTGCGTATTTACCAATTCCGTTCTGAATTTACCAACTCCATATTTGATTACCGCATAACTAATGAACGCTCCTGATACCATCAAACCTACTCCCCAAACAAAATCCTGATTTGCAAAAAATGTAAGATTCATTGCGGATGGGATACCAAATGCAAAACCTGCAACACAAATCAGCATCGTTGCTTTCTTACGGGTTGCTCCTGCATCTACAAAAACTTTTGTTGCTAACTCTATCATTGAGATCAACGAACTGAAAGCTGCAAACGTTAAACCAAGAAAAAATAAAATAGAAAAAACTCCACCTCCACTCATCGTTGCGAATAATCTCGGCATCCAGATGAAAGTTAACCCCGTTGAAGCCGGACCGGATGTTTTCATTACATTTAGAATCTCCGCATTAGTCATGGTAGCACCCAAGGTGCCAAAAACAGTCGAAAAAATGATTATCGCTGAAGTTATAGAAACTAAATTGTTTCCAATCCCTGTCTGGAATGCACTTACTGTCACATTATCTTGCTTACGCATGTAGATAGCGTAGGTTAAAATCAAACCCCAGGCAGCTCCGGTATCCCAGGCATTTTGAGTTAGCGCTTCTAACCATATATTTGGATTTTTAAGATCACTCCAATCAGGCGTAAATAAATAAGAAATTCCTGCTCCGCTTCCTTCAATGGTCAAGGCTTTAACAAGCGAAATTACAAGCACTACTAAAAGCGAAGGAATTAGAATCATATTTACTTTTTCAATGGATTTAATTCCCTTTAAGACAATATAACCACCTAAAAGCATCACCGTTGCATGCGTTAATATCGGCCAGTTAGATCCTTGGAAACTCTCCCAAATACCCAGAGCCTGCTCTGTAGTTTCAGGAAGCGGTACAAAAATAGCTTGCGATAAATAATACAGACACCAACCCGCAACCACGCTGTAGTAGAACATAATGGCTGTAGCTACAAAACCAATAAAGCCACCCATCCATCCTTTTTTCTCGCCAATTAGATCTGCGAAAGATTGAACAACTCCTTTTCGACTATATCTACCAATTCCATATTCAGCAATAATTAAAGGAATTGACCACATCAAGAGAAAAATTGCCCACGCAATTAAAAATGCCCCTGCTCCATCCTCTCCACCATTTTGAGCCGCAATTCTCGGAAATCTCCAAATATTTCCTGTACCAACAGCAATACCTAACACACTTAAGATCATGCCTAGTTTGGAGGAAAAAACTTCTTTTGGTTCGCTCATTGTTAAAAAATAATGTTAATTGAAAAATACCTGTTTAAAGTAGCCGTTTCTTCACACGAAGATTGTTATCTTTGTGCTTTCTAAATTTTGAATAGAAAAAGGCTATGCCTATAATTGCAAGCCAAGCATAACGGTAATAAACGACTATCCAAAAAACAATTTCACGAGTAATATTTTAGATGTTTTCAGATCATAAAACTACCAATAAGTACCTCGCTTTATTTACTTTTTTCGTTTCTTTAATAATTTACAGTCTAACTCTTGCTCCTACTGCTAGTTTTTGGGATGCCGGAGAATTCATCGCTGTTGCGAACGGACTTCAAGTAAATCATCCTCCGGGTGCTCCATTCTACTCTATTTTAGGAAGGGTATTCTCCATGTTCATGCCCACAGAATACGTTGCTGTGAGCATCAATTTCATAAGTGCGCTTGCTTCTGCTTTAACAGTGATGCTTTTATATCTCATCGTTGTTCGCTTAGTGAGAGAATGGAAAGGCGATGTCGCCAAATTTAGTTTGATGGATAAAATCGGAATGTATGGAGGAGCTTTGGTTGGCTCTTTAACATTCGCTGTTACTGATACTTTTTGGTTTAACGCTGTTGAAGCTGAGGTTTACGCATTATCCATGTTTTTTACTGCTATTGTAGTTTGGTTAGCGCTTAAATGGGCAGAGCGGCACGAAGAGCCATTTAATGAGAAATGGCTGGTTATGATTGCTTACATGTTTGGGTTGGCGATTGGGGTCCATTTATTGAATTTACTAACGCTCTTTTTTGTCGCTATCATTATTTATTTCAAGAAAAGAGATTTTACATTGATCTCCTTTGCATTAATGGGCGTAGCTTCTGTACTCTCCTTCTTTTTGATTTACCCCTTTACAATACAAAGCATTCCTGATATTTCATCTAAAGTTAGTGATGCTACTTATGGATTGATTGGACCCATTACATTCATTATTCTCATCATGCTCGCCGTAGCTTGGGGAATTTATTACACCCATGTTAAAAAACACAGACTTTCTAATATCATCATGATCAGTTATGCCATGATCTTGATTGGTTACTCTTCTTATTCAATTATTATGATCCGCTCTATTGCAGATCCTCCGATTGATGAAAACGATCCTGAAACCGTAGAAGCTTTTGTGAAGTATTTGAAGCGAGAGCAATATGGATCAACGCCTATTTTGAAGGGAAATAACTATGATGACGCTACCGGACAAATCACTCGTGGTGAAGTAAATGAGGTATTTTTCCCAAGACGTCATTCTCAAGACCCACGCCATGTAGAGTATTACGGGCGTTACGATAGTGATTGGGATTTTTTCTGGGATTATCAGGTCCAGCATATGTATATCCGATATTTTAATTGGAATTTTATAGGTCGGGCATCAGATATACAGGATACCGGTTGGCAATCCGGATTTTCATCCCCAAAATATCCAAGTAATAAAGCCAGTAATTCGTATTTCTATATTCCTTTTTTACTCGGATTATTTGGATTGATCTACCACTATTCTTCTGATTGGCGGCGGGCTTTTGCAGTGACCGTGCTATTTATGGTTACAGGATTGGCGGTTATCATATTTCTGAATCAACCCCCTTTTCAGCCTAGAGAACGAGATTATGCCTACGTTGGCTCCTTCTTTGCTTTCTCTATATGGATTGGTATTGGAGTCACTGGTTTGGTTGACTTACTAAAATCCTACATCAAAGAAAATGCTCTTGCTGCTTATGCAGTAATTGGATTAAGCTTAATTGCTTCTCCTGTATGGATGGGTTATCAGAACTGGGATGATCATGATCGAAGTGAGCGTTACGTAGCATCGGATTACGCTAAGAATCTATTGAACTCACTTGCACCAAATGCATTGGTCTTCACAAATGGAGATAACGATACCTTCCCTCTCTGGTATGCACAGGAAGTTGAAGGTGTAAGAACGGATGTTCGTATCGTTTGTTTGAGCCTCTTAAATACGGATTGGTATATCAAACAACTTAGAGATCAATGGTCGCATGAATCGGCACCTCTTCCTATTAATTTAACAGATGAGCAAGTTGAGCAAATGACTTCCGGTCTTTCTCAATGGAGATCTCAAAATATTTCGATTCCTGTTGACAAAGAAATGCTCAAAAAAGCATTCTCTGAAGACAATAATTATAAAGAAGCCATTGGAGTTAAAAATAGTGAGATTCCTATTCTTCAGTCCGGAACTGATTTCGAAATGCCTGTTGATTCTCTGGACGAGGTAGTTGACTGGAATTTACAGGGTCGTTTCTACGGAAAAGATCAACAAGGAAATGATATCAGATACCTTCAAACTCAAGACAGACTAATTCTTGAGATTCTTGAAAGCAACAACTGGCTTCGTCCTGTTTATTTCGCAAATACAGTATCTAGTCAAAGTCAGCTAAACCTTCAGGATTACTTCCGTACCGAAGGGAAAGCGTATCGTGTTATTCCTAAGAAAATGGAAAGTGAATATACAGGATTTATCGATACTGATATCCATGCTCGTAGATTCAGAAATTTCAGCCACCGGAATTGGGACGATAAAGATGTGTATTTAGATGAAAACATTCGCCGTATGATGGGTAACTATCGCTATAATTACCTTCAACTTGCAGAACAATTTTTGAAAGAAGGTGAACCTGATAGTGCTCGTTACTGGCTCGATTATGGATTAAAAGTTATTCCTTTAAGAGAAGATGAAGAAGTAAGTACAATCATTGCATTATATGCGAACAGATACGCTCAAATAGGCGAGTCTGATAAAGCAATTGAGATTTTGGATTCCTCCTTAGACAGGTTTAATAAAAATCTTGATTATGAGTTTAATAGATTTATGGAAGTTCTTGACCAACAAGCTGCAATAAGTGCTCAGTACGAGCAAGCACGTAGAAATGCTGACATAAAAGCTCAACGTACGCTTACTCAACGAAATAATGCTCTTGTGCAACAAGCTCGTAGCTTATCACAAAGTATCATGCGTGAGCAGCAATCAATAATTATCATTCAGTATGTATATTTTAAAGCAGGAGCTGATGAAAAAGGCTTGGAAATTGCAGAACGAGTTAACACAAAGTTTGAAGGCACTCAAATTCCTACAATTCCAAAAACAAGACAGGAAAGTATTCAACGCGGAATTCAATACGGTTTAAATTAACATTCATATATATACTTAGCTCTCAGTATTGTATATTCTGAGAGCTAAAATCTACTATCATGATCCATCAGTTTACATCAGAAAATATCTCAACCATTGGAAAGGTATTGGGAGCTACTCCAAAACCTCTCGGAAAGGATGTTTTTAGAATTGAAGTTAAGAACGAAGAAGAAAACCGAAAGTTAGCTTTGGAAATACATCTCGGGCTTGATGTAAATGGTGAACAAATGAATATGGTTTCCGTTTACGCCTACAACACCTTCCTTCAGCTTCACAACTGTACAGCATTCGTAGCCAGTGATATACTTCAACAAGTTACATTCTTTGGCAAATCAGGAGATAAAACCTCAGGGTTGATCGTAGAAAAAGCAGCCGGATGTAGTTTATATGCTAACGTGGATGAAAGCATACTTACCGGAGATTTTACGCAACTTCCTGAAGATCTGATGATGTGCGGAATCGCTCTTTCTCTCACAGAATCTATGAATGATGATTTTAGTTTTTGAGTACTGACGGTGCCTGAACACTACCCTCTTCAAATATTTAATACCACTTCTATGGATTTTCCTTGTAAGGAAATCGACTGTAGAAAAGTATTTGAATTTGTAGCAAAACATGAGAAGGTTACCTTTGAATTGGTTGAAACTGCTTATGTGGATGAACAAGAGATAGCTCGTATCAACAAAGAGTTTTTAAAAAGAGATTATGTAACCGATATTATCTCATTCAGGTATGATGAAGATGCTTCCAATACAAAAATAGAAGGCACACTTTATTGTTGTTTGCCTAGAATCATAGATCAGGCAAAAGAATTTGGTGAAGTTCCTGAAAAAGAGTGTTTGCGTATTCTAATTCATGGTTTATTGCATCTTATCGGTTATGAAGATCAATCAGATCAGGAAAAGAAAGAAATGACCAGATTAGAAGATCTCTACTTATCTATGTTTTACGAGTAACCTGCGTTCATTTCATTCGTACGATTGTAAAAATAATTAGCTATGGCTGAAGAAAAAGACAAAAATATTATTGCTGAACGTACCAAAGAATACGGACAACAACTTTGGGGAATTGTTCAAAAACAGATCGAGAAACAGTCGGAAGGAAATGAAACTTCTGTTAATAGAACCAGCCCCCCTAAAAACGAAAGTAAGTTCAAGTTTCTGCTCAGGCTTCTCTTCGTATTTCCTCTATTATTGATCGGTACGTTCATCACTTCTTTTTATTGGGATTTTGATGGAGTACAAACTACACTTCTTGGTTATTTTATAGAGTTTGATGGCTTAATGAGAATTTTAAGCATAAGTGGCTTAATTGGTTTTCTAACAAATTGGTTAGCTATTACCATGTTATTCCGTCCGGCAAAAAAGCGACCTATATTTGGTCAAGGATTAGTTCCTGCACAAAAAGATCGTATTGCCTATCGTTTGGCAGTAGCTGTATCTGAGGATCTCATCAACCCTGAAATCATTAAGCAAAAAATTCAAGAGTCGAATGCTATTGCAAAGTACAGAGCGCAAGCCACCGATTATATTCGGGAAGTTATCGATGATCCTGAATTCAGATCAGAATTAAAGATTCTTGCAGTAAATTATGTAAACGAGATGATTGCCCAACCTGAAGTTCGTGCAAATATAGCTGAATCGATCATCCATCAAATTGAGAATAATATCGAGGAAAATTCTTTCGAAAAGGTTGCATTAAAAGCTTACAGCTTTATAAAAGGGCAAGAAATGCAGAGTTTAGTAGAAGAAGCACTAACAAAATTGCCCGGAGGCGTTGAAAAAGGATTAGACAAACTGGACAGCTTTTTGGATACACTTCCTGACAAAATTGAAGCACACAGCTCCAGCATTGAAAATATTGTTACATCTCTCCTTTACAAGCTTATAAACCAATTAGATGTTCATGCACTGGTTGAGGATAATCTTCGCCAATATGATGAGCAAAGGCTCGAAAAGCTCATTAAAAATGCCAGCAACGATCAGCTTCAATACATACAATATCTTGGTGCAGTTCTGGGAACTTTAGGTGGTTTTATAATTTGGAAACCAATTGGTAGCCTTTTATTGTTGATACTTATAATTTCAATTACCTTAGGACTTGACGTAACATTACATTGGTTCAAAAATAAAAAGGCTGATATTTCAGCTTGATTTAATTTTATCTTTAGAGAAATGATTAAAAAATACGCACTTTTAGCTACAGTTTTACTGATTGCAGGTTGTTCATCAACAAAAAATACAACAACTAAATCCTCTCCTTCTACTAAATCTTCAACTGAGATTGAAACCGTTAAAGAAGCACCACAAGATTGGTATCATCTAACTGAAGAAGATTCTCCGTTCATCGGTATTGGTACAGAAAAAGCTTACTCAGAATTATTAGCAGGCAAAACTCCTTCTAAGCATGTAATTGTAGCAATTATAGATTCCGGTACAGACATTGATCACGAAGATCTGTCAGCAAATATTTGGGTGAATGAAGATGAAATCTCAGGCAATAACATCGATGACGATGAAAATGGATACGTTGATGACGTTCATGGTTGGAATTTCATTGGTGGAAAAGACGGACAAAATGTAGATAAAGACACGTATGAGCTAACACGGGTGTATGTAAAACTAAGAGATCGTTTTCAAGGTAAAAATACGAGCATGTTATCCGGAAAGGATCTGGAAGACTTCGAATATTACCAATCAGTAAAAACTGAATTTGAAAAAGAAAGAGCAGATGCTAAAACGAGTTTTGAGAATCTTCAAAATATTGTAAATGCCATTGAAGGCGCTAAAAATATATTTGAAGTTAGTTCTATCGATTCCGTTTCAAACAAAGAACTCGAACCCAAGAGTAATGATGGCCCATACAGAAAACAGGCAAAACAAGTCGTTAAATATTTTAGAGACCTGGATGTGAAAGAAAGTGAAATTATTGAAGCATACGAACAGTTCGACAAAATGTATAACTATGCATATAACCCTTATTTTGATCCAAGATATATAGTTGGTGATGATTACGAAGACCTTGAGGATCGCTATTACGGCAACAATGACGTTGAAGGTCCCAGAAGCGATCATGGAACACATGTAGCCGGAATTGTAGCTGCTGTTAGAAATAACGAAATTGGCATGAATGGAGTAGCTTCAAATACTTCCCTTATGATTTTAAGAGCTGTTCCCGATGGGGATGAGCGAGATAAAGATATTGGCAATGCGATAAGATATGCAGTAGAAAATGGTGCTGATATAATAAATATGAGTTTTGGTAAATCCTACTCTCCTCAAAAATTCTATGTAGATGAAGCGTTAAAATTTGCAGATGAAAATGATGTTCTTGTAATAAGTTCAGCCGGTAATTCTGCTCAGAATATTGATAGCACATTAAGTTTTCCGAATAAGTTTTATGAAGATGGTGGTACAATGCAGAATTTTATTAGTGTTGGAGCTTCATCTTGGAAAAGCGATTCTTTGATAGCTGCAAATTTCAGTAATTATGGGCAAAGAGTGGATCTGTTTTCTCCAGGAGTAGATATCTATTCTACAACTCCTGATGACACATATAAAGCAAATAGTGGAACGAGTATGGCTGGACCTGTTGTGACCGGAACAGCAGCTTTATTAATGTCTTATTATCCGGAATTGACTGCTACTCAAATTAAATCGATTCTTTTGGAGTCAGCGACAACCGTTTCAAATACAGTTTATAAACCGGGAAGTGATCAAGCGGTTCCATTTTCATCGCTTTCTTCCACAGGTGGTATTGTAAATGTGTACGAAGCTATTAAGCTTGCAGAAACTAAATCGTCAGGAACAAACTAATTGAATTCTACTCTTTCAAATGTTAATGCTTTTGTAATAGGATCTGGCCCAAATGGCCTTTCTGCTGCAATTGCACTAGCCCAACAAGGATTGAAAGTTAAGATTTATGAATCTAAAGAAACTATTGGGGGTGGAACCCGAACGTTAGAACTTACTGAACCGGGTTTCTATCATGATATTTGTTCTGCTGTGCATCCAACAGCTGTTTCCTCTCCCTTTTTTAATTCTTTGCCTTTATCCGATCATGGGCTGGAATGGATTCATCCGGACTTTCCTGTTGCTCATCCACTTGAACATAGTGAATCTGTTATTGTGGAGCGTTCATTTGAATCAACGCTGGTAAGACTTGGTGGGGATTCAAAAAACTATAAAAAGCTTTTTAAAGAGTTTATTGACTCATGGGACTATTTATCCAAAGATTTATTCGGATCCTTACGAGTTCCTCATCATCCTTTGGCAATGATGAGATTTGGTTGGTACGGAATGTTTTCTTCAAACTTACTCTCAAATAGCTTTTTTAAACTTGAAAGAACTAAAGCCTATTTCTCCGGATTAGCAGCTCACAGCATCATTCCTTTAGAAAATGCCTTTACGGCTTCATTTGGTTTAATTTTAGGAACCACTGTTCATTCTGTGGGTTGGCCGATTGCAAAAGGCGGTTCACATTCTATAACAAAAGCACTGGCAAGCTATTTTGAATCTTTGGGTGGAGAAATTGAGACAAACGCCCATATCGAATCTCTTGAAGACTTTCCCACAAACAAACCCATATTGTTTGACCTTACCCCTCAGCAAATAGTAACCATTGCAGATGATAGAATTTCAGATTCACTAAGAGATAAACTATTGAAGTACAATTATGGTCCCGGAGCATTTAAAGTTGATTTTGCACTCTCTGAACCCGTTCCCTGGCTCAATGAAGAATGCAAAAGAGCAGGAACGCTTCACTTAGGAGGTTCCATGGATGAAATCGCACATTCTGAACGCGAAGTTTGGAAAGGGGTTCATTCTGAAAAACCTTATGTGCTAATTTCACAACCTTCTATATTTGATGATTCAAGAGCACCTGAAGGCAAGCATGTACTTTGGAGTTATTGCCATGTACCAAATGGAAGCACTGAGAATATGGAAGAGCGAATTATAAACCAGATTGAGCGCTATGCCCCGGGATTTCGGGATATAATTATTTCTACATCCCGTATGACAGCCATGGATTTTGAAAAGTACAATCCCAACTATATTGGCGGTGATATTAATGGCGGCGCTCAGAACTTGAAACAACTTTTTGGGCGACCTCTACTCAAATGGGATCCATATAAATTACCTGCAGAAAACTTATATATTTGTTCGTCCTCGACACCTCCGGGCGGCGGCGTTCATGGCATGGGAGGTTTTAATGCTGCAAAATCAGTATTGAAAAATGAATTTGGAATAAAAGTCTCGTTGTAGTTTAAGATTACTTATTTTTAAACATGTTTAAAGCATTTCGATTTCTTGCCGGAACTTTTACTTCATCTGACAGCACCAAATATCCTACAACACTTTCAAAAAAATGGGCTGTTGTTTCAGGGGTAATCGCTGTATTGGTATCTATTCCGATACTTTCCGTGCTTTCTTCTTTCTTTGTTTCTTCCGGTGAAATTTGGAGCCATTTAGCCAGTACCGTTCTTGGAGATTACATTTCTAACTCTCTAATTCTAATTACAGGCGTTTCAATCGGGGTTGTTCTAACCGGCGTTTCTCTCGCTTGGATTATCACGATGTGTAGCTTTCCTGGGCAAAAATATTTTGAATGGGCTGCCGTCCTTCCCTTTTCAATTCCTGCTTATCTACTTGCTTATATTTATACTGATTTCTTAGGTATTACAGGCACACTCCAAACAGCTTTAAGATCTACATTTGGTTTATCGATTGGTGATTATTTATTCCCTGAAATCCGTTCCATTTGGGGCGCTATTTTGATCATGATATTGGCATTCTATCCTTATGTTTATATGCTTGCCAGATCTGCTTTCTTAAACCAATCTGTCTCTCTTTTTGAGGCAAGCAGAATTATGGGATACACTTCAACGCAAAGCTTTTTTAAAGTGGCTTTACCTCTGGCCAGACCCGGAATTGCAGCCGGTTTAGCCTTGGCTTTAATGGAAACTTTGAATGATTTTGGAACTGTTCAATACTTTGGTGTTCAAACATTTACGACAGGTATCTACCGAACATGGTTTGGTCTTGGAGAACGTCCCGCAGCCGCTCAACTAGCGGGATTCCTTTTAGTATTTATCATTGCACTTATTTTACTAGAACGTTGGTCTAGGGCTAAAATCAAAGATCAAACAAATGCCACAAACAGATTTAAAAAAATTCAAAGATTTGACCTCAAAGGCTTAAAAAAATGGGGTGCCTTAACTATTTGTGTAATCCCTGTTTTCTTAGGTTTTGTATTACCGGTAATACTTTTGCTAATGATGTTTTTCAATAATATTGATTCAGTAAATGCCCGATTTATATTGTATTCGTTGAATACGTTAAGCGTTGCCGCAATCGCTGGAATGATTACCGTTTCTGTAGCATTATTGATGGCTTATTCATCTCGGCTGAATCCTTCAAAATTAGTTAAAAGCTTAAATCAGTTTGGTGCGCTGGGATATGCCATTCCGGGATCTGTAATCGCTGTAGGAGTTCTTATCCCTTTTGGTTGGCTGGACAATACCATTGATTCCTTTGCCAGGTCTAATTTCGATATTTCTACAGGGCTGATTCTAAGCGGGACTTTATTCGCCATGATCTTTGCTTATGTAGTCCGATTTTTATCCGTTTCTTATAATGGAATTAATTCCAGTCTGCAAAAGATCTCTCCCAACATTGATGAGGCTTCAAGGGGAATGGGCTATTCGTTTTCTCAAATTCTAACTAAAGTTCATATTCCGATTCTTTCAGGAGGACTGCTTTCCGCGTTTCTGCTCGTTTTTGTAGATGTGATGAAAGAGTTGCCCGCAACCATCATCATTCGTCCATTTAACTTCGATACGTTGGCTGTACAAGTCTATCGCTTAGCTTCTGATGAAAGACTAGGTGAATCTGCCGGGGCAGCCCTGGCCATTGTTCTGGTTGGCATCATTCCTGTTATATTGCTCAGTAAAACTATTACCAGATCCCGAAAATCTGAAAAAATATAGTTAATGTGAGTTTGAGATAAAAAGAACTCCATTTGCTCCGAAGTAAGATATTATCTCGAACTCACGTTAGTTGGTAAGTGCCAAAGGTTAATTTAGAATTTTTTAAGTAGAAGTTCGTAATCAGCATGTGAGCCTATCCAAAACCAAATTATTATCTTACCTTCAATAACACCTAGTGCTCTGTAATCTTGAGTAATTCTAACAGAGTAAATTGGTTCTGAGCTATGAATCTTTTTAAATCTTAGACTTGGATGCCTTTCATCATCTGAAAATAATTTATAAGCTTTTTCAGCTCGGATTTTAATCTTTTTGGGTAGCTTCTCAAATGTATCCCAAAATTTTGTAGTGGTCTTAGAAATCAAGGTTTTTTAAAATCCAGCTCTTTTGTCTTTCCTGATTTATATTCGTTCTTAGCTTCCTCTGCTAATGAAACCAATATACTAGATGAACTTTTAATCAAAGAATCCCATTTCTTTTCTGACTCCAATTCGTTCAGAATAAATTCTCCAAAAGCCTCTTTTTCTTTCTCTGGTAGAGCAAAAGCTTTTTCAAATGCTTTTTCTAATGTTTTACTCATGTTTAAGTAGTTTGTTTAAGTCAATATAGTAATTTCTATAGTTCCCGTTATTTTTGGATCGGTTAAAAAATCGTGAGTTTCGACTCACGATTTAATTAATAAATCAGCCGGGGCAGCCCTGGCCATTGTTCTGGTTGGTATCATTCCTGTTATCCTTCTCAGCAAAACTATTACACGATCCAGAAAGACGGAAAAGAATTAGCTTTCCGAACAATAATGGAACATAAATTTAACGGATTAACAGACAATCGCTGATTGCAAATTCTGGATTAATCTTCAGGACTTGCCATGGGCATCCGCCAACCGGCGGAAAAGTCCTTACTAACTTATGTTCTTCTTAAAATCTGGTACGTAAGCTAGCATGGGATTCATCCCTACAGCTTTAACAACCAAGTAATCTCAATGCGTATCACGAGATATTGATCGTATTAAGGAGCAGGGGTTTAATTTACAATCTGGATTTCTTGCTTCCGTTAGGAATTGTATAAGCTACAGGAATGACATTGTCTGGGATATACATAAACAAAAAAAGTGCTCATATATTCTATGAACACTTTAATCTTTTGAATTCAATCTCAGCGAAAATCACTTAATCACTAATCCTAATCAAAGTAATCAGCGATCCAAATCAGCGAAATCTGTGATCCTACTTCCATCCCGCTCTGTCCATAATCCTGATAGCTTCCGGATTATTTCTGCCCAGAGCAGAAACATTCATTTCATCCGCTTTGAACTCGCCAAATCCTTGAAGAATTGGATTCCAACCTGCATCTTCGTTGACCGGATACTCATTGTTATCAACGGTTAGATAAGTTTGAGAAGTTTCGTTAGTGAGATACTCCATAAACTTAATGGCATTTTCTCTGTGTGGTGCATCTTTAAGAACTCCGGCAACACTAATGTTAACGTGAGCTCCTCTTCCTAATTCACCTTGGTTTGGAAACACTAACTGAACACTTTTAGCAATCTCTTGATTTTCTTCATCACCCGTAAGCATCATCGCTAAATAATAGTGATTTACAACTGCGGCATCACAAATACCCGCTGCAACTGCTTTGATCTGATCTCTGTCACCACCTTGTGGTTCACGAGCCATATTATTTACAATACCAGTCGCCCATGCTTCTGCTGCTTCTACTCCATTTGATTCAATAATTGAAGCCATAAGCGATTGATTATAAATATTGTTTGATGATCGAATACACACTCTCCCTTTCCAGTCTTCAGTAGCAAGATCTTCATAAGTCAAAGATTCAGGATTTTCTACTTTTTCGGGATTTACTGCGATCGCTCTTACTCTTTTTGAGATTCCATACCATAGTCCATCCGGATGTCTGTAAGAACTCGGGATTCTCTCATTCAGAATATCAGATTCGATAGAACTTAGAATTCCGGCTTCTTCCGCTCTCCACATTCTACCTGCATCTACCGTTACCAGAATATCTGCCGGGGAATTTACTCCTTCACTTTTGATGCGTTCTATAAGTTCGTCAGAACCACCTTCAATCAAGTTTACTTTAATTCCGGTTTGTTCGGTAAAATCAGAATATAAAGCCTGATCGGTTTCGTAATGGCGTGCGGAATAGATATTTACTTCTTTAGGTTGGCTACAAGCAGACAGTAAAACAAGTGCTACTGCTACAAACATTGATAAAAATTTCATTAGTTAGTTTTTTGTTGAACTTTTAATTCCATCAAAAATAACATTATTTAGAGAGAATCTAAATAAAAGATCAAGAGTTTTTACCGAGTTTAATTATTGGCGTACAAAACTCAAGGTCATCTCCACGCGAATGCAGGAGATCTGGATTTAAATTGGAGCTAGTGTCAAGTCAATGTTCATTTGTCGGTTAAAAGCTATCGG
>TARA_R110002126_G_scaffold45835_3_pt1 | contig 14987 bp, 25 predicted proteins | sample TARA_R110002126 | Tara Oceans TARA_R110002126 (sample SAMEA4397536) | marine metagenome | biome: Polar Biome; feature: [DCM] deep chlorophyll maximum layer (ENVO:01000326); material: water (ENVO:00002006), including particulate matter (ENVO:01000060) such as... | depth 30 m
GAGTCGTTTAGAGGAACTCCCTCCGGACCGTCAGCCTCTGGTAGCCCTGCTGGGGTGCGTAACTGGGCTCTGTCTCAAGGTTACAAAGATCGCGGAGCGCCAAGATATAAAGAAGCTCATATGTTTGAGACTGGCACTAGAGAGGGATCATCCTGGCGCAATCCGACTACAGGTGAGGTTAGAAAACCGTCATTTAATTTTCCGAAGCCTCCAGCCTTTGAAACACCGCCGCCTACAACAGGGCAGCAAATCAAAGGTGCTCTAGGAGCAGTTGCCAACTCGCCTATTACTCGAGGAGCCCTTGGCGGGTTCGGTATGGGTGCGGGTGGAGTAGAAACTGAAAGTCGTTTACGTAAAGGCGACATTCCCGGAGCTGTTCTAGCCGGAACAGGTGCTCTATCCTCAGCTGTCGGTATGTTTCCTCCCGCAACCCTTCCAGCAACTCTAGTCGGTCTAGGCTCAGCTGGCGCGTTGGCTACACTAGATAAGACTCGGAACAAACTAGCTTCTGAAGGACCAACCCTGCCGATTACGCCTAGAGAAGAGCGTATGCAAATGTACCAGCAGCCTTCATTCGGAACACCCAAAACAAGCCCTCTGCAATACAATGGTGCTTTGCTGCAAGAGCTAGACCAGCAAATGAAACAGTTCTCCTCAAGTCCTTAGTGTTGATTGCCAGGACTTTTTGACCCCCAACCGAAAGGAAGGGGGTCTTTTTTACTTACAATAGAACGTACGCAATCGTGCAGCCGCAAACAGCTAGACTTAGCGCAATGACGGCGTAGTCCAGAAATGTCATCCTACGGCTTTCTGAATAGCCCTCTATAGAGATTGCGTAGTCCGCGTCTTTAAAAGCCTCTTGCGTCGTGCGGAAATAACTTCTAGTAGTATCATTCATTTGAAATGCCTTTCTATGTATCAACGATCTTGATTGACGTAACCCCGCCCCGCGTCACCGTCAGGGGCTTCCTTTGCAACTTGAGCTGTGTTAGCAAACAGATGTTCCTCAACTAACAATAGGTAGCGGCGTAGATCACGGATATCATCAATTATACCCTCTGGACGCTTATCGCTAGTAATAGCGTCAAAGATGTCCCAACCGTACACCGAAGCCTGATTCTCAATACGATCCCACTTACGGGCAAGCATCATGAAAGCCCCGATGCCCCCTCGGCGGCGCCAGCTATCACCGTAGCTACGCTCAGCCTTGACTAACCCGCTAATATCAGCAGCGGTGATACCGTTCAAACCATCTAGCAACTTAGACATGTCTTCTTTCCTTTACAAGTGCGTCTAATAAATTCAAACCCACGGGGTGCGGCTCTAGCCCTTTCAAGTACTCCACACCGCGATTAAATACGTCAGACATCTCACGATTACCCATATCTAACTCTATTAGGCAAGTGTAGCACAGGTCTAGCATATCAGCCCACTTCAACACTAGCCTTTCATCCTCGGTAATGTCTGGTATCTGTATCCAATTATCTCTCAACTTTTTTTCTTCTAGCGCATCGAGAGCTTCTTTCAGCGCAGGTGATTCCCACTTCGCCGTAGCAGGCACATCGCCTACCCACTGCTCAGCAGTATCATGCATCAAAGCAGCGCCGATGAGCGCAGCGGAGGGGTTACGATCGTGGCAGAGCGCAAAGATAATTGTAAGCACGTTGGCCATGTGTTCGCCTACAGTTTCGTAGTGATGCATACGCCTCGTGTGCCACCGCTTGACGGTGTTACCGTGACGGATAGTTTTGATGATGTGATGAGCAACCATATATAGTTCCTTGAGTTATCAGTTCAGAAGTAATTATAGCCTAGATACGCGCGACGACGTTATCTTTTTTAATTAAAACGCGTAGCGAGTTTAGGCGGCGGTTTTAAGAGGCGTGCGGCGAACCTTGGCAGTACCTCTTGGATACTTGAACGCTTTAGGTTCAGAGCTGCCTACTTTGACTCCGCGCATATCAGCAGCCGCAGCGCATGATTCACGAAGACGCTGACGCTCACCCCAGAGTTCTAAAATCAAGCCTGACAAGGCACGCATACTGTAGCGGGGATTCAAGGCTTCAAACTGCGCCGTGTTCTCCCAACCATAGGCTTCTAGATAGATATTCCAGTCAACCTTCAGTTTGCGAAGCAGACCTTTGACGCCGGAGTCAGAGGGACGGGCATAGTACATCGGGAGTGAAACACCCGCTTCACGAGCTAGGTCAACCCAGAAGTCATCATCAGCGTGCTTACGAATGTACAACTCGCGTTGAAATTCAGACTGTTCACGAGCCTTTGCGCTCGCTTCAGAATCGAAAGGTTTAGTCATTTTTTGCTTTCTCTACTTTATACTTCAAATACGTAGCAATCAACAACGCCTCAGCGCGGTCAATATGCTTCTTAAGATGCAGCTCAGCTTGCGGATATAGCTTGATAGCCATAGCACGAGCTTCCTCTTTGTCGCTTGTCAACTTGAAGTGCTTCTTCCACTCTGTAGGGGTGATGTAGAACGTAGGGATGTCCATGCAAGCGAGCACAGAGCGGCAAGCCCCAAAAGAGTCTCCGAGACTGAACACGCTAGACACACCCTGACCAGGCATTGCGTTGACGCGTTCAAGAGCGGCGACGGGTTTAGAGGTGATAGCTTCCTGCAGTATTTGCTTCATACCGTTTGCGTTGATCTCATTCTTGACAGTTCCCGTGCCTTTCGCCATTATCGGTATATCATAAACACGGTACGCATCAGTACTTGTGATGAAAGCTATCGCTCCGCTGAGTCCTGGGTCTATGCCGACGTAGGTTTCTAGTACGGTGTCCATAAGTCACATCCTTTGAGTTGAGTTTTGTAAGGGATCTCCTGTGCAAACTTCTCACAGAACCACCCGCCTTCGTCCTTGATAGCGGCATGCTGGCAAGTTCGGCAATTTTGAATAGGTGCGGCGTTGCCCCAGCACACCTCTTTAGCATCACAAAACTTGCACCGCCAATCGCCCTCTTTCTCAGCGATTCTAGGCGGCGGGGACATCATCGAGGTCAGCTGATTCAGCTTCTCTTTAATTTCCTCTACCGTGGCCTCCTCACGCTCAATACGCTCGATGTAGAACTTTTCATTGTCCTTACATACGGCGACGTACAGAGCACGAGTCAACCCCGATAACCACATTCCGGCATGCATCTGGTAGTAGTGCTGCGGCTTGGCTTCCTTAACGCCTCGCTTCTCAAGCTCTTTGAAGCCATTCACATTGGATGACTTGATCTCGAGGATGTGAGGAGTCTTTTCCGCTCCGGGAACGCCGCGAACCGTACCGTCAGTCTTGCAGACGAAGTGCCCGTCAGCCGCCGTATACGTCCACTGCTTTCCCGTTTCAGGATCCAACTCCCACACCTCAAGCCCAGCGTCTTTCAAATCTTGAACGACTCTATCTTCTTGAATGTAACCCGTCTTGAACAACCGCAATATGCGCCCATCAGGAGTGTCATTATGCGCACCTCGCCAGTCATACCAGATAGAGCGTACGCACTCTTCACCGATGCCTGAAGCGCCGATGCGGGTGAGCATGAGCTCTTTGCTTTCTTTCTGACGATATGCCTCATAGATCATTTCCTCTAGAGCGGCTTGATGTCGCGGTAGTTGAGCCATTAGCCTCTCCAAGTAATTGCTTTAACCGCCCACATGTAGGCAGTTTCGGCATTTGTGATCGAAACGCTAAACATGCGTTGAATTTCAGCATCGTGCTGCGAGTCACGCAGGGCTTTCAAATACTGGATAGTATTGTCAAAAGCTTCCTTCGCGGCGCGCACTCGCTTTGCCTCAACTTCGCTCAACTCAATCACAGGGGCAGCAGGTTTGACTTCTTCCTGCGCTGCTGCCTCTAAGACCTCAAGCTGATCAGCGGTATCTTTAGCAACCGCCTTCGCTACTTGTACCTTAGTCACCATGATCAATCATCCCATGGGGCTTTTTTACCGGCTGGCTTAGAAGCTGTAGCCGGAGCAGGGGTAGAGGCAACCGCAGCGGGGGCTGTGGCGGCAGGAGCTGCTACAGACTTTGGGGCGGCGGCTGGCGTGGGTTTAGCGCCATCAGCAGCTTTGAAGCCGTTGATGCGGTTTTGAGGACCGTAGCTACCGCTTCCTGGCTCGGTAGTAACGTTCGCGCTGAAGGGCAGGTTAACCAACTCGTCGGTGTCACCTGCGTTAGCACGACCGCACGCACGAGCCCAGCCGGAAACTTGCTTACGCCCGATCTCCTCAGCCTTGGTGCTAGGGTTATGGATGTTGAAGTTCATCCAGATGAAACGCCCAGCGTTCGTAGGACCCAGAACGCGGAACTTAGCCTTGATGTAAGAGCCAGTGCCTGCGGCGGTACGCTTTTCTTCAGCTTCCTCACACATCAGCTGATACTCACCATCAGGGATAGGCTCATAATTACCGGGACCTGTGTCGGGTTCATACTCACCCGCATTGAAACCAAATCTAGCCATGTTAAATTCTCCTTAGTTTTTTACTGGTACATACTCGATAAGTTTTTCGTACACCATGGGAACGGTGTCCGGACAATTGTAGCGGTTCTTCGCTACGTACGCAGGGTTCTCAATCATGTGAAGCAACCGCTCCCCAGTAGTGATACCACGCGTAACACTGTTGTTGAAGCCTACGTCAGACTTCTTGACAATGATTCGGAAGCCGGCAAAAGCCAGCACATCGACCCACTCTTGCAGAAGCGCATTGCAGCGGTTCGGCAACTTAGGTTGATAACGATCGTAAGGTTCGGAGCGAGGATCCTCATATCTAACGATACTAGAATGCGCGATCAAGACCACGTTCATGTCACGCTTCTTGCGAAGGACATCAAGTCCGCTGAGCAGCTCACGAAACGCCTCAGCGATCATCATTTGCCCTTTACCATACGCCAACTCTTTAGCCTCGTGCTTGGCCTCTATATCGCCAGTGATGAGCGGCTCAACCAGCCAATCTACGCTATCCAAAACGACGGTCCTAAAATCATGCTCTTCTTTGATCAACGTGCGAATATTCTGCGCTACGTCATCAACTGTCTCAGCGCGAGGGAAGGACACAACGTCTAACGACGCCAAGCCATCCTCGGTTGAAATAAAGATCGGCTTCGGGAACTGACTAGCGATCGTGCTCTTACCGATACCGTGTCCGCCAAAGATGCAGATACGGGGAGGTAACTCTTGTTTGCCCGTGATGAGCTGAGTTTTCCATTCACTCATTTTCTTTTCTCCTTAGTTAAAAATTGCCTAGGACGTTATTATAACCTAAAACTTAACGCAGCGCTATTCAAATGATAAATTCATTGTGCTGTAACTAAGTTTATTTTTGTCCCACCTCATGATATTGCACCCGCCATGAAACTCGGCGGCTACAGTAACGCATATCGCACAAAGAGCAGGGTCACCCGTCATGACTAGATAGTCATCATGGGACATCTTACTCAACGCACGACGAGCGTGTTCTATTGCACCTGAAGGATCGAAATCACGATTCACAGATGAAAATATTTCTTTAACCTCGCCGTATGTCTCAGCAGCAGAGTAGTCACGGCGGCGGTCAGAATGCACCAGCCATACGGTTCGTTCAGTCATTTTAGTTCTCCATACACTTTACCCCATTTAACCTCGGCATTGACCGGTAGGTCCGGCCACCAGCGAGGCGGGGTCTTCATTACTTGCTCAATATAATCTCGGGCGGCAGGTCCTTCAGCTTCGTCAACCACCGCAACGATCTCGTCATGTACCGTTAGCGCCACGGGATATGTTTCGTTCACAATCAACAGCTGTTCCATCACTACGTGACGGGCAACTGACTGAATGATGTTCTCTGTGATTAACCCGCCGTAGATACCTGAGCGACCGTCACCGCGAGACATGTAAGTCCAACGACGTTCGGCAGCGCCATACTTCAAATCAGGATATATGAGCGGAAAGCCGACAGGTAAGCTGATAGTATTTTGACCCGTGTGGACTTCTAAAGAATCGCTCAGCGATACCGCTACCCCCTTGGCTATGCTCTGAAGTGCCTTGTCGCACTTGTCCCAGAACTGCGTAATCATGTAGTTCTTCTTACGGTAGGCGGCAATAGCAAGCTGACACATATCCATGGGGCGGGGCTTGCCTTGAGCACGGAGGAACTCAAAGAACGTATTCGCTGACATACCGTAGCCCGCACCTAGAACCGTCACCTTACCCAACCAGCGCTCGTCTTCGTCTTTCTTCGTTATTTCACGACCATAAATGAATGACGCCATGTGACAGTAGGGATCAAGACCCTTGTAAAACACCTCAACCAAGTCCTCTTGTCCAGCAGCCATGGCTAGAGCGCGAGCCTCAATTTGTGAGCTATCACCGACGACGAGAACTTTGCCGGGAGGAGCCACGATACCCTTGCGTAGCTTGGAGCCGCGAGTCAAGTTCTGCAAATTAATTCCACCGCCGCCGCTGAAGCGACCAGTATGAGCACCGTAGTAAAGCAGGGGCACGGGAAGCAAGCCTGACTTGCCAATACTGCTCAGCCGCTGAGCGCGTGTTTCTTCAATAGTTGACTTGAGCTTGAGCCTAGCGGCGACGATAGTCTGAACGTGCAGGTTAGGATGTGATAGCAAGTCTGTAATGCCTTTGTCGTCTTTGGCAAACGCATAGGTAGCCTTTCCGGTGCGCTCGCTCATCTTCATAGGTGGCTCAACACCAAGGTTCCTGAGGGCGTCAGCGAACTTGAGGTTAGACATAATAACATCACGCGTAATACCCGCCTCAGCTAAAGTAGCATCACGACTCTCGACTAGGTCAACCACGTACTGATCTAGCATCTCGTGATCGATAGCCAGCTTTGGATCGGTTACAGCTTTGATAGACCACTCAAGTAGCATACGTTCAAAACGAGGGCAAGCATCGATGAGCGAGGAGTAAATCTTATGACAGAGCTCCACGTCACGTATGCAATATTCGCTCAGGATCGTCTTTTCGAACTCTTGCAGGTCCTCAAGACGCTTTCCCTTTGAAACGCTGAGTCCGTCTAGTTTGTCGCCGAAGCCCATCGCTTGACCGAGGTTACCTAGACTGTAGGACTTCAACCGAAGCTGAGCACGAGCCAAGCCTACGGTATCAACCCACTCGTCAGGAAACCAGCCGTAGTGATGCGCGGCGATAGCCCCATCGAACTGAGCATTGTGAGCCACGGCGCGTATGTTAGTACCGTAGTGCTGAAAAGCCTTCGCTACATCCTCACCCCACGCAATGACCGTAGGCTCGTCGTCTAACTTGAAAGCGCAGCACAGGGTTTGAAACCGAGGGTCACGAATGTACTCTGTAGACGTCATCTTTGCAAGCGAGAAGTCCTTCGGGTCGTAGAACGTCTCGAAGTCAAGGACTAAAGTTCTCATGCTTCTTTCTCCTTGAGCCACATAGCGCATGCACGGCGCCAGTCAGTAGCTTTGATGCTATCAACGTAGCGCAAGCCGTTACGGTTCTTCTTATGCTCCCACCAGACTAGGCTGATAGGTTGAGCGACGTCTTGGAAGAACGGCGTACGATAGATCTTATCGTCTTGCGGGTCTAGCATGAAGTCCTCAAGATCACGGTGCCATTCGTCTAAGAAGCAGTCTTTGAACATAGGATAGGGAGTGACCAACAGGTCGGCATACTCGCTATCATAATAATCCTCAGGAATATAAGGGGTATCTTTGACCGCCTCCCACACGGGTAGACTTGTATAGACGTGAAGAGAGTCAGAGACTTGAGTATAAGGACCGACTTCGCAACCGATGCGGAAAGCCATATACTCTTGCAGCATGCTGAAGTGCACTACGTTCGCGCCTAGCTTACCATACAGCATATCGTTTGAGCGGCAGCATACGGTCATGTACAGCTTCTTATCGCGTATCTTCCAATAGATATGCGTGTTGCAGGGGTGATCAAGTTTTTCGCCGCCTAAGTCAAGCACCGGATCCCACATCGTTGTCACTACACGACGGTCATTGGGATTAGCCTTTAAAAGAGTGACCGCTAGATCAAGCTGATCTATCTTTGCTGAATGACGTAAACGATAGCCGTAGGCACCCCAGAATGTATCACCGTCATCGCTGTACTGCTTCATCTGTGAGTTGAAGTAGTCTAAAAACTCAACATCGCGATAGCCGCCTATGATCCAGAGCCCCTCCATAGAGTGGAAGAACGGATTACACATACGCTTTTTATCAAACAGGACTCGCTCTAGGGGGCGACTGTATGTAGTAGCTACAGGCTCAATGAACTCGATGACCGGACCGTTACGCGAGTCTCGGGATATGCCCTTCGCCTTGATTGAGTTGATCTCGAGCGGAAAGGCTTGATTGACGTTAGTGACGTTGAATACTTCCATGATGCCCTCAGAATGCAGTTTCAGGTTTATAGATAGTGCGGGGACGACCAGTGCCGTTCCTCGCCCGTATGTATTTGTCAAACTCGCAGAAGCAGTTCTGCCAGTCATGCAAGGTGTGATCTTCTAGCTTGTACTTCAAGATATCCTCAACCTTGTCTTTTGTATCAACCAGCTCTTGATTGAACCGCTCTTGCGGAATACGCTGATCAAGAGGGCGACCGTACATACGGTTCAGACCTCGAGTAGAACCAGGACCGATAGGGGCGTAAGAGTGCAGGTCACGAGCTTGATTCAGCAACCGGCAATAGGTCATATCAGCCACGACTTGACCCGTCATGAACGTACCCCAACCGTTCGCACCCTCAAACAATTCCATCGCGCCTTCCACTGAGCGCCACTGCGGTATGCGAACTTCCAAGTACATACGGAACCGCTCTTGACGTTGAAGCAAAGGATTGAGCATATGCGTAGCGATAAACTCACCCTTACCTAGATCTTTCGGTACTTGACGAGCTGTGATCATGTATGCTCCTGTCCAACTCTTTTTGCCGCTGTTAACGCGATCGTCAATGAGGCGACCAAAGCGGATAGGATCAAACCCATCCACAGGCCAGTACTTTCTATCCATGAGGGCTTGTATTGTAGGAGGCCAGTTGATCCAACGAGCGCAACAGATCATGAACCAAAGGTGAGGATGATCAGCGTAGCGATTGATGACGTTCTCTATGATCCACTTGGATACACGATCGTGCTTACGGCGAACATTGCAGAAGCGGTACATCTGCAGTATGTCATCCTCAGTCCAAGGACCAGGAGCACCCACCTCACGCTCTGTTCGTATAAAGTCGCGCTCGCTGACGAAGTACGCCATCGTACGTAGTAAGTCGATACTCGCTACACCTGCTTGCTGATCAAACATAACCCAACTCCTTCAAGACAACTTCTACGGCTTCCTCAGCGCTCACCCAGTGAGGGTTTAGACCCGCGAGGTGTAGCTTCCGCGCTGAGGATATATTCTTCTTATCGTTCGTCAAGATATTCTCAGTCTTTTCAATCGGCGGCTTACCTTCCACAGCGCGGCGAGCGTTCACATTCGCGACGCATTGTTCGAACGGAGTACTCAAACAGATAGGTACTATATTACCGCCTACCTCTTTCAGCCTAGCGTTCAAGATCATTGTCGGCTCATATACGTTACCCACGATGACGCCCTCATAGATTACATTCGTATAGGCAGCGCATTCCACGACGGCGTCCCAGACTAGGGTAGGAGTCTTGATAGTGTCACATCCCCCGCATACACGATCATAAGAGCCGAGTATAACAAAGTCTTTGTAAATGTTGATTAGCACGCCGTTATCAAGAGTCATCTTTTTCTTGAAGTTAGGCTCAGCTCTGTCCATGATACGGCGAGCCACCCATGTCTTGCCCGCACCGTTGGAGCCGCGTATAGAGAATACTTTGGTCATAGGGATATACTTTGAGGATTGAAAGGAATATTGAGGAGTTGAAGAGCCTCGATGAGAGCGTCACGCTGCGACACGACTTTCGCGTCCATACCCCAGCTTTTCATTTTGGTATGAGCCAACTCAACGGCGCGATACTTTGGAACGAGTGACTTACCTGGGTCGAATGGTTTGTCGTTACCGGCAAGAGCGCGACGATTTAGAGTCTGCGCGATGCACTTCTCTTTCGGCGTGTCAAGTGTCAGCGCATGAAACTGTCCGTCACCTACGCAAGCATCAGCGATGTCTTTTGTCAACTGCTGCAGACCTGACATGAGCAAACCTTCCATGACAATGTGAGCGTAAGGAATGATCTCGCGACAAGCCTCAACTACATCACGCACGCTACGCACTCTGTCAACCCCTCCGGTTACTGCCCCCTCGTACTTACCGATGAAGGCTACATACTCACCTGCCGGTGTCGTGTATACATGAAAGAATACGCCGTTAGACGTAGTCGCGTCCTTATAGTGCGTCAAGTAATTCATCAGCGTACGAACTGTAGTAGTCTTACCTGAACCGTTAGTACCGCGGACGTTGATGATGTGATTCATGATATGATCTCGATATCAAAAGGTTCTGCAGGCATGAACGACAAGATGTAATCAGAGATTTCGCCGTAACCTGTCAGGTCGTGACGCTTCTCAACGATGTCCTTACCGATCGGCTTAGAGCTCTTGTAATACGCCTTCGCCATACAGCATACTGTCTCAGCCTCAGCCACGCCGCAGCTACGTACGCCGCGAGGAGGTGCATTGATATAGCTGATAGCATCGGCTACCTGCATCAGCGCTGTTGCATAGTCAGGCTTCTCAACTGTAAGCAGCTCAGGAAAGATAACCTCTAAGCCTTGCTTCGGCAGCTGCACCATGTGATGTTCAGAGTCAGTCCAGTCAACTGGATACCCAAACACCGCCTCACGCAAGTCCATACATTTCCAAGTAAAGTACTGACCGATCTGAGGTATGCCCTTCTGAAGAAGCTTCATGAAGGAGGGCTGCATACAGGCGGCGAAAAAGTTCTCAGGTGTACCGTACGTATTAATCCAAGCCTTGATCGCTTTCTTACCTGACTCACCTCGGAAATGGCGACGTTCTGAAGCGCGTGGGGCAGTCTCATATCGTTTCCAGAGCTCAAGCCAGAACTCATCACCTTTCAGAGCGCACAGCTGACAGGCGGTTCCCATGTGGTAATACGTCACGAATGCAGCACACCAACGCATGAGCATATCCTCAGGCATTTCAGCTAGATACAACGCAACGTATACGGGGTCTAGGTCATCGGTGGCGATGGTCTTAGCAGCGAAGTCCTGCCAAGATAGCGAGGGGTCAAATTTCAACATAGCCTAAGTCCTTGAACTGATCTATCTGTACTAGCTGGCGCGTGTCAACAATTTCGCACGGCGTCAGGTCAGTACCCTTCTTCAGTAAAAAAGTGTAGTTGATGTGATCATGCGCGCACGCCGCCATACGGTAGCCGTAGTGTGTGATAAAGTAGTGTTCAACTGCGCGAACATATCCTTCTGAACTATCTATGCCGAAGTCAAAGAACTTTGAGTAAGTAGCACGATGTAAATGCTCTTTGACTTTGGCACTATCAACAAATATGACGTAGCGCGGCTCAGAGTTTAGCACGGCTTCTATGAGCGCCAACTCATTAGGATCCTGCATGGCGCGGTAGGTAGTCATGGAGTTGAACTCAAGGTAAACGCAATCAAACTGATAGATCTTTGTAGCAATAGTAGTGGCGACGTAGGAGTCGGTGATTATAACATCCGCGTCAGGGCGTAGGAATTGAAACGCTTCACAGCACGCATCATCGTGATCAAACGCTACGTGCTTTTCAATCCTAGAGGAGTCTATCGTGACAGTACTCATACCGAAGCCGCAGAAGACCTCCAAGATAGATAGATTAGTCTCTGTGATAAACTTGTTTACATGCCAGACCTGCTCAGCGTAAGTTAACGTAGACCGGAGCGAATGATCGAACCAGTGTTGCATACCGACTTCATCAACTGAAGCCGCCTCCTCGTCAGGTTCTGGTACATAGAACTGGAAACCCTTGTAGGAGACGTGTCGTGCGTTCATGCGAATTCTACCTTGTTCTCGAGCATAAAGACGGGGATACCACCTAGACGCCACTTGGCAAATGCAGCCTTGTGAGTGCGGTAGTAGTTACGGTAAGCGGTAACGGCATCACCAGGAACTTTGCACTCATCAGGCATAGCCTGAGGCGGCTCACGCCAAAGGAAAGGCATAGCCAGTAGGGCAGGAGGGGGTGACTTAAGATCGTTATTGATGTAGCGCTCACAAGCGTGGCGACGAGGACTGTAGCGCATCGCGTACTCACGGCAAAGATATTCGCCTAAGTCACGCAGCCAAGTGTAATGTAGCTTGGACTCAGCAGCCCAACGCACGGAGGGATGATGTATGTGAGTAGGCTTGTACGGCACGGCATCGCCATTGTCATGCAAGTGATGTACGGTGCACAAGATCTGAGCAGTTTCTAAGATCATCTTGACCACGTGCACATCGCAGTGCATGACGGCGGCTAGAGGCGCGGCATGATGTAGATAAAAGATGTTCATTTTATTTACCCTTACGTGCAGTGACGCGAACGGTAGGCGACTCGGTAGTGCGGGTATGAGCGCGGATGAACTGAGGTGAAAGATGATTACGGACAGCTTCCATGTCGAGTGTTTCGCGTGTTGTGATGGTGATTGTGACGCGGAAAGTTTCGCCTTCGAAAGCGCCGACGCCGGCATCTTCGAGCATCAAACTTTTCAGCTTGTCATACTCATTATCAAGATTAGCCATTTGAGCTTTGAGCTGACCCATAAGGTCGACACGCTGCTCGAGAGTAAGTTTTGTGATATCAGTCATAGAGTTCTCCAGTTAAAAGTTATGAGAAGTAACGCGGTTTTATGGCGTTGATAAAATTATAACTCAAAATCTAAGCATTTAGGCGTTTTCAAATAAATATTTTAAAAATATTTTTACTCAAAACTCGCCAGCTTTTTCAAGCGCAATCGCGCAAGCGATTAGAGCTCTGTTCGGAGGGGCGATATCCTCATAATAGGATAGCACCATCTTAAGAGCAGCCGCCATTTCTGGAGCAGCCGCGATCAGTTGAGTGTCGCCGTACTTGAAAGTCTGCGCGACAATATTCTCAGGGTTGAGCTTCTGGCGTACGGTACGCCCAGCGACCAACCAAGGTCCGGTACTGCGGAAATGTGACATCAGGGTCTCCATATCAGTACATCCAAAGCTACAACGATCAAACCGATCAGGAAAGTTACACGCATCAGCGTATCCCACTCGTCGTGGTCAAACGGCGGCTTCATCTTCGCCCTCCTCAACTTCTGCGCAGTCCGCGCAACCAGGATGGTCAGGGTCACGGCAGTCAGGGAAGCGAAGCAGTGTGTTACTGCGGCGTCTTTCGGCAGCAGTTTGATTTTTCAAACCGTCAAGCTCAGGATCATAGTCATCATAATCGTAGGACATATCAACCTCCAATCGCGTAGTCACGAAGTGCGCGGTAGTAAGCGCGACGGCTCTTATGAGCAGCAGCGTTACCTTTCCAACCGACAACGACTGAGCCCGAGGGCTTGACGCCTAAGAAGCGACCCATAGAATCACGACTGCCGGCAAAGACCCACTGTCCTGGCTGAATCTTTGGAATCATCTGAGCAGATACATCCCAGATATTGAATGCGCGTCTGTATTTCATACTTCCTCCATCATCAAAGCAAAGCCGACATTGACATAAGCCTTCTGGCTCTTGCCGCCTACGTTCCATTCTGTGAAATCTTTGGGAGTGTAGCCATACTTCCAATCATAGATTGTAGCTACGGTGCCGTCATTAAATTTGATGACCCATTCAACGGTAGTCTTTTCGCCGTCACCCTGTCGTGTAGGTTGACCGAAAGTTTTGACTAAGTCGTCATACGTAGTCATATGCGTACCTTGGTACGAGAAGCCGTTGGTCTCAGAACCATCGCCATGTGTGAAAGATAATTTCATTGCAGTTCTCCAGTTATCAAGTTATGGGCTAGAAGCTTAGTAAATTACTGAGCTGAGTTTATTATAGCGTCTATCTAAGTATTTTAACTAGGGGAAACCCTATGTTTTTAAACTTTTTATAAATACTGCAAATGACGCTATGGTGTCATTACCGAAAGGCATTTGAGCCACTCGTGTAGAGGCGTTATCAAGAGCAGCATTCCAACCGATACCGTGGGCTGTTTCTACAATATCCAAGTACTTCGGGTCAGCATCTACCGAGCGAAGCAAAGTGATCAACTCGTCTTTGGTCATTTCTTTTCTCCCATGATATCCTCAATCATAGCCATCGCGTAGTGCTCTTGGTAGTCGCCAGTATATCGCTTCGTACCGAAATGATCGCACGTATGCCTGATGTCTAGGTACAGCTTGATTCCTGCCTCATGCAGCTTCTTACCGATCTGTATATCCTCTGAGATCATACCGCCGTTGATAATCTCTATGTCACAAATCAGGCGGCGGTCTTTACCGTCGTTATAATGTTTGGACGAGTCGTACAAAGCTTTCATCGCTTTCCGTGACAGACGCATAAAACCCGTAGCAAGGTATTTGACTTGTAGCAGACGCAAGTCTTTATCCCAGACGTGCTCTTTAGGGTTCTCGGGGCGATGCGTGTATCGCTCATCGTCTGTCTTCATACGCGCCGTAATACCGACTGCATCAACAGGGTGATCTATGATATCAAAGAATGCCTGTGCGTCAAACGATTGATCAACGTCTAAGAAAACGATGTCGTCAACTCCAGAGTCGTACGCATCACAGAACAGATTGTTACGCGCTTTCTGCAGCAAAGCCTCGTTCATCCAGTAACTGAGGCTGAGCTCTAGGTCAGGTCGCTCACGAGCTGCTCGTTGAAAAATTGTGACGAGTGCGATTGCGTGATCACACACGATCTTCCCATCATAAGACGGACTGACGATTGCTACTTTTCTACTCATGTTGGTAATCCTTGTTTCAATACACGACGTATGATCATTTGCGTCACCTCAAAACGCTCTGCTATCGCTCTCATACTCAAACCCTGTCTGCGTAGCACAAACACGCGACGCTTGTCTATGGG
>TARA_R110002126_G_scaffold33382_44_pt1 | contig 14972 bp, 12 predicted proteins | sample TARA_R110002126 | Tara Oceans TARA_R110002126 (sample SAMEA4397536) | marine metagenome | biome: Polar Biome; feature: [DCM] deep chlorophyll maximum layer (ENVO:01000326); material: water (ENVO:00002006), including particulate matter (ENVO:01000060) such as... | depth 30 m
CTCGTTGCGGCCGGCAGTTTTACTGCACCATAATATCAACCTGACGCCAGTCGTTCTGCTCGGACATCAGGATCCTCACCTGCTGTTGATCCACTCTGAAATACAAGTTAAGCCGGCCATCGATTAACGAAACCCTGCCAGGCTCGCCCAATTGCTGCTGATAAAATTGCTGCAATTCTGCTATAGATAGCTGACTAAAATAACTGAGTACGGCCGGCATTTTGCCTTCGAGCCGGGCAAATTCCCGGGCATCGTCAGCGAGCGGGACCTGATAAAAGCTATTCGCTGCAATACCGAACGACAGTGATGTCACCAGGGCCGATATAAGTAACAAAGCTGAAAATCGCATTTTATTTCCTTGGCTGTAGTGCGTTAGAGCGGTGTAACCATAGCAAATTTCCGCTGGTATTGACCAGCAGAAACATCAGTGATTCTGTCAATTAAACTGCGTAATCAAGCCGTTGTCGTGCACTTGTCAAAACGTTTAGCAGCAATTGCCTGTAAATGCTCATTCGGCAGCGGCAATGGCTGGCCACTTATCTGGCAAGCCAGTGTTTCGGCCAGCAGCGGCGCCAGTAAAATACCCCGAGCGCCCAGCCCGCCAAATGCATACAACCCCTCAGGTTCTGTAATGTTGCCAAGTAACGGCAAATGGTCGGGTATGGTCGCCCGAAATGCTGCACGGGCACTGACCACAGCAGCATCGGCAAACCATGCTGGTTGCTGCAACTGGCTATTCACCAGATTGAGGTTTTCCTTGTCATCGCTGCTACTGACAAACGCACTGTCAGCTGTGCGGTCAAATGTGGCGCCTACGGCATGGCAGCCAGCAAAGGCCGGGGTAATATAGCCTTTATGGCATAGCACCGTACTTAGTGGCTGCATACCACTACTGCTAACATGGCTAACCTGGCCGCGTACCCGGTTAACAGGTAAGTGCTGGCTTGGGGAAAACCGCGCGATATCTGCACCATTTGCCAGCACGACGGCAGGCGACAATGCCTGATGGCGTTGTCCGGTTTTTTCGTATTGAATCTGCCAGTACGGCGACTTATCGGCAGCGGCACGCACGTCGCTGACCCGACAATTAAACTGCACCGTAAACAACGGTGACTTTTTTAGTTGCGCCAGTGCTGCCAGGCAAAACTGTTCGGGGCTGAGCCAGCCAGCCTGCGGCAAAAAAATGCCGCCATGTTCTAATTCTAGGCCTGCCAGCTGACTGGCCGTTGCCGCTGACACAGGATGCACCAGTGTTACAGGCCAATTTGCCTGGTTAATAATTTTCTGTTGTCGCTGCAACAACGCCGGGTTAGTGGCGAGATGCAGAACACCACACCACTGCATGGCAAAATTACCGCCCTGGTTGGCCAACTGCTGGTAAAAGTGTCTGGCAAAATAAAAAGCCTGGCAATGCAACAGGCTGGCCACAGTAAGAGTGGGATGCAGATTAGGGTAGACCGCACCCTGTAAATTATGAGACGCGCCTGCAGCTACCTGGCTGTCTGCACAAAGCAATTCTGTTTTTATACCTCTGGCAGTTAACTGTAATGCTAAACACAAAGAGGCAATGCCACCACCAACAATGCAGACTTGCTCCGGTATGCGGGAGCCAGGCACGACGGCGTCAGCAATAGCCTGCGGCGTGTGCTCTGTTATCGTAGCCGTGAGCATTTCCCGTTTACGGCCAAAACCCGGTACTTTCTTAATGGTGAAGCCACCATCCTGTAACCCCCGTTTTACCAGCCCCGCGCTTGTAAATGTGGCAACGGTGGTGTGTGGATGGCTCAGTCTGGCCATTTGCTCAAACAGTTGCGGTTGCCACATTTGCGGGTTTTTGCCCGGGGCAAAACCGTCCAGATAAAAGGCGTCCGCCTTATTTTGGACGGATAACTGCGGCAATAAATCGTTGACATCACCCAGCCATAAATCCAACACAACACTGCCATTATCGAAGGTTAATCTGTGACATCCCGCAATAGCAGGTGGGTATTGGGTTAGTAATTCGGCTGACAAATCGGTTAAACCGGTATGAATTTGCAACGCAACGCTCAGATCAGCAAGACTGAGCGGAAACTTCTCAAAGCTGGAAAAGTAAAGAGTACGACAGCATGCGTCAGGGTGCTGCAAACGAAACTGGCGAAAGCGTTGCCAGCTGACTAAAAAGTTAGCACCGGTGCCAAAGCCTGTTTCAATAATGTGAAAATAGCTTAACTGATGGCTCTGCCAGCGTTGCGGCAAGCCATTTTGTTGCAGGAAAACGTAATCAGTCTCAGCCAGGCCACCCTCATTTGAAAAGTAAATGTCATCAAAATCAGTAGCAACGGGGGTACCCTGCTGGTTAAAGTGAATATTAGCGTTAGTCAGCGACTGCATTATTGGGTCCGGCGGGAAAATCAGCTTGTAGTTTACCTTAAGCTGACGCAAAATTAAAAAGAGTACAGTTGTACGCTGAAAGCTGACCAGTTTCGATAGTAAAGTCCGTACAATGACCAACAAATTTTAAATTAGTTTCTGCTGGTAGGCAGACATGGGAGCAAACATGAAAAGAGCCGTAATTACTGGCATGGGTATTGTTTCAAGTATTGGTAACAATCAGGCAGAAGTACTGGAGTCGTTAAAATCGGGCCGTTCCGGCATTACGGCCTCACCCGAGTTTGTCGAATTTGGTTTGCGCTCTCAGGTGTGGGGTAATATTAAAATTAACCCGGCAGAGCATATAGACCGTAAAGCGATGCGCTTTATGGGCGATGCCGCAGCCTATGCTTATATCGCCATGCAAGAAGCTATGACAGATGCCGGCTTAAGTGAAGAGCAAATTTCTAATCCGCGGGTTGGCCTGGTTGTTGGCTCTGGTGGTGCGTCGTCGAAAACGCAAATTGAAGCAGCAGACACCTTGCGTGAGAAGGGCGTAAAGCGGGTTGGTCCTTATGCCGTGCCTAAAACAATGTCCAGCACCTGTTCGGCCTGCCTGGCGACACCATTTAAAATTAAAGGTGTCAATTACTCTATCAGTTCTGCTTGTGCTACCAGTGCCCACTGTATTGGTCACGCAGTAGAGCTGATTCAGCTGGGTAAGCAAGACGTGGTGTTTGCCGGCGGTGGTGAAGAAGTGCACTGGACACTGGCGATGGAATTTGATGCGATGGGCGCATTGTCCAGTTGCTATAACGATTCACCGGAGCAGGCTTCACGCACGTATGATGCACAGCGCGATGGTTTTGTGATCAGTGGTGGTGGCGGTATTGTGGTTGTTGAAGAGTTAGAGCATGCGTTGGCGCGCGGTGCCACTATATATGGCGAAATTGTCGGTTATGGTGCCACCTCAGATGGCTATGACATGGTTGCACCAAGTGGTGAAGGCGCAGTTCGTTGTATGGAAATGGCTATGCAAGGTGTGTCTGCTCCGGTTGACTATGTTAATACACACGGCACCAGTACGCCGGTGGGGGATGTCAAAGAGTTGGCGGCAATTCAGCAGGTATTTGCCGGTAAATCACCGGCAATCAGCGCCACTAAAGCCATGACCGGCCATGCGTTAGGGGCTGCCGGGGTGCATGAAGCTATCTATTCACTGCTGATGATGAAACATAATTTTATCGCGCCGTCGATCAATATCGGTGAGCTGGATGAAGCCGCTGCCGGCTTGAACATTGTGCGGGAAACACAGGACGCAACGCTTAATACCATTATGTCGAACAGTTTTGGTTTCGGTGGCACCAACGCCACGTTAGTTATGCAGCGTTACCGTCCGTAACCATCCACATGCAACGTCCAGTAAGGCCAGGCAATAATTCGCCTGGCCTTTTGTTTTTTTGATAAACTGCCGCTCTGTTGTGACAAAGTCAGGCGAATCGCGATAACGATGATGAAAATCTATGCTGATGAAAATATGCCCCTGGTGGCGGAGTTTTTTGGCCATCTTGGCCAGGTGACCTTGTTCAATGGTCGTGCGGTTACGCCCGGACAACTGGCCGATGCCGATGTTTTGCTGGTTCGCTCAGTTACCGCCGTTAATCAGGCGCTGTTGGCAGAAAACAGCCGCCTGCGCTTTGTCGGCACTGCAACGATAGGGATGGATCATATTGATCAGACCTATTTAACCAGTCGCAATGTGGCATTTTGCTCTGCTCCCGGTTGTAATGCGCAGTCAGTGGTGGAATATGTGTTAAGTGCGCTCTGGTTTCTGGCAGAAAAATACCAATGGCAGCTCACTAGCAAGACCTTAGGTATCGTTGGTGTAGGCCAGATAGGGCAACGTCTGGCTACGGCGGCTGCCGCATTGAATATCAAGCTGTTATTATGTGACCCGCTGCGCGCAGCAGAGGCTGGTTTTACCCATACCGCGTTTAGCCAGCTGTGCCAGCAGGCAGATATTATCAGCTTTCATACCCCGTTGATCAAAGACGGTCCGGAACCGACCTGGCATTTACTAAACGCCAAGACGCTGGCAACACTTAAACCCGACTGCGCCCTGATTAATGCATCGCGCGGTGGGGTGATTGATAACCAGGCGTTGTTGCAGACGTTGCAACAGCAACCCCGACCTGTGGTGCTGGATGTCTGGGAGAACGAACCTGATGTTCAGCTGGCGCTGCTCCCTTATCTGGATATTGCTACAGCTCATATTGCCGGCCATAGCATTGAAGGCAAAGCCAGAGGGACGGCGATGTTATATCAGCAGCTATGTCAGCATCAGGGCGAGGAGGCAAACAGGCAACTTGCGGCGTTGTTACCTGTGCCAGCAGTGGAAAAAGTCAGCTTATCTGATAATTTTGGGCTTCCGGATGTCCAAAACCTGGCGAGAATGTTATATGATGTGCGCCGTGATGACGCGTTATTCCGTTATCATATCCAGCGTGAAGGGTTTGACTGGCTGCGCAAGGCTTATCCGCCGCGACGTGAGTTCAGTTCGGTGCAACTAAGCGGCAAAGATATACCGCTCTGGATGGCGCAGTTAGGGTTTACGAGTCAGTAATCAGGGAGTTTGGCATGGCATCGCAATACAATGTAGCAATTTTGGGCGCAACTGGCTTGGTTGGCCAACATTTAATTGAAATACTGGAGCAACGAGAGTTTCCGGTTGCACAGTTGTTTCCGCTGGCCAGTAGCCGATCAGCGGGCGGCACAATTAACTTTAAAGGTAAAAAAATCACCGTACTCGACGCTGACACTTTTGACTGGAGCCAGGCGCAAATTGGCTTGTTTTCTGCCGGAGGCAGTGTGTCGGCCAAGTATGCACCGCAGGCGGCTGATGCCGGCTGCGTCGTTATCGATAATACGTCGCACTTTCGCTACGATGCCGATATTCCACTGGTTGTGCCGGAAGTAAACGCGGCGGCCATAGCGGATTTTCGCAACCGCAATATAATCGCTAATCCGAATTGCTCTACGATCCAAATGCTGGTGGCATTGAAACCCATCTATGACGCTGTAGGAATCAGCCGGATTAATGTCGCGACCTATCAATCTGTTAGTGGGGCCGGGCAATCAGCACTGGATGCGCTGGCCCAGGAAACTGTGCAACTAATGAACGGCCGGCCGCTGGAAGGCGAGGGGCAGTTTGCCCGTCAGATTGCCTTTAACGTTATTCCGCAGATTGATGTGTTTATGGATAACGGCTACACCAAAGAAGAAATGAAAATGCACTGGGAAACCCAGAAGATTTTTGCCGATAGCAGTATTGCTGTTAATGCGACAGCCGTGCGGGTGCCGGTATTTTATGGCCATGCTGAGGCAGTGCATATTGAAACCCGGATGCCGATAACCGTTGAACAGGCTAAATCTCTGCTGGCGAATGCGCCGGGCGTCGTGTTGCTAGAGGACAATGCCAGCTTCCCAACGCAGGTCTGCAGTGCAACCGGCAAAGATGACGTCTTCGTCGGTCGGATACGGCAGGATATTTCTCACGAAAACGGCCTGAACCTATGGGTGGTCGCGGACAATATTCGTAAAGGCGCTGCCACCAATAGCGTGCAGATAGCCGAGCATCTTATTCGCGATTATCTGTAACGGGTTTCACCTAATTATGGGCTCCTGCGGGAGCCTTTTTTCCGGATTAGGTTTATGCTGGTAACAATGTCGTAACTGTTTTATATTTCGCGGGCTATTGTTAATTGTGCTTTATCACGATAATAGTGGAACAGTGTTTGCATTGCTTTCGACACTAAATGGTTACAAATCAGCTTAAGTTGCCCTGGAAAGGATAGTTAATGCCACTTCGTCTCTTGTCATTAGTATTGTTAGTCAATTTTTCGACGCTGCTGTCGGGGCTCGCCTGGGCTAACGAACCTGCCTCAACCGGCTTACGCGGTCCGAAAAGCACTGATACTGCGCTAATGCAGCGCCAGCTTGGGCCATTAAATCCAACGGATACGTTGTGGCGCATCGCCGAGCGCATTAAACCGCAGGACAGTAATGTCAGCACCTACCAGATAATGTATGCAATTTATCTGAAAAACCCTGACGCCTTTATCGACGGTAACCTGAATCATTTACGCCCGGGCGCGACATTGCAGTTACCCGATATGCGTGACATACGGGCAATTGATATAAACCTTGCCCGTGCTAAGTCAGACGCAGACGACCGGGCCTGGGCGGCCCGAAATAATTCTGCAACTCAGACTAAACAGTCTGCCAGTTCAACTGCGGCCGCTGCCGCTTCTGCTGAGCAATTACAACAACTCACTGAATTGAAAGACCAGTTTGGCGATTCTATGTTGATGATAGAATCTATTGTCAGAGAAAATAATCAACTGAAAGCTACTTTAAGTCAGGTCCAGGTTGAATTGTTGGCATTACAGCAGCAATTAGGCGAAGACAGTAGCTTACAGCAGCAATTAAACACGCTGTTGCAGCAACAAGCGGATATTCTGGCTAAACAAACGGCGCAGGAACAACAAGCAGCTGAGGCTGCGCTGGCGTTGGCTGCGGAGCAAGAGCAAAGTAGTGCTCTGGTTAATAACCCTGTAGTTTGGATCCTGGCTGCATCAATACCTGCTTTGCTGCTGCTATCGGGTGTTGCACTATTATTAAAACGCCGGGGCCAGCAGACAGAAGCCGCAGTTGTGGCCGCGAAAAGCGCTACTGAACCGCCGGCAGACTATAAATCACCGCTGCCACCGTTGGATGAAAGTAACGATTTAGACGAAAGTGGCTTATTTGATATAGATGAAAGCCTGCTGGATGATGCCTTTGCGGATGAGGGCGACTTTGCTGACAGTGAAGTTCTGGATGATAGCCTGCCTGACTTTGACGACGATGCGTTACTTGATGACGATATCCTGCTGGATGACGACAGCTTACTAAGCCGTGAAAGTGCTGCAACCGCAGCTGCGGAAGACGATCTTTTGTCTGATGCACTGGATGCCCCCGGATTTACTGAGCAGAGTGCGGGCAATGAGTTTGATGCCAATAATATATTGTCGGACAGCGATTTAAGTGCGCTGCTATCTGCAGAAGATGATGATGACGCCATTATTGAATTAGATGACGACGATTTAACTGCTGACAGTGATACTGAGATAGATGTCGATAGTGTTGACGATTTGCTTAGTCAGACAGATGCTCCTGAACCTGAACCTGCGGCAGAAATCATTGAATTGGATGAGCATGAGCCGCACGTGCAAACTGAACAGGATATTGATGATACGGCAGAAGAGCTTGCGCCAGACGAATTACTTGAAGAAATTGAAGTTGACTTACCGGACGATGCTGAAACACCGGATCCAACAGAAGTTGAGATAGAGCAAACTGAACTGCAACAAGAGGCTGCACAGCCAGATGCTGAAGAGCCTGAACAGATACTGGTAGAAACCGAAGATACCAGTCAGTATGCTACCACTGAACCGGCCGCTGATGAGCTGAGTGACAGCCAGATTGCCACTCTGGTAGATGATGAAAGTTTTGACCGGACGGAGCTGGATGCATTTGCTGAGACACTGGCACTAGAGGGAAAGGAAGATACGGAAGCGGCAGTCATTGACGAGGATGAACAAGCCTCTGAGTTGTTAAGTGCTGAGCTTGATGAGCTATTAGAGCAGGTCGAAGCAGTTGACACTGCAACAGGCGAAGCGGAAGACATTGCTGATGATACCCTGCAAGGGGATGACATGGCTGACAGTGTTGATAATGCTGTCGCGACTGACGGTCCCGATCTGGAAACTGGTGAGGATGGCTCGGTCAGTGCGCCCTCAGAGGCGGCGTTATCAGTTGAAAACCCGAGTAAAATGCTGGAAAGTTATCCGGATCTTGAACTGACCGATGACGACTTTATCGATGACGAAGTTGTGCTGGATGATGAGGAGGTTAGTGTTGAGATAACGCCTGCTGATGCCGACGCAGATGAAAGTATCGCAAAACTGGATGACAGTCAGTTTGATAACCTGCTGACTGAGCTGGAAGCGATGGCACAAACCACCGCCAGTGACAGTGAGGAGCTGAGCCTTGACGTTGATTCTGTGTTCAGTCCGACTGCAGAGGACGATGTTGTTGCGCTATCCGATGCAGACTTTGTCGAAATTGATAATCTTTTGGCCAGCAGCGAACAAGCACAGGAAGATGATGGCCGTTTTGAGCAGCTCAATGTTGATGTAGGGCTGGATGAATTTGCCGACGTTATTGGTAACGATAACCCGCAGGATGTTGATGCAGAAGACAATGGATTTGCAGCCAAACTGGATTTAGTGCGGGCTTACATAGAAATTGATGATCAGGATAGTGCTGAGCATATCATTTTAGATATTCTTGATTCAGCTGCTCCTGAGCATGTTAAAACTGAAGCCAGGTCGTTGCAAAAACCAGCATCTTAGTATTCATGGCACTATAGGGTGCTGGTAACCCGGTTACTCTGCGGTATAATTGCCGCGGTTTAACAGAGGGAAAACCATGCGAATAGCTTTAGGTATTGAATATGATGGCACCGGTTTTTTTGGCTGGCAGCGCCAGCGCGAAGTAAACAGCGTGCAACAGGAGTTAGAGATAGCGCTGGCGAAAGTGGCTAACAGTCCGATTGAAGTTTTTTGCGCCGGCCGGACAGACGCCGGAGTGCATGCGACAGGCCAGGTAGTTCATTTTGATACCGAAGCGGTGCGTGATAATAAAGCCTGGATAATGGGCACCAATAGCCAGTTGCCAGATCAAATCGCGGTGCGCTGGGCAAAACCCGTCAGTGATGATTTTCATGCGCGGTTCAGTGCCACGGCCAGACGATATCGTTATGTTATTTATAATCATAAGTACCGACCCGCCATTTTGCGCGCCGGGTTGAGTCATTATCATCAGCCATTGGATCTCAGCCTGATGCAACAAGCTGCGCCTGCATTAATTGGTGAGCATGATTTCAGTGCATTCAGGGCGGTTCAGTGTCAATCAAAAACCCCTTTTCGCAATGTTCATCATTTACGATTAAGCCGGGTTGGGGATTATCTGATCCTTGACATTAAAGCGAACGCTTTCTTACATCACATGGTGCGAAATATAACCGGTAGCTTGCTGGAAATTGGCATGGGTCGCCAACCTGTTAACTGGCTGGCTGAACTGTTGCAAAGTCGCAACCGCAATCTGGCAGCTGCTACGGCCAAACCGGGCGGTCTGTATCTGGTTGATGTCGACTACCCTGAACACTTCGGGCTACCCAAAGTAGCGACTGGTCCTTTGTTCTTGTAACGTCTGCTAAGACCAGTTTTTTATATTCTGTTAGTGGGTGTTTGTGCTTTAATAGCGCCCGTTTAGTTTTATTTCGGCGTTTTTTGACGTATTTTGTCTACTCTTAGGTCTAACGTCTGATACCTGTTTATAGGAATGCATTATGAGTTGGTTAGAAAAAATCCTGCCCAGAACCTCCACTTCGGCTCGCCGTAATATTCCCGAAGGCGTTTGGACAAAGTGTAGCGCGTGTGATGCGGTGCTTTACAAAGCCGATTTAGACCGCAACTTAGGCGTGTGTCCGAAGTGTGATCATCATATGCGGGTTAATGCCAGAACTCGCTTGACCCATTTTTTTGACAGTCATTCCACGACCGAGCTGGCAGCGGATTTAGAACCGCAGGATTTGCTGAAGTTTAAAGACAGCAAGCGCTATAAAGATCGGATAAGTGCTGCTCAGAAACAAACCAATGAAAAAGACGCCATGATTGTGATGAATGGCACCTTGCATGGCATGCCGATGGTTGCTGCTTCTTTTGAATTTGAATTTATGGGTGGCTCGATGGCGTCTGTAGTTGGCGCCAAATTTGTGGCTGGCGTTGAGTATGCGCTGGCCAATAAAGTGCCCTTTGTCTGCTTTTCGGCCAGTGGTGGTGCCCGGATGCAGGAAGCGCTGTTTTCATTAATGCAAATGGCCAAAACATCTGCTGCGCTGGCTAAACTCAGTGAGCAGGGGTTACCTTATATTTCGGTCCTTACCGACCCGACCATGGGCGGCGTATCGGCCAGTTTAGCAATGTTAGGAGACATTAATATTGGTGAGCCTAAAGCGCTGATTGGTTTTGCCGGGCCGCGGGTTATTGAACAAACCGTGCGGGAAACGCTGCCGGAAGGTTTTCAGCGCAGTGAGTTTTTACTGGAACACGGTGCCATTGATATGATTGTTGACCGGCGCAAAATGCGCGATACAATTGCGCGCCTTGTTGCCAAATTTATGCAGTTGCCTGCTCCCGTATCTGAGCACAACGCTGCTTAGGAACTTATGTCAGACCTGATGAAAGCAAGCCAATCGTGCCAAAGTCTGGCCGATTGGCTTTGTTATATTGAGCATAGCCACCCCATCGATAAAATTGAACTGGGGCTTGAACGGGTAAACTATGTTGCCAAACAAGCGGACCTGGCTTTGTTGCCTGGCAAGGTGCTGCTGATTGCCGGTACCAATGGTAAGGGAACCACCGCCCGGGTACTGGAGCAACTTTTGCTGGCGCAAGGGTTGCGGGTTGGAGTCTACAGTTCACCGCACTTGCTGCAGTTTAACGAGCGGTTACGAATTAATAACCGGGATGTCGCTGACCCACTTTGGGTAGAGGCATTTAACCGGATTGAAGCGTTGCGCGGTGATACCGCACTAACGTATTTTGAATTCACCACGCTGGCCGCTTTTTCCATACTGAAACAGCACCCCGTCGATTTTTGTCTGATTGAAGTTGGCCTGGGCGGTCGACTCGATGCCACGAATATTGTCAGCCCGGACCTGAGCGTTATTACTACCATAGATTTAGATCATCAGGACTGGCTGGGCACTGATCGGGAGTCTATTGGCCGGGAGAAAGCCGGCATTTTTCGCCAGCACAAACCGGTGATAATCGGTGAGTTGCTCCCGCCTGCCAGTGTGCTGGAAAGGGCCGCAGAACTCAGCTGTCCGCAGCTTAGGGTTAACCAGCATTATCAGTATCAGCAAACAGCAGATAACTGGAGCTGGCAATCTGATACCAAGGCCTACCAGAACCTGCCTTTGCCAATGTTGCCTATCCAGAACGTGGCGACCAGCCTGGCGGCGCTAAGTCAGTTGAATTTGTTACCTGAACCGGCGCTGTTAACCGCCGTACTGTCGTCGATCAGTTTGCCAGGTCGGATGCAATACTTACAAAACAAACCGGCAATAATTGTTGATGTGGCACACAACCCGCAATCTGCACATTATCTTGCAACTAAACTGTCAGCGTTAAAACCAGGCTTTGGTAAAGTGCATGCGTTAGTGGGTATGTTAAAAGATAAAGATATTGCTCAGGCACTTGCGCCCTTGACCTGTATAATTGATCAATGGCATCTTAGCAGCCTGCCAGGCGCCAGAGGCGCCTCTTCAGCGCAGTTAGCGCAAGCATTGACCCCAGTGCCATGTCAGCAATATTCAGATGCTGCTGAGGCGTTTACAGCGGTGGTTGCGCAGTTGCAATCAGATGACTTACTGGTTGTTTTTGGCTCGTTTGTTACGGTTTCGGCAGTGCTGGCAAGCTATCATCAGGAGGCGATATGACCACAGGATTTAAACACCGGTTACTGGGTGCCACTATTTTGATTTTAGCCGGTATTATATTTTTGCCCGATTTGCTGGACGGCGAAAAGCAAGTAGTAAAAGATGACTTCAAAGTCATACCAGACCGGCCGGAGTTTCAGGGAGTACAACAACCTGAGCAATTCGATCAGGCTGCATTTGACCAGGCCAGCAGTGTCGCCGAACCCGAAGCATCCACTGAAATAGCATTGGATGACGATACTGCAGCAACCAGCGATACAACAGCACGCGACCCTGATGCTTTACCATCACAAGACTTTGCTCAGGTTACGCTTGGTAACGATAATGCCACTGCGGCGAATTCAGCATCGGTAAAACCTACTGAGGTTAACAGCGGCAACGATGCCTGGATTGTGCGGGTGGGGAGTTTCAGTAATCCACAAAATGCTAATGCGTTGGTAGCCAAATTACGTCAGCAGGGCTTTGTTACCTTCACCCGGAATATTACTAACAGCAGTGGTCAGAAGTTAACCAGTGTACTGGTGGGGCCTGAACTTAAAAAAGCACGTCTGGAACAACAGGTTGAGCAACTCCAGCAGTTAACCGGTATCGAACGGTTGGTAGTAAGCCGCTATCAGGTGACTGAAAATAATTAGCCAAGCTCAGGCCGGTTTGATAGAATGCGCGCCGTCATCAGGCATCCTTTGGTAGCAAATGGTTTGGGTTGATTTTGTAATACTGGCAATTATTGCCTTATCGGCTGTTATCAGCCTGATCCGTGGTTTCGTTAAAGAAGCTATCTCGTTGGTAGTGTGGTTTCTGGCTTTTTTTATCGCCAGCCAGTACTACCCCAGTCTCGCCAGTCTTTTTACCGGTATCGATGATGCCACTATCCGAAATGCATCTGCTATTGCCGTACTGTTTATATGTACGTTAATCCTTGGGGCCCTGATTAATTTTGTTATTGGCAAGTTGGTACAATCTACCGGCTTATCAGGCACCGACAGAGTGTTAGGCCTGGTATTTGGTGCTTTGCGTGGTGTATTGGTGGTTAGTGCGGTGTTGTTTTTTATGGACGCGTTTACCCCGGCAGCTCAAGCGCTTTGGTGGCAGCAGTCAGTCTTGATCCCCGAGTTTGGTTTTATTATCGAATGGTTTTTCGAGTATCTGGAAAACCATTCCAGTTTTATGCAAAAGCCTTAGTGCTGGCGAGGAAATAAACAATGTGTGGTATCGTTGGAATTGTAGGTAAGTATCCGGTAAATCAGGCGCTGTATGATGGTCTGACTGTGCTACAACATCGGGGCCAGGACGCTGCAGGCATTGTTACCGTTGATAACAATACGCTGAGATTACGCAAGGCTAATGGCCTGGTTAAAGACGTGTTTGAAACACGACACATGCAACGTTTATCAGGCAACATTGGTATTGGTCATGTTCGTTATCCTACTGCCGGCTCATCCAGTACCGCTGAAGCCCAGCCATTCTATGTTAACAGCCCGTTTGGTATTGCCCTGGCCCACAATGGCAATTTAACTAATTCTCATGAGTTAAAAGAGGATATGTTTCGTCTGGCTCGCCGCCACATTAACACCACCTCAGACTCGGAAATTTTGCTTAACATTCTGGCGCACGAACTGCAGTCTAAATCGACTATGCAGTTAGAGCCCGCCCAGGTTTTTAATGCCGTAGCTAGTGCTCACCGTAAAATCAGGGGTGGCTATGCTGCGGTGGCACTTATCATCGGCCATGGTCTGGTCGCGTTTCGTGACCCTAACGGTATTCGTCCGCTGGTCATGGGGAAGCGGGAAACCGCTGCGGGTACCGAGTATATGGTAGCGTCAGAAAGTGTTGCGCTGGATGCTGATGGTTTTACGGTGCTGCGTGATGTCTCTCCGGGTGAAGCGGTTTATATCACCGAGCAGGGCGAGTTGTTTAGTCAGCAGTGTGCAGAAAACCCCAGTTATACCCCGTGTATTTTTGAATATGTTTATTTTGCAAGACCAGATTCAACTATCGATAATATCTCGGTTTATGCGTCCCGGGTTGCAATGGGTAAAGTACTGGGCCAGAAAATAAAACGCGAGTGGGCTCATCTGGATATTGATGTCGTTATTCCTATCCCGGAAACCAGCAATGATGCCGCTCTGGAAATAGCCAACGAAATTGGTCTACCATTCCGCCAGGGTTTTGTTAAGAATCGGTATATTGGCCGTACCTTTATTATGCCGGGGCAGGGGCAGCGTAAAAAATCAGTAAAACGTAAGCTAAACGCTATCTGGCAGGAATTTAAAGGTAAAAATGTGCTGTTGGTAGACGATTCTATTGTGCGTGGCACAACGTCCGGTCAGATTATTGAAATGGCACGCGAAGCGGGTGCTAAAAAAGTTTATTTTGCGTCTGCTGCGCCGGAAATTCGCTTTCCAAATGTTTATGGTATCGATATGCCATCGGCTAATGAATTGATTGCCCATGGCCATGACGTTGACAGTATTTGTCAGACTATTGGTGCTGATGGTCTTATTTTTCAGTCGTTACCCGATTTAATCGAAGCGGTTCGCTCTGAAAACCCCGATATTAAGCGATTTGAGACCTCAGTATTTGACGGTCATTATGTCACCAACGATATCGATCAGGATTACCTGAATCGGCTGGATCAGACCCGTAGTGACGATGCCAAAGCGCATACCGCAATGTCGATGGCCACTAACCTGGAAACCTATAACGAAGGTTAAGGTTACATCACGCTTATGAGAATAAAAACAGGCGCCAATTGGCGCCTGTTTTAGTTACTGTGGGTTAATGCCGTCAGTGGGTATAAGTGGGCCCAAAGCCTGACATCCATAAAATAACGGTTGTTGCCATCAGCACTGCCAGCAGGGTTAAACCACCGGTAACCACTGAACTGGCATAAATAAAGCCCCGTTCTTCCGGGATATGCATCAGAATTGGCACTCCGACGTACAACAGGTATACCGAATACGCCAGACCCACCAGGCCAACGCTGACTACAAACCATAACTCAGGATACAGC